>Ga0062383_10000470_pt1 | contig 10551 bp, 7 predicted proteins | sample DOMMetBare3Fresh_FD_59508 | JGI IMG/M metagenome (GOLD analysis project Ga0062383, IMG submission 59508) | Wetland sediment microbial communities from St. Louis River estuary, USA, under dissolved organic matter induced mercury methylation -... | ecosystem: Environmental > Aquatic > Freshwater >... | reverse complement strand
AGGTCTTACCTGTGATTCGTACCTGAGTAATGACATGTTAGTTTAGCTTTTAGCTTTATCTGATAAACGGGTCAATCTGTTATTTATAATCAACTTTCTTATTATTGTTGAGCTTCCTGAGTTGTTACACCAGTAGGCAATTTTGCGGCACTGTCGGCAGCGTTCCCGGTTTCATTATGTACTTCTGTTCCACCTTCCTTGTGCTCAACCTCTATCAACTCATCCGTGTTTCTTACTTTGGCAAAGTATGTTACATTCGGAAGCACATGTAATTGCTCCAGTACATAATAACCACGTTGTTTGTTATCTTCCCTCATTTTTGTTATCCGGCTTTCTTTATCATGGACATTACCAAATACAATGGCGCCGGTAGCACAAGCCATTTGACATGCTGTTTTAGCATCTCCATCTGCCAGCATCCTGTTTTCTTTCTTCGCCGTTAATTTGGCGGCCTGTAATTTCTGTACACAGAATGAACATTTTTCTATAACACCTCTTGATCTCACGGTAACATCAGGATTCAATACCATTCTTGTTAAATCATCATTCATTTGCCCAACCACTCTATCCAGTTTTCCAACCAACTGCTGATCCTGGTTATCAGGAAAACTATCAGCACCATTATAATCTGCCCAGTTAAAGCGACGAACTTTAAACGGACAGTTATTTGCGCAATATCTTGTACCGATACAACGATTATAAGTCATTTGATTGATTCCTTCTGAACTGTGATTTGTAGCTGCAACAGGGCATACATTTTCGCAAGGAGCATTATCACAATGCTGGCACATCATTGGCTGAAACACCACGCCTTTTAATTCATCAGGGTTTTTTTCATCGCTTATAAAATAACGATCGATTCGCAGCCAGTGCATATCGTGGTAGCGAAGCACTTCTCTTTTACCTACCACCGACACATTATTTTCAGCATGACAGGCCACAATACAGGCACTGCATCCCGTGCAACTATTCATGTCAACGCTCATTCCCCACTTAATACCGGGTTGATCGTGTTGGGGATATAATGTGGCTTCACGGAAACTTCCGTTTGCATTATTATAATAATCGTTTTGTAATTCTTCCCGGTATTCAGGAATTACATCCGGATACTTTTTGAAAGTAGCCAGCGTAGTTTCTCTTATTACTTCTTTGCGGTCTTCGTAAGAATTATGCTTTTGTGTTTGTGCAATTTTATATTTCTTATTCAGGTTTGTAACTGTTACGCCGGTTACATAATAATCAACTGTTGTCCCATTATTTGTTGCCAGTGAATAAACATTTTTACCTACTCCGGCTGCGGTAACTCCTGATGCTTCATTTCTACCATACCCAACAGCCACTGCAATGGTATCAGCATTCATACCGGGAATTACTAAAACAGGCAATTCAACTTTATTTTTACCTATTGTTAATTCAACAACCGGTTTTTCAGGATAATATTCATAATCAGAATCTAATTGAATGCCGAGCTCTTTAGCTTTTGTCATAGAAATCATCACATAATTATCCCATGTGGCTTTTGAAACCGGATCGGGCAATTCCTGCAACCATGGGTTTCCTGCCTGTGATCCTGTGCCAATTGATACTTTTTGATAAAGTACCAGTTCTGCACCTGTTCCTTTACTATAAGTTGAAATAGCTGATGCAGCAGCAGGAACAGCGCCATTATTATAAGAACCTGCGCTTGCAACTGAAACTGTTTCTACCAAACCATTCTGCAAAGCTTTATTAAATACTTCTGCTGAACCGAGTTTAGCTGTCCAGTATTCTTTAAAAAACGTTTCGTATTCTTTTGGATTTCCGCTCCACAGCAATAATGATGTCTGGAAAGGACGGGTTTTAAATAATGGATAAATGGTGGGTTGAATAAAGCTGGTATATCCCGGTTTGGCTTCAGCATCACCCCAGCTTTCCAGGTAATGATGGCTTGGAATAATGTATTCGCACAGCTCGGTAGTCTCATCCATTTTTTCATTGAAAGAAACCGATACTTTCACTTTTTTCAATGCTGCTTTAAATCTTTCGGCATCATTGTAAGAATAAACAGGGTTTGTGCCATAAATCAATAATGTACCTACCTGTCCGGTTTCCATTTGTGAAACAAGATCATTTAATTCACTATCAATACCCATGAAAGAATTAAGTGGTTTGCTCCAGTCAATTGTTTTTCCATATGCACCAATAGCACTGTTAATTGCATTTACTACGATCTGAATATTTTTATCATTGCTTCCGCAAACGACCAACGCTTCGCCGTTATGAGCCTTTAGATTTGCAGCTACTTTATCGATTGCTTTTTTCAGTTTATCATCTGTAATAGATGGAGCGGCAACAGATCCGCCAACTGCTGCTAATAATGCCAATGCAAGATTTCCAACTTCGGAAGGACGATGTGTAAATCTTTCATCTGCATTGGCACCTGTCATACTCAAATGACCTTCAAAGTGATAGTGCTTGCTCATTACAGGATTTTTCTCATCAATCTTTCGGCCCCTGGAATATCCTCTTGAAAATTCAACCGGCGTAAGCCATGTGCCGAGAAAATCAGCGCCAAGACTCACGATTACTTTAGCTGCGCCAAAATCATATGAAGGAATTTTTCTTCCAAAACCACTTGCTTCGTTTGCCAATAACATTCCGCTGTACGAAACACCATCGTACTGCACATGTTTTAAATTCGGAAACTTGCCTATTATGTCTAATGTAGTTGGAGAAACTATTGTTGATGTAAGTAACACAATTGAGCCGCTTGCAGCTATTATTGCATCACTCACCATTTTATCTATTTGTTCAAATTTTGGAACTTCTTCAAATTTAACTTCATCCCCTTTTACAGTTCTGTGCAAAGGAAACTTAGCCCTGTACATATCATATAAGTCTAATACAGATGCCTGTGCTCTTGCGCTTGTTCCGCCTCCCGTTAGAGTAGAAAGATCATTTCCTTCAATCTTTATAGGTCGGCCATCCCTGACTTTTGCAACAACGGGAATCACATTACCATCCTGAACATAAGTAGTGGCATAATATTTTGCCACTCCCGGTATAAGATTTTCGGGTTTATTAGCATATGGAATTGCTTTCCTGACCGGTACCTTACAACCGGCTGCCAGTGTAGCAGCTACTGTACTGAAACCGAGATATTTTAAAAAATCCCTGCGGGGAGCTTTGGCATCTATCAAACCCTTATCATCAAAACCTTCAAAAGGCAATTCCTCTTGAAATTCATCCTGAGATAATTTTTTAAGATTATCCGGGTCGTTCACTTCTCCGAAACCTTGCCAGTACTTGTTTTGGCTCATGAAAATCAATTTGATAATTCGATAATGTGCTTGCTAATTAATTTAATAGTGACATTTCTGACATTCCAAACCACCGATATCTTTTACAGTAACACTGTCCATTTTATGATTTTTAATATCATTATGAAACTTCTCGTAAATGCTATAAAACTTATTTCCTTTGCCTTCACTGTAGTTGAAGTCAACCTTGGTTTCCCGATGGCAGTTGATACACCATCCCATGCTGAGCTCCGCAACCTGTTTTACTTCATCCATGGCAGTTATTTCTCCATGGCAGCTTTGGCATTGCACTTTACCTGCTCTTATATGTTGGGAGTGATTGAAATAAACATGGTCGGGCAGGTTATGAATTTTAATCCATTCAATTGGTTTTGCATTTGCCGGATCCCATTTAGCCGGATTTTTAGAATCGAACCCGGCATATTTATATAATTTTTCAATTTCGGCTGTGCCATTTATTTCATTACCATCTTCATCATACAACTTTGGCCCTTTGGCATATTCGTTAATTGCCTTATGGCAGTTCATACAAACATTGACAGATGGAATAGCAGCATGTTTGCTTTCCCATGCCGCACCATGACAATACAAACAATTGATTTGATTGATGCCTGCATGTACTTTATGAGAGTAATAAATAGGTTGTACCGGCTGATAGCCTTTCTGACGTCCCAGGCCTATTGCCCCTTTGGCTACAAAATAACCACCGGCTACAAATAAAATAACAGATACTAATGTTATATAAGTTTTATTGCGATAGAAGGGTACCGGCTCGGGGCGAACAATCCCTTCTGTATCATCACTCATTTTCTTCAGGTTGCTGTTTACCTGCATTAATATGAGAGCTATGATAGCAAGAATCAAAGAGATAACACCAAATATGATTGAATTGCTTCCGGACGGTTGGGGCTCGGCGGTAGTTACTGGCCCGGTAGTTTTTGGTTTAGCGGCATCATTTATATAAGCAACCACATCGCCTACATCTTTTAAAGTAACATCGGCAAAACCCAGCATCATAGAACCATATTGGGTTTTAAGGCCCTGAGTATAGGGATCTGAGGCCATATAAGCAGATGGATTATTTATCCATTTCAGCAACTCTTTATGGTCGGACCATTTATGCCTTCCTTCTAACCCTGCAAGGGCAGGTCCGGTTCCTGCTTTTAATACCTGGTGGCAACTGGCGCACTTACCCTGAAATATTGCTTTACCCGCAGCTGGATCCCCCTGAGCATAGGTATTGATAATAGAAAAAAAAGATAAGAAGATGAATAAAGATGTTAGTCGTTTGCCGATTGGTTTACAAGGAATCATAGACACAATTGATGCTGAAAAATGTGGATAAAAACCATTAAACAGTCGCAAAAATAAGTCAGGAACTTAACAAAAAGACAAGTGGTTTAACTTTTTTTTATTCCGCTACCAGCCTGCATTTCAGCTGATTTTTATTGATTGGTATGGTAATCAGATTTTTTGTTTGTCATAATTCTGTCAACCTGCAATAAAACTTCAACAGATGTGAAATTCGAACTTTCTGATGGATGTTTTTTATGCATTTTTGCACAACTAAAATTTTCAGTGTTTTATACTGATTCACACATACAATTATATAATGTTTGAAAGGTTACAAGAAAAATGGAAAGTAAAAGGTCTTCAGTTAACATTAATACTTTTCACTTTTGCAATAGGCGGCAGCCTTACCGGGTTTGTAAGTAAAAAGATTATGAACCAGTTGGACATTCAGCAAGATTGGATCTGGTCTATTCTCTATATTTTATTATTAACCATTATCTGGCCCTTTGCAGTCCTTGTAATTAGCATTCCGTTTGGCCAATATTCTTTTTTTATAAAATATATCCGGAAAATTGGCGCAAAAATGGGCCTGATAAAAAAATCGGAGATCTAAATCATCCCTAATATATTTACCCGGTGAATAAAATTGCTGTTTTTGCTTCTGGTTCCGGCAGTAACGCTGCTAAACTAATTGAACGGTTTAAAATTCATCCATCTATTAATGTAGCCTTAATTGTTTGTAACAATCCTGATGCCGGTGTTTTAAAAATTGCTGAAAGAGAAAACATTCCGTGTCTTTTGATTGAAAAAGAAAAATTTTTTCACGGCAATGGATACGCCGAAGTGTTGAAAGATAATAAGATTGATTTTATTGTTCTTGCCGGTTTTCTATGGAAAATTCCGAGGATATTACTTCATGAATTCAATAACAGGATCATTAATATACACCCTGCCCTATTACCAAAATACGGTGGCAAGGGGATGTATGGACTTCGGGTACATCAGGCAGTAATTGATAATAAAGAAAAAGAGAGTGGAATTACTATTCATTATGTAGATGAAAAATATGATCATGGTAAAATAATTTTTCAGGCTACCTGTCCGGTAATGGCTTCTGATACGGCTGAATCACTTGCCTTGCGGATTCAAAAGCTCGAACATGAACATTATCCGAAAGTGGTTGAAAATACAGTTGAAAAATCAACTTAACTAAGTATTTGCATTTTCTTTCGTTACTTGCTGTCAATTATAAAATTTTGGCCCGGACCATAATAATCTATATCGCAACAGCTTTCATCTATTTTAGTTTTATGGCTGTTAATCCTGCCTTTGCTCAACCTTATAAAATCAAAGGTTTTGTATATGATAGTTCACGCAACTATCCGTTGCAGGCGGTTAGCGTTCTTTCTACTTCAGGCGCAGGAACTATTACAAATGCTGATGGTTATTACGAAATTGAAGTATCTGAAAATGATTCTATCTGGTTCAGTTATCTTGGCAAGCCCACTATTAAGTTCCCGGTATTAAAAATTGTCAACCCGCTTGAGTTTGAAATTTCATTGCATGTAAATGTTCCGACTTTAAGAGAAGTAAAAATTAGGCCGAAGAATTACCGGTATGATTCGATACAAAACAGGAATACCTATGCTAAAATTTTTAATTTCCAGAAACCCACATTAAAAACAGTGACTCCGCAATATGGGGTTGGCATGGGTTTCGACCTGGATGAAATAATAAACATGTTCCGGTTCAGAAGAAACAGAACCATGGCATCATTTCAGCAGCGGTTACTGCTTGAAGAGCAGGAAAGATACATTGATTTCCGCTTTAATAAAGGATTGGTGCGCCGCCTCACCCGGCTTGATGGCAATGAGCTCGATAGTTTTATGCGGGTTTTTCGCCCTTCCTATTCTTTTACCAAATATGCCGGTGAATATGATTTTCAATATTATATTAAAGAAGCTTTATACCGTTTTAAAAGAGGACTTTCTCCAGATTCGTTCATGAAAGAAGAGATAGAATAAACAGTATCACAGTTTTTATTCTGAGAAGTGAAAAAAGAAAGTGTAATTTCCCCTACACTTTTTTTTATTAAACCATAATGTCATGAAAAGAATTATTTTCCTTATTCTTAATTCATTATTTGTTGTTCATCAATGTTTTTCTCAAACCGATTCTATCCCTTCATTTGTTAAAGACAGTTTGGATATTTATATAAACAGGGCATTAACCGACTGGCAGATTCCGGGGGTATCTGTATGTGTTGTAAAAGATGGGAAAGTAGTGCTGATGAAAGGCTATGGAGTAAAAGATTATGATACCAAAGAAAAAGTAGACGAGAATACTTTATTTATGATAGGAAGTAATTCAAAAGCATTTACTGCCACTGCTATTGCCATGCTTGACGCTGACAAGAAACTTTCATTGGATGATAAAGTGACAAAATGGATACCCGAATTTAAACTGGATAATAAACCCGCCGGTGAACAGGCTATTATCAAAGACCTGCTATGCCATCGCATCGGATTCAAAACATTCCAGGGAGATTTTACTTACTGGACCTCCAACCTTTCAAGAAAAGAAGTGATAGAAAAAATGGGGCACATTAAAGCTGCAAATCCTTTCAGAACCACCTGGGGATATACCAACGCGGCTTTTTTAACTGCCGGTGAAATTATACCGAAAGCAACCGGTATGCAATGGGAGGATTTCATCACACAAAAAATATTTCAGCCACTTGATATGAAGAATACACTGGCACTAAGTAAAGATTTTCCCAATGCAAAAAATAAATGCTCCCCTTATACGATGCAGGAAGGAAAACTGGTGAAAATTCCTTTTAACTCCATCGATAACCTGGCGCCTGCTGGAAGCATTGGATCCTCTGTAAATGATATGAGCCATTGGGTGATGATGCAACTGGATAACGGGAAATACAATAACAAACAAGTGGTTCCCGCTTCAGCGATTGCTCAAACAAGGACACCGGCATCTATAATTGGAAATGGCGGGTCACTTTATAATAAGGGTCATTTTTCATTATACGGCCTTGGTTGGGGGCTTCAGGAGTATTGCGGAAGAAAGATTGTATCTCATACAGGGGGAGTGAATGGTTTTGTAACCAGTGTTACATTAATACCTGAAGAAAAGCTGGGCATCGTTGTATTTACCAACACCGACCAGAATTCTTTTTATGAAGCATTGAAATGGGAGATCATGGATGCATACTTCGGTAATCAATACCGTAATTACAGCAAAGCTTATTACGGATTTTACAAACAGCAGTTTGACGAAGAACAAAAGAATGATAAATTAAAAAAAGACTCCGTTGCCTTGCGGTTAAAACCAGATTTGCCATTTACAACTTACGTAGGCAATTATTTTAATGATGTATATGGTAAAATGAATGTGATGCTGGAAAATGGAGAATTAAAAATGAAATTTTCTCATCACCCTGATACGTACGCCAAATTAGAGTCGCTGGGCGGCAACCGGTTTTATGCCACATTCACCGATCCGGAATTCAGTAAAGCGGTATTTCCTTTTCATGTGGAAAATGGTAAAGTGAAATCAGTCACGGTAAAAGTTGCTGATTTTATCGAATACAATCCTTATGAATTTACAAAAACAAAATAATTATGTTTAAATACCATTTCCATTTATTGGCTTTACATCTATTAATATCTATATCGATATCTGCTCAGCTGGGAAAAAAAATTCATTTCAAATCCATATTGATTGATACGCATAATGATATTCCAGAAACAGCTCTTTCTAAAGGTTATAGTTTTGATCAGTCGTTAAAAGGAAAAACATATTCTGACTTAGCCCGGATGAAAGAAGGCGGCGTGGATGCACAGTTTTTTTCTATCTGGTGCGATGGTCAGGAAAAAAATCCTTATGCCATGGCCAACCGGCAGATGGATACAGTAATGGCATGGACCAACCGCAACCCGGATAAAATGATGCAGGCATTTACGGTTGATGACATTATTAAAATTGCAAAGCAAAAAAAACTCGCTGTACTCTTTGGTGTAGAAGGCGGCCATATGATGGAGAATGATTTGAACAAGTTAAATGTTTTATATAAAAGAGGTGCCCGGTATATGACGTTGACATGGAATAATAGTACTGATTGGGCGACTTCAGCTGCATATGAAACCTCCCTCCAACTCACTCTGAAGGATGGAGAGCCTGCCTCCGAAAGAAAAAAGGGTCTTACAGATTTTGGGAGACAAGTTGTGAAGCGGATGAATGAACTCGGAATGCTGATTGATCTTTCTCATGTGGGTGAACAGACATTCTACGATGCAATTGCAATAACAACTAAACCGGTTTTGGTTTCTCACAGTTGTGTTTATACTTTATGCCCTAACAGAAGAAATTTAAAAGATGATCAGATAAAAGCGGTAGCAAAGAACGGTGGCGTCATCCATTTAAATTTTTACAGCGGTTTCCTTGATTCCACATTTGAAAAAAGAAGCGAAGCGTTTACGGCAAAACATAAAACAGAAATGGATTCATTGAAGAAAATAAATCCAGAACCATATTTCACTGAATTTTTTCTCTTTGAAAAATACCCGGAGGAAGTAAATGGACTTCGGCCACCATTATCATTGTTGATTGATCACCTGGATTACATTGTAAAATTAGTTGGTGTAGACTATGTGGGAATGGGCAGTGATTTTGACGGTATCAATTCATCTCCTGTTGGTTTGGATGGGGTGGAAGATTTTCCAAAGATTACGGAAGAGTTGGTAAAAAGAGGTTACAGTAATAATAATATCAGGAAAATACTTGGGGGAAATTTGCTTCGGGTGATGAAGGCAAATGAAAAAAAATCTGAATTATGAATGTAGAAGTAAAAATAGATTATAAACAATTCATCATACTTCAAAATTTTAAATTATTTAATATAAAAATGGAAGTACTTGTACATTCACACACGGTCGACCCTGATAGTCATCGGGGCAAGAAAAAATGGACGCATTATCTCTTGGTGTTTTTAATGTTGTTCCTTTTTATAATTAACCAATTTTCTGTTTTAGCACAAAAACCCCGTGCCCGTGATATTGGAATTCCTTTTGATAGAACTCCGGGAAAGTTCAATGCAATCACCGATGTTAAAGGCGTGGAAGTGGGTTACAGCACTATCATTTCCGGTGAAGGAAAAAATATAAGGGGCAAGGGCCCGGTGCGTACCGGCGTCACAGCTATTCTTCCAAGAGGAAAAATCAATAACCCTGTTTATGGAAACTGGTACACATTAAATGGTAATGGTGAAATGACCGGAACAACATGGTTAACTGAATCCGGTTTTTTGGAAGGGCCCGTGATGATTACAAATACCAATAGTGTAGGAACAGTACGGGATGCAGTATTAAAATGGTATGTAAAAAAAGGCTGGTACCATGAAGATTTCTGGTACACCTACCCTGTGGTAGCCGAAACCTATGATGGTTTCTTAAATGATATTTATGGCTTTCATGTTAAAGAGTCAAATGCATTTGAAGCATTGGATAGTGCTAAGAGTGGTTTTATTAAAGAAGGAAACGTGGGTGGTGGCACCGGTATGATGTGTTTGGGATTTAAAGGTGGTAGCGGCACATCATCAAGAATTATTAAGATAAAAGACTCCACATATACTTTGGGTGTGTTTGTACAATCCAATTTTGGCAGAAAAAGAAATCTCACCATTGCCGGTGTGCCGGTTGGCAAAGAATTAATAGATACTTTGAACAATGAACTCAAAGCCCCACCTTCTTATCAACCGGGTGATGGTTCTATTATAGTAGTCGTTGCAACGGATGCTCCGGTATTACCACACCAGTTAAAAAGAATTGTTCAACGGGTTTCATTAGGTATCGGGCAGGTAGGCGGACAGGGAACAAATGGCTCCGGAGATATTTTTATTGCTTTCTCTACTGCTAACCCAACTGCATTTCAAAGAGACAACTTT
>Ga0062383_10000468_pt1 | contig 10560 bp, 6 predicted proteins | sample DOMMetBare3Fresh_FD_59508 | JGI IMG/M metagenome (GOLD analysis project Ga0062383, IMG submission 59508) | Wetland sediment microbial communities from St. Louis River estuary, USA, under dissolved organic matter induced mercury methylation -... | ecosystem: Environmental > Aquatic > Freshwater >... | reverse complement strand
CGGTTCGTGGCGCAAGATCCAGCAGCGATCGGATCGCGGCGGAGGTCTGCGCACGCGCCCTGAGCTCCAGGATCTGCCCCAGCAGAGTCAGCGAGATGATGACCGCGGCGGCCTCGAAATACACCGCGACGCGTCCCATGCTGATGAATGACGCCGGGAACACGCCGGGCGCGATCGTGGCCACGACGCTGTAGAGGAAAGCGGCGCCGGTGCCCAGCGCGATCAGCGTCCACATGTTAGGACTGCGATGAATCACGGACTGCGCGCCGCGCACGAAGAACGGACCGCCCGCCCACAGAACAATCGGCAGGCTGAGAAGCATTTCAATCCAGCTTTGCGTGGTCATTTCGAACCATTGCAGGCGGTGGCCGGCCATGGCCAGCACCGCAACGGCCAGAGTGAGTGGCAGCGTCCAGAGGAACCGTCGCCGAAAATCCCGCAATTCGTGGTTCTCGCCCGCGTTTTGCACCGGCATCTCGGGCTCGAGCGCCATGCCGCATTTCGGACAGGCGCCGGGCTGGGCCTGCCGGATCTCGGGGTGCATGGGACAGGTGTAGATCGCGCCGGCGATTGCCGGCTCGGGCGCGGCGGGCGGTGCCGCGGCGGCCGCTGCATATTTCGCGGGATCGGCCGCGAATTTTGCCTTGCAGCCTGCGCCGCAGAAAAAAATCGTCTGACCTGCGTGTGCCAAAAAATGCGGCGATTGATCCGTTACGGTCATACCACACACCGGATCGGTCAACGGTTTGCTCGTACTCATGATGTCCCCGGCTAACATTACGTACCCCTGCCAGGGGCTCAATAACATCCTACGCCGTTCAGGCCGCAGGCGCCGTTCGCGCCGCAAGAGTTCTTTGTCAGTGGTAGCCGACAAACTGTCAGGCAGGTTGCCGACACCAGGAATCGAATCCAGCGCGGATACTGATGCTGGCAATTGTGCGGACTCAATCCGCGAACTGTGTTAGGAGCGATGAAATGACCAAGCTATTCACCGGGCGCCATGACGCGACCCCACGACTTAAATGCCGAACCCTGTTCCCGGCGCTGCTCGCGCTCGGATTGTCCGCCGCATTCAGCGTGCCGGCGAGCGCACAGATCAGCGTTGGCATCCGCCTGCCGAGCGCGCGCATCGGGATCAATATTCCGTTGTACCCGCAACTGGTTGCGGTACCCGGATACCCGGTCTACTACGCGCCAGATCTCGACTCGAACCTTTTCTTCTACGACGGCGTTTACTGGGTCTATACGCAGGATGGCTGGTACGCAAGCTCCTGGTACGACGGACCCTGGGATCTGATCGAACCCGAATACGTACCTTATTTCCTGCTGCGTGTCCCCGTGCGTTACTACCGTCGACCGCCCCGTTACTTTCGCGGCTGGGCGCCCAACGGTCCGCCGCGGTGGGGTGACTACTGGGGCAACGGCTGGGCCCAACGCCACCGCGACTGGGATCGCTGGGATCGTGCGTCACGCTATACGCTCGCGCCACTGCCCTCCTACCAGCGGTCCTACTCTCGGGATCGTTATCCCAGCTATGAGCAACAGCGGCAATTGCACCAGCGGAATTACAACTATCAACCGCGCGAGCCGGCTGTGCGGCAACGCTTCGAGCGCCAGCCCCCGGCCGAACGGGCCGTGCGGCCGCAATCCGAAAGGCCACGGCAGCAATCACAGCAACCGCGTGGCAAGCCGGAGAACACCGACAAACACGATAAATCGGATAAGTCCGATAAACCCGATAAACCCGACAAATCCAAAGGTCACAACCGCTGAGGCGCGAACAGCCGGCGTGACAGCATCGACATTTGTCTTAGGTAACAAGCCGGGGTGCTGCTGACAGGGCGCCCGGTGGCGGCGCAAGTGCGGTATCGTTAGTCCACATGGCCGCGTTGCGACTCTGTCTGTTGGGCTGCCTGCTATCCGCGCTGAACTACGACGCTGCGGCAGTCTCGCTGCCGCGCGCGGAATTCAACCCGGCGCGCGGCCGACCGTCCGCGACCACGGTCGCTACCAGCCAGCGCGTCATTGTCAAAATGCGCGACGCCGTCGTTGCGAAAGCCACGGCAAGGCCGTCGCCCGATGCGCGGCTGAAGTCCATCGGGGCTCGGGGAAAACTCAGCTTGCGGTCGATGCGCGCCATTGCGAAGAACCTGCAGGTCGTGGAACTGGAGTCGCAAATCGCGGGCGAGACGGCGCAACAGGCGCTCGAGCGCCTGCGCGCCGATCCCGACGTGCAGTACGCCGTGCCGGACCGGGCCGTATACGCACACGCGACCTCGAATGACCCGCTTGCGCCCGGCCAGTGGTACCTGACCGCCGCGCAACCCAGCGCCATCAATGCTAACAGCGCCTGGGATGCCACGACCGGCAGCAATGGCGTCGTCATCGCCATACTGGATACCGGCGCGCGTTTCGAGCATCCGGATCTCAAGCGCGCCAGTCTCGGTGGGCGGCTGTTGCCGGGCTACGATTTCATATCCGCCAATTCCAGCGGCGGATTCTTCACCGCGAATGACGGCGATGGCCGCGATGCCGACGCCGCCGATGCCGGCGACTGGGTCGCGAGCAGTGAGGTCAAACCGGGTTGTAACACGTCGTCTAACAGTTCCTGGCATGGCACCCGCGTCGCCGGCATCATCGGCGCGCTGACTAACAATTCCGCCGGGCTGGCCGGGATCAGCTGGGGCGGCTGGTTGCTGCCGGTGCGCGTGCTCGGCAAATGCGGTGGCGTTACCTCGGACATCCTCGCCGCGATGCTATGGGCCGCCGGCCAGCGCGTCGACGGCGTTCCGGATAATCCGTTTCCCGCGCAGATCCTGAACCTGAGCCTCGGCAGTGCCGGCGCCTGCGACGCCGCGAGCGCCGACGTCGTGCGTACGCTGAGCGCGCAAGGCGTGCTGATCGTGGCTTCCGCCGGCAACGAAGGCGGTCCGGTGGATTCGCCGGCGAATTGCCCGGGTGCGGCCGCCATTGCCGGACTGCGTCACATCGGCACCAAGGTCGGATTCAGCAGCCTGGGTCCGGAAATTGCGCTCGGCGCCCCGGGTGGCAATTGCGTCAATGTCAATGGCGGGCCCTGCCTGTTCTCCATCGACACCACCTCTAACGACGGGCTGACAACCGCAGGCAGCAGCACGTACACGGACCAGACCAACGCCAACGTCGGCACCAGTTTCTCCGCACCGATCGTGTCCGGGATCGGCGCACTGATGCTGTCGGTCAACGGCAACCTGAAGTCCGCGCAGCTGATCGCGCGGCTGCGCGAGGGCGCCAGCAAGCCCTTCCCCGTTTCCACGGACAGCACGGTCCCGCAGTGCCGTGTGCCCACCGGCCCGTCCGATGTCCAGGCGGTCGAGTGCTCCTGCACCACGAGCACCTGCGGCGCCGGCATGGCTAACGCCGCGGGCGCGGTGACTGCGGCGCTGCGGCCCATCGCGGCCATCGCTATCGGCTCTTCGATCACACCCGGCGGCAATGTCACGCTCCAGGGCGGCGGCAGCGCGGCTGCCTGCGGCCGCAGCGTCGCGAGCCACGCCTGGACCGTCGTGAGCTCCAGCGGCGCACCGCCGGGGATTGTGGGTGCTAACACGGCAACAGCCGTGGTGGTTGCGCCAGCGACGGGTACGACCACGCTGCGACTCACCGTCACCGACAATCTCGGCCGCCAGGATGCGGCCGAAATCACGCTGAGCAGCAACAGCGCCAGCACTTCCGCACCTGCCAACGCCGGCAACAGCGCCTGCCGGGCCGCCGTCATCGTGCCGCTGCAACTGCCACTGATCAGTGTCACGGCAACCGATGCCAGCGCCGCGGAACCCGGCACCGATACCGGCACATTCACATTGACGCGCAGCGGCGACCTCGGCAGCGCGCTCGCCGTGAGCATCGTGATCAGCGGCACCGCGACCTCCGGCGTGGACTACCAGTCACTGCCGACCACGGTCAATTTTCCGGCCGGCCAGGCGAGTGCGACGCTGACCGTCACGCCGATCGACGACGTGCAGGTCGAAGCGGCCGAGTCGGTGACGCTGACGATCGTCGATGATGCGCCCTACGACCTCGAGACACCTAACAACGCAACCGTGACCATCAACGACAATGACGTCGCGCCGCCCGTGGTGCCGGCTGCCAGCGGCGGCGGCGGCGGTGGCGGTGGCGGCGCCCTGGGTATGCCGGAAATTCTGTGGCTGTTAGCCCTGCTGGCAGCCGCGCTGCTGCCGGCGCCTACCAGGGCAGGTTTTCGCCGCTCCAAAGCCAGAAGCGCCCGCTGGTCTCGGGTGTTAGCCCGTCGATGACCTGGCGCAGGCCGGCGATGCTCGGCGGCGCTTCGAGCGGTGCATTGGCGCCGCCCATGCGCGTGCGGATCCAGCCCGGGCAGAATGAAGCGGTGACAATGCCGCGGACCGCGAGATCGCGGCCCAGCGAGCGCATCAGCATGTTGAGCGCGGCCTTGCTGGTGCGATAGGCATAAATGCCGCCGCGGCTGCGCTCGATCGAGCCTTCGACCGACGATATCGCCACGATTTTTTTCTGCGCACTGGCCGCGACGTTAGCGATCAGCGCCTCGGACATTTTCATCGGCGCCATGAGATTCACCCTGAGCACCTCGGACCAGATCTCGTAGTCCATCGCGCCGAAGGTCTGGCGCGGGTCCTGGTCCGCGACACTGCGCGGCCCAAAGACGCCGGCATTATTCAGCAAGACGTCGATGGGCCGCCCTGCGAGCGACTTCGCGAGGCGATCGATGGCCGCGAAATCGGCGACATCCAAAGGGTGCAGCTCAAGTGCGGGAAATTGCGCGGCCAGTGCCGCCAGCTCCGGGGCGGCCGCCGGATTGCGGCAGGCCGCCAGCACCTGCCAGCCCGCCTGGCAGTACTGGCGCGTAAATTCCAGTCCCAGGCCGCGATTGCTCCCGGTGATCAGCACAGTGGGCATGGGCTTGCTCCTTGGACTTTTACGCAGCTGCGTTATAGTCCACTAAACCGAGAACAAGCTGAAGAGACCATGGCAGAAAGAATTCTGGGCATTGATGTCGGCGGATCATCGATCAAGTCGGCGCTGGTCGACGTGGACAACGGCAAGCTGCTGGCGGCGCCGTATTCCGTACCCACGCCGAAGCCCGCAACGCCGCCGCAGTTGCTCGATGTGTTTGGCGATGTGGTACAGCACTTTGCCCCCGTCGATGCCATCGGACTCGCCATGCCGAGCGTCGTGCAGCACGGCGTGACCCGCACCGCGGCTAACATCGACGCCGGCTGGCTCGGCTTCCCGATCGAGCGCGAACTGCACGAGCGCACGCGCCAGCCCGTCAAGGTGCTGAACGATGCCGATGCGGCCGGCCTGGCCGAGATGCGCTGGGGCTCCGGCCGCGACACCAACGGGCTGGTGATCATGCTCACCTTCGGCACCGGCATCGGCTCGGCCATCTTCATCGATGGGCGCCTCGTACCTAACACCGAGTTCGGGCACCTCGAAATGCTGGGCCGGGATGCGGAACTGCATGCCTCGGCGCGCGTGCGCACTGCCGAGAAGCTCGACTGGCCGCAGTGGGCCGAGCGCGTCAACCTCTATCTCGCCAAGATGCACGCGCTGTTCTGGCCGGATGTCTTCATCCTGGGCGGCGCGGTCAGCGAGAATTACGCGCTGTTCGCACCGCATCTGCGCTCGCAGGCGGAGGTTCGTCCCGCGCTGTTCGCCGGTCATGCCGGCATCGTGGGCGCGGCGCTGGCGGCGCAACTGGCGCGCTAATTCAGGTGCACCCGGAACCTGATCGAGAAGCTCGGCGCGCCGCTGGCACCGTTAGGTAACAGCGCCCCCGTCGGAGCCACCCGCAGCCCGGTCACGACCGGGTCAAAGCCGCTGGCATCGGGCACCGGCACATAGGTGTACGGTGGACCGCCACCGGCCTGGCGCGAGTAGCTGACATTGGTCGCGTAATTGAAGGTCAGGCCGCTGCCCGGGCTGCCGTCCACGAACTCCACCGGGTTACCGGAGGCGGTCGACACATACAACGCAGTATTCGCCGGAACGGGATCGGTCAGCACCACGCTGCCGCTGTCGGACATGCCGATACCGCTGTTGCGAACCACGACTTCATAGCGGACCGTGGCCCCGGGGATGCGTTTCGGGTTGCTCGCACCATTCACCGGATCGATCAGCACGTCACTGATCTTCTGCACTGACAGCTGCGGCAAGGGCGGCGAGCCGCTCAACACAGTGGTCACCGTGGCGGTATTGTTAGCCACGATCGCATCGAAACTGGCGCTGCTGACCGTGGCGGTATTGGTTACCGACGGCCAGGCAGCGGCGCCGACCGCGACCGCCAGCGTGATCGGCGGCAGTGACTGCCCGGGATTGAGCGGCGGCGCGTGACTGCAGCTGACCACCTGGCCCGCGGCGGCGCAGGTCCAGCCGGTTCCGGACGCCGACACGTAGGTCAGTCCGTTAGGCAGCGTGTCGCTGACCAGGATGGTGTTGATCTCTGGATCACTGAAGGTGTTCTGCTGATTGCTGACCGTGAGTGTGTACGCGGCATTGGCGCCCACCGAAAATGGCGTCGCCGCGGTCTTGGTAATGGCCAGGTCGATGAAGCGCTCGCTCGTGACGCTGACAATCTGCGCAGTCAACAGTACCAGGTCACCGCCCGCGGAATAAACGGTCGTGCCCGACGTCTGGCCGGGCTGCAGCAGGCTCGAGATATTGTAGGAGTCGATGTCGGCGCCGTAACTTGTCAGCACTCCCTGGGTGTTGACGGTGCCGTCGAATTGCTGGACCGTCGGCGAACTGCCGGCGGGCACGAGCCCGTCGTCGAGCGTCGTGCCGTTATAGGACAGACTTTCCGAAAAGCCATTCAACGTTCCGGAATTGGCCGGATCGCCTTCCCAGGTGATGACCGCCACGCGCCCGTCGATGTTAGATGCCGGAACTCGAAAACCATCCGGCGTCAGCGTCACGGCGCTGCCGCGGAAATACTGCAGTCCATCGAAGATATTGATCGCCCGCAGCCGTTCGCTCGCGCCCTGATAAATCACGACCAGGCCCCAGCCACCCGCGACAGCAGCGACCGAACAATGCGGCGCGCCGGTGTTGACCGTCAGGCCGCCGAAGGTGTAGCTGCCATTGCCGGTCACCAGTGAGGTCACGTCCGCGACCGCGCCGAAGAACGGCAACAGCGTACCGCCGTTGTTATAGCCGGCGGTGAACGTACGGCTGGCGTTGACCGTCGCGCCCCGAAACGTCACGGTCGAATCGACATTGATGGTGCTGCCGGTCGTGGTCGCCGAGCCGCCCCAGTAGAGATAGGCCGCGATTACGGTCGTGCCGGCGGGAACACCACTGAGATTCTGGGTGCTGGTGGCGCCGACCGTGCACGAGTTACTGGTATCGGGTTGCGTGCGCAGCGAGCCGCCGGTGACCACAAAATTGATATTGCCGAGCAGGCGGCTCGAGCGCGTGATAGGCGTCTGCTGCGCATAGCAGGGAGCCAGCACGCTGGCGGCCAGGAGAAGCAGGAGCGATGCGAGGACTTGTCTTTGCATTACGGCAACGGGTGGCCACTGGGCCATTTTCCAGCCCGCAATCTACCGAGATCGGGTCCGCGCGCAGGTAACTTAATTCACAAATGGCGGGTCCGGCGGCAAGCGGCTTCCCTCAAGCAGGACCTGCGTCACAGTCGCGCCCTAGGTAGTTGCCGCAGCCCTGTAGGCAATCGCCCGCCTTATCGAAGCCACGCAAGGCGCTTGGAATGCACAGATGACGGCGATGGAAACCGTGTTTTCGGCTAACAATCTGACCAAGGACTACCAGGTCGGCGAACTGACGGTGCATGCGCTGCGTGGTGTCACCTTTGAAGTCGCGCGATCCGAGTTCGTGGTCCTGCTCGGCCCGTCGGGCAGCGGCAAGTCGACCTTGCTCAATATCCTGGGCGGCCTCGACACGCCGACCTCCGGGCAGGTTCACTGGCGCGACCATGATCTGTCCCGGGCGAGCGAGCGCGAACTGACGACGTACCGGCGCGAACACGTCGGGTTTGTTTTTCAGTTCTACAACCTCATTCCGAGCCTCACCGCGCGCGAGAACGTGGAACTGGTGACCGACCTCGTCGATCACGCGATGTCGCCCGCGGATGCGCTGGCGATGGTGGGCCTGGCCGAACGCCTCGATCATTTTCCGGCGCAACTCTCGGGCGGCGAGCAGCAGCGGGTTGCCATTGCGCGCGCCATCGCCAAGCGTCCCGAATGCCTGCTGTGCGATGAGCCCACGGGGGCGCTCGACATCGAGACCGGCCGGCTGGTGCTGGAAGCGATCGCGCACGTCAATAACGAACTGGGCACAACGGCCTTTGTTATTACGCACAACGCGACCATCGCCGGCATGGCCAACCGGGTCATGCGCCTCGCCGACGGCCGCGTCGTCAGCATCGAGCGCAACGAGCAGCGTCGCAGACCCGCGGAACTGGTGTGGTGAAACCACTGCAACGCAAATTGCTGCGCGACCTCTGGCGACAAAAGACCCAGGTTCTGACCATTGCGCTGGTGGTCGCGAGTGGTGTCGGCGGCTTCATCGGCTCCATATCGGCACACCGGTCGCTGGCGCTGATGCGCGATTCCTACTACGAGCAGGCGCGCTTCGCACACCTGTTCTCTTCCGCGCGACGCGTACCCGACACACTCACGGAACGCATCCGCGCGCTGCCGGGCGTTGTCGATGCCGACTTCTCGCTGGCCGGCCAGACGGTGGTATCGATCCCGGGTGTCAACGATGCGATGACCGGTCTCGTGCTGTCACTGCCGCGCGATCCGGCGAGCGGCATCGACCGCGTCACGGTGCGGCGCGGACACTGGGTTACGGCGTCGGATCGCGATGGCGTGCTGCTGAGCGAAGCGTTCGCTGAGGCTCGCGGCCTGCAACCGGGCGATCACCTGTCGTTGCTGATGAACGGTCGATACGAGCGCGTCACGATCACCGGCATTGCGCTGTCACCGGCGTACATCTTTGCAGCGGCGCGCGGCGGGTTCAGCGACGACACCAGTTTCGCCGTCGTCTGGATGCCGCGCGAACGCCTGGAGGCTGCCTACGACATGGTCGGCGCCTTCAACCAGGTGGCGCTGCGGCTGCGCCAGGATGCTAACGAAGCAGCCTTGATCGACTCGCTGGACAAGATACTCGCGCCTTATGGAACGACGGGCGCCTACGCACGCAAGGACCAGACCTCGCATCGAACCCTGACTCAGGAAATCAACGAACAACGGGTATTCGGCACGGTACTGCCCGCAGTATTCCTCGCGGTCGCGGTGTTTTTGCTGCAAGTGCTGCTGTCGCGGCACATCAATACGGAGAAACTGCAGATCGCGGTGCTGAAGGCGCTCGGCTACCGCAATGCGACCATTGGCTGGCATTACCTCGGACTGGCGCTCGCGACCTCGTTGCTCGGCATTGCCGGCGGCCTCGTCATCGGCGCCTTGTTAGGTCGGTGGATGACGGCGCTGTATACCGGCTTCTTCCGTTTCCCGGCCGTTGAATATCGCATGGAGGCGTGGCTTGCGGTCAGCGCCAGCCTGCTGGCGCTCGGCGCCGGGCTCGGCGGCGCCTATTCCGCGGTGCGCGACGTCGTGCGCCTGCCCGCGGCCGAGGCGATGCGGCCGCCCACGCCAGCGCGCTTCCGCCGCACGCTGCTCGAGCGCCTGAACCTGATGCGTTTTCTGCCGGGCGAGGCGCGCATGATCGCCCGTGAAATCGAGCGCCGGCCGGCGCGCGCGTTGCTAACAACGCTGGGCGTCGCCAGTTCGGTGGCGATCATCGTTGCCGGCACCTGGTGGACCGATGCATTCAATAATCTGGTGGAACTCGAGCTGTACCAACGCGATCGCGCGCAGGTCCTGCTCGCGACCAACGAACCGCTGAGCACGGCTGCGCTACACGACCTGGCGCGCCTGCCGGGCGTACTGGCGGTCGAGGGATCACGCACGGTTGCCGCCAGGCTCGTCAATGGTCACCGCGACTACCGGACCGTCATCATTGGCCTCGACCCCGGCGCGCAACTGCGCCTGGTGCTGGATCCGGCCAAAGAGGCGCTGCAACTTGGGGACGACTCGATCCTGCTGACCGACCGGCTGGCCGCGGTGCTGCAGGTTGCGTCCGGCAACACGATCGACGTGCAGCTGCTGGAAGGCACGCGGACCAGCAGGCGCATCGTCGTCGCGGGCGTCACCGGCGACCTGATGGGCATGCAGGCCTACATGCGGCGCACGACGTTAGCAAGACTGGCAGGTGACGGCGACACGTTCAACATGGCGCGGCTGCGGGTCGACACGGCGCAGGATGAGGCGTTCTCCGCCGCCATCAATCAACGCCCGCGGATCGCGGCGGCTGGCAACAAGGAACGGCTGATCCGGCATTTTCGCGCGACGTCGCAGCGCAATTTCCTGTACTTCGCGGCCATCCTCTCGACGCTCGCGTCCTTCATCGCCATTGGCGTCGTGTATAACAGCGCAAGAATTACGCTCGCCGAGCACGCGTCCGAGCTGGCGACGCTGCGCGTCATCGGTTTCACCCGGGCGG
>Ga0062383_10000467_pt1 | contig 10566 bp, 9 predicted proteins | sample DOMMetBare3Fresh_FD_59508 | JGI IMG/M metagenome (GOLD analysis project Ga0062383, IMG submission 59508) | Wetland sediment microbial communities from St. Louis River estuary, USA, under dissolved organic matter induced mercury methylation -... | ecosystem: Environmental > Aquatic > Freshwater >... | reverse complement strand
GAAGCCCGTCGGAGACCCGAAGCGCCCGGCATGGGCCCTCGTCGCGACGGGGGCGGGCGCGGCAGTCCTCGGCGCGGCATCCATCGGATCGTCGGCTGCCCTGGGCGGTCCCGTCAGCATCGGCTCGCTGGCCGCGGCGCTGGGAGCTTCCCTCGTGGTCGCGATCGCGGGCGCCGCCGTCTCCGAATGGGTGTTCACGCCATCGATCCCCGAGGCCCCCAAGAAGGGCACCTCAGCGGAGGACGCCGACGTGGACGAGCTGCTGCGGATGATCTCGACCGCCGAAGAGGAGCTCGCCAGCAAGCACACCGTGCATCGCAGCGTCCTCATCACCGACATGAAGTCGTTCTCCCGCATGACGCAGGAGCTCGGCAGCAAGGAGACGGCGAAGCTGGTCCAGCGGCACCGCGATCTGCTGCTGCCGCTCGTCGAGCAGGCCGGCGGCAAGGGCAAGTCGACCGGCGGCGACGGGCTGCTCGCCGCGTTCCCCGACCCCGCAACGGCGCTCGGCACTGCGGTGAAGATGCAGCAGGCCCTCGACTCGTACAACGCGTCGAGATCCGGAGAGGACGCGATCCTGATCCGGGCCGGCATAGCCTCGGGCGAGGTCGTGCTCGACAAGGGCGGCAAGCCGTTCCTCGGCGACGCCCTCAACCTGGCAGCGCGCGTCATGAGCCTCGCCGATGGGGGGCAGGTCTTCACGACCGGCGACGACACCGCCAAGGCCGGGACGCTGCCGTTCGGCTGCGTCGAGCACGGCGAGTTCCGCTTGAAGAACATCGCCGTACCGGTGCGGATCGTCGAGGTGCTGTGGCGCGCGGACCAGACCGCAGTCCCGCCGCACGCCGACATCGAGCCCTGAAAAGCGACGCGCGCCCGCAGGGGCGCGCGAGTCGACTTCGATGAGTGGAGCCGGCGGGGGGATTCGAACCCCCGACCTATCGCTTACAAGGCGATTGCTCTGCCAACTGAGCTACACCGGCGGGTGCGCCATATGCTACCGCGCGCGGCGAAGGTGCGCCACGCGCGGTCTGGTTCGGGGCGGCCCGCGAGAACCGGTACGGTCGTCAGCAGGCCCGGCAGCGCCGGATCTGGATCTCCACCTTGCGCTTGACGCGCTGAAGGGCGTTGTCCACTGCCTTCGGATGGCGGCTGAGCTGGTCCGCGATATCGTTGTAGGACTTGCCCTCGACATAGAGGCTCAGGACGTCGGACTCGAACGACGACAGGGCTTCCGTGAAGCCCTCCTTGATGCTTGCAGTCTCCCAGGCCGAGATGACGATCTCGGCGGGATCGCAAACGTCGCGGGCGGCGAGGATATCCGAGAGGACTCGATCGCCCTCCTCCTCCGTCGTCGCCGAACGCTGGAGGGACACGTAGGTGTTGAGCGGGCCGTGCTTCTGACGGCTGGCGGTCTTGATGGCCGTGATGAGCTGCCGGGTGACGCACAGCTCTGCGAACGACCGGAAGCTCGACTGGCGATCGGAGCGGTAGTCGCGGATGGCCTTGTAGAGGCCGATCATGCCTTCTTGGACCACGTCGTCGCGGTCCGCGCCCGCCAGGAAGTAGCTGCGGGCCTTGCAGCGCACGAAGCTGCGGTACTTGGCGACGAGCGCGGCGGACGCCATCTCATCACCCGCCTGCGCGGCCATGATCAAGTCGAGTTCCCCGACAGCGCGCGGCCTTCGGCGCAACGCCGCTTCCCCACGTGCATCCATTTGTAGCCTCCCGCTTAGCGACCCCCATGCATGAGGGGAGGAAATGGCCCCGATCCCGGCAAATCTGGGAGGGCCTGTAACGACAGTATTGCCGCGATGTGCCGCCTGTCAACGACGAGTATTAATGTGAACTAAGGTAAACCTCATTCGGGGTCGTGCCGCACTTGGCGATCAAGCATCCTTAGCAAAGATGAACGCGCCGCATCGCTGACTCGCGCGTCCAAGGTGGAAGACCGGGTTCCACGACGGCGATGCTCGCGACTCTCCCCTCTCTCGATCGCCATGTCGGCGATGAGCTCCCGCGCTGACATCCTCGTGATCCCCTCGCCCAGGACCGTCCACTGCGTGGTCGCGTCGGAGGTGACCACGGTCGCTCCGCGGGCAGCGTCCCGCGCCTCCCGGGCGAGCCGCTCGATGACCGTGTCGGCGGTGGTCCCGGCCGCCGTGTGGATGCGGACGACCCCTCCCGCCCGGGTCAGCGTCTCCTCACCGCTCAGGCCTCCACCGTCGAAGACGACGGTGACGCGCCATCGGCCGGCACCGTACGAGGCAAGGCCGTCGACGAGGCGGTTGCACGCAGTGGCAACGTCGCGTTCCAGGATGCTGCGGTACTCACCGGACGCATGCATGACGTTGAAGCCGTCGACGATGAGGTCGCGCATGACTACGCCTGCCCGCGGCGGAGCCATTCGTAGGCGAGGACGGCCGCCGCAGCGGACACGTTGAGCGAGCCGACGCTGCCGGTGACCGGCAGGCGCACGAGCATGTCGCAGTCCCGCTCCACCAGACGGGACAGCCCCGTCCCCTCGGCGCCAAGTACGAGGACGATGCGTCCGCCCAGCGGAGCGTCCCACGCGAGCTGCTCTCCGTGTTCGGTCGCACCCGCGACCCAGTAGCCCGCCTCCTTGCACGCCGCCAGGGCACGCGCGAGGTTCGGCTCGCGACACACCGGCAGGTGCTCCGCGGCGCCCGCGGCCGCTTTGAGCGCGCTCGGGGTCATGTCGGCCGACCGGTCCTTCGCGATGAGCACGCACGCGGCGCCCACAGCGTCGGCGGTCCGTACGACGGCACCCAGGTTGCCGGGGTCCGTCACGTGGTCGAGGGCCAGTATCAGGCTGTTCGCAGCATCAGCGTGGCGTTCCAGCACCTGGGAGAGCTGCGCGTAGCCGAACGGCTCCGCGAGTGCGATGACGCCCTGATGGGCCCCGCGCTCCGAATCGCGGTCGAGCTCCCGCCGCGGCACGCGTTCGACCGGCACGCCGGCAGCGGCCGCCTCTCCCGCGATGCGCTCCAGCGGTCCCGTGTCCTTCCCGGGCTTGTCGAGCAGCCGTACCGAACGGACCCGCCGGCCGGACCGGAGCAGTTCCTCGACGGCGTGGATGCCCTCGACACGGTCCACGACGATCAGCTCGGACCGCGGAAGACGACCCGGGCGCCACCGGCGGTGTCCTCGACGGCGAAACCCAGGGCCGCGAGCGAGTCACGCACGGCGTCGGCCGCGGCCCAGTTCCGCTCGCTGCGAGCGACAGCGCGGGCCGCGAGCAATGCGTCGACCGCCTCGCGGGTGTCGGTGCCCGCGTAGCCCGCGAGATCGCGCGCGGCATCGACGACCTCCGCAGGGTACTCGGCGACGTCGGGAGCGGCAGGCAGCGTCACCCCAAGGACCGACAGCAGCTCCACGATCTCCACCTCTGCGGATGCGAGCAGCGCGCCGTCCTGTGCGGCGAGACCGGACTGGTTGGCGGCCAGGAAGCTGTTGGACTCACGCGCGAGGTCGAAGACGGCCGAGAGGGCGCCGGCGGTGTTGAAGTCGTCGTCCATGTCGGTCTCGAACTTGACGCGTGCTTCGATCAGAGCCGCTTGGAGCGCGGCTCGATCGTCGATCGACGCGACCTCGTCGCCGACGACGTTCGTGCGCGCCCAACGAAGGTTGCGCACCGCGTTCGCCACGCGCTCCAAGGCGGCGGACGCCTCGTCCAGGCGGTCCGTGGAGAACTCGAGCGGGCTTCGGTAGTGGGTCTGCAGCATGAGCAGGCGCACGACCGGCGCGGGGTACTTCGTCAGGACATCCCGCAGCAGCATGAAGTTGCCGAGCGACTTCGACATCTTCTCGGCGTTCACCTGGAGGAGGCCGCCGTGCATCCAATAGCGCACGAACGGGCGACCCGTGGCCGCCTCCGACTGCGCGAGCTCGTTCTCGTGGTGGGGGAAGATGAGGTCCGTCGCGCCACCGTGGATGTCGAACGGCACCCCGAGCTCGGCCTCGGACATGACCGAGCACTCGATATGCCAGCCGGGACGGCCGTCCCCCCACGGGGAGGTCCAGTGCGGTTCACCGGGCTTCGCCGACTTCCACAGCGCGAAATCGAGCGGGTCCTGTTTGCGTTCGTCGGCGGCCACGCGGGCGCCGATCTCGAGCTCGTCGATGTCGCGGCCCGAGAGCTTGCCGTAGCCCTCGAAGGACCGCACCGAGAAGTAGACGTCTCCGTCCATCACGTACGCGTGGCCCCGTTCGATCAGCCGTTCGATCATCGCGATCATCCCGGGGATGGTCTCGGTCGCCCGCGGCTGGGCGGAGGGCTTCTTCACGCCGAGGTCGCTCATGGCCTTGAGGAAGGCGTCGGCGTAGCGCGCGGCCACATCGGCCGCCGGCACGCCCTCCTCGTTCGCCGCCTTGATGATCTTGTCGTCGACGTCGGTGATGTTCTGGACGAACCGGACATCGAAGCCGCGGTACTCGAGGTAGCGACGAATCACGTCGAAGCTCAGGAACGTGCGCGCGTTGCCGATATGGATGTGGTTGTAGACCGTAGGGCCGCAGATGTACATGAAGACCTTGCCCTCCTCACGGGGGGCGAAGTCCTCCTTGGTGCGGGCCATGGTGTTGTACAGGCGCAGCGTCACGTGTGCACGCGGTCCTTTCCCGTCTAGAGTTCGCAGGCCTCGCCGGTGGGCGGTGTCGTGGGCTCCGGCGCGGGCTCCGCGGGCTGTGCCGGCTTCGCGGGCGCCGGCGCGTCGGCGCCGAGTATCGCCTCGTCGCGGATGAGACGCGCATCGATGCGATCGATCCGGTGCTGGATGCACTTGAACATCTCGACGACCGGGTCGGGCAGGTCCTCGTGATGCAGGTCCACGACGTCGATGCGCGCGCCCTCGCGGACGACGACGCGCCCGGGAACGCCCACGACCGTGCAATTCGGCGGGACGTTGTTCACGACCACGGCACCGCCGCCCACCTTGCTGCCCTTGCCCACCGTGATGTTGCCGAGCACGGTCGCGCCGACGCCGATCACGACGTTGTCCTCTATGGTCGGGTGGCGCTTGCCGCGCTCCTTGCCCGTACCGCCCAGCGTCACGCCCTGGTAGATCGTCACGCAGTCGCCGATGACGGTGGTCTCGCCGATCACGACGCCCATCCCGTGGTCGATGAAGAGACCTTCGCCTATGGTCGCGCCCGGATGGATCTCGATGCCCGTGTGGTGGCGGACCCACTGGCTGAGCGTGCGCGCGGTGAACGTATGACCGCGCTCGTAGAGCCAGTGCGTGCGGCGCTGCCAGCGGATCGCCTTGAGACCGGGATAGTGCAGGTACGCAGACCAAGCGGAAGTCGCCGCCGGATCACGCTCCATGACGGCCGCTATGTCCTTCTTGAGCCGGGCGAACACGCCGCTGTCCACGTCCTCTCAGGCACGGGTCGTCGTCTGTCGTTCGTGCCACTATCGGCGGCTGTCGTCGCCGCTGTCAAACGAGCCCGGCGCTCCTGCCACGCGGCGCGCGAACGCCGGCGGACCGAGCGCCTCGCGCGGTGCCGAGACGCGCGCGGGCCGAGCGCCCGCGTCAGGCGCCCCTGGAGAGCAGCACGACCGCTTGGGCGGCCACACCCTCGCCGCGGCCGGTCAGCCCGAGGCCTTCGGTCGTGGTGGCCTTGAGACCCACATGCTCGACCGGTACGCCCAGCGCGCCGGCGATGTTCGCGCGCATCTCGTCGCGCAGCGGCGAGATGCGCGGTTCCTGCAAGACGAGCACGCAGTCGGCGTCCACCAGCTCCCAGCCGCTCTCACGGCCGAGGGCGGCCACCGTGCGCAGAAGCTCCAGGCTGGAGATGTCCTTGTACGCCGGCTCGGTGTCCGGGAAGTGCCGACCGATGTCACCCTCGCGCATGGCTCCCAAGAGCGCGTCCATGAGCGCGTGGACCAGCACGTCCGCATCGGAGTGCCCCGCAAGCCCGCGGGGGTAGTCCAGCTGCACGCCGCCGAGCACGAGCGGTCGCCCTTCGGCGAACGCGTGCACGTCGTAGCCAAGGCCGATCCGGGTCTCATGCATCGCGATCAGCATCCTGCCTCTCGGCGAACACGGCCTCGACGATCCCGAGGTCCTCGGGCACGGTCACCTTGATGTTCCAGCGCGGGCCCTGCGTCATCAGCACCGTCCCGCCGATGCGTTCCACGAGCGAAGCGTCGTCGGTGCCGTCGAAGCCGTCGACGGCCGCCGACTCATGCGCGCGCCGCAACGCGCTCGATGTGAAGACCTGGGGGGTTTGCGCGACCCACATCGTCGACCGGTCGGGCGTGTTCAGCACGCGCCCGTCGGCATCGACGACCTTCAGCGTGTCGTACGCCGGATGCCCCACGACGACCGCGTCGGCGTCGGTGGACTCGAGCATGCGCACGGCCCCGTCGATGACGGCGGCTTCGACGAGCGGCCGCGCGCCGTCATGCACGACTATGACGGACGCGTCGGTGGGAACGGCAGCCATGCCCGCCGCGACGGAGAGCCTGCGCGTCTCGCCACCGGGGACGACCGCGGACAGCACCCCGGACCCGAGCGCAGCCTCCACGGCTTCCGTGTACTCCCGAACGCGCTCGGGATGGCACACGAGGATCACCGTGTCGATGGTGTCGGCCGAAGCGAACGCCGCAAGCGCATGCACGACCACCGCGCTTCCGGCCACGCGCGCCAGTTGCTTGCCGCCGCTGCCGCCGAAGCGCTCGCCCGTACCGCCGGCAACGATGATCGCCGCGCGCATCCCCGTCACGCCCCGGCAACCTTGGAGAACACCATACGGCCCGCGGACGTCTGCAGGACGGAGGTCACCACGGTATCGACCTCCTCGCCCACATGCGTGCGCCCTCCCTGGACGACGACCATGGTGCCGTCCTCGAGGTAGCCGACCCCTTGGTCGGCTTCCTTGCCCTCGCGAACGACGTTCACCCGGATCTGCTCGCCCGGCAGGTGGTTCGGCCGAAGCGCGGCCGCGAGCTCGTTCACGTTGAGGACGGTGACACCCTGCACCCGCGCTACCTGCGACAGGTTGTAGTCGACGGTGACCAGCTCGGCGCTCAGATCGCTCGCGAGCCGGATGAGCTTCGAGTCCACCTCGGCTATCTCGGGGTAGTCGGCCTCGAAGACCTTGGTCGCGTGCGGACCGCCGCTGAGAGTCGCCAGGAGGTCGAGCCCGCGGCGACCTCGGGCGCGCCTTCCGTCATCCGCGGAGTCCGCGAGCGTCTGCAGTTCCGCGAGCACGAAGCCGGGCACGCGGGCCTGACCGGACAGGAAGCCCGCGCGCGCCAGCTCGGCGAACCGGCCGTCGATGATCGCGCTCGTGTCGAGGAGCTTCGGCGTGACCGAGTCCTTCTCGTCGCGATCGGCCAGCCCCGGGAAGAGGCGGGCGAAGTCCGCGCGCTTGAGCATGGCGATGCGCACGCCGTAGTAGCCGAGCACGAGGAACATGCTGACCGTGCCCCCCGTGGCGATCCACGCCGGCTCGATGGCCCGGATGGGGGTCGAGGTGATGAGCGCGACGAGCAGCCCGACCATCAGACCGGCGGTCGCCAGCAGGAGGTCGGCGGCCGACATGCGACCGGCGTACTCGTCGATGTAGTCGTATGCCCTGGTCAGCTCGCGACCGAGGATGCCCCCAAGGATGAAGCCGATCGAGCAACCCAGGATGACGAAGAGGATGATGACAAGGGATTCTGGGAACCCGATCTGGCTCGTCCAGTTGATGGCGTCCTTGACTGCCAAGCCGGCCAGCGCACCCATCGTCGCGAAGACGAAGCGGCTCAGCTGGACGATCATGATGCGACGCTCTCCGATCGGCGGCACAGACTCAGCCGCCAGCGCCGTCACCTCCCCTCAGGAGACGCCCCGGACGGATGCACCCAGCGGTTCGAGAGGCGCCGTTCGATGCCCGCTGCCTGCCCGGATTCTATCACAGGCGGGACCTCGGACCCGCCGCCGCCTGGTCGATACGGGAGGCGACGCGACCGCCCCGGTCCTAGAGGCTGGTGTGCTCGCGGAGCCGGCGCAGCCCGTCACGTATGGCGCGAGCGCGCCGGGCGCCGACGCCGTCGACGTCATCAAGCTGGGCCTCGGACGCCTGAAGGAGCGCAGCCAGGGTCCCGAACCGCTCGACCAGACGATTGGCGACCGTGCCCGGGAGCATCGGTATCCGCCGAAGCACCCGGTAGCCACGAGGTCCGCGATGGTACTCCAAGACATCCGCCGACGGCGTGAAGCCGAGTGTCTGCGCGAGCGCGACCTCGTCCAGGATCTGCTCGCGAGGCGACTGCGCCAGCACGGCGCGCACGACCGACGCGCGCCGCGGCGAGGGATCGACCACGTAGTCTCGCAGGAGTGTCAGGTGGTCCTCTTCGACGCCGGCAGTGAGTTCGGACGCCTGCAGGCCGACGAGGCGGCCTTCGCTGCCGAGCTCCGTGACATGGCGCGCGACCTCCCGCGCCACCCGCTGGACCATGAGCTGGGACTGCAGGACCCCGATGACATCCCCCACGGTGACGGCGTCCTCGAACTCCAGGGTAGTCAAGCGCGACGACGCCTCGTCCAGGCGCATCCGGAAGCGCTGGAGGGTCTGGAGTGCTTGGTTGGCCTTCGCGAGAACGACCTCAATGGCCTCGAGGATCACCTTCTCGCCGCCGATGTAGAGCGAGACCAGGTCGCGGCGCTGGGACACCGAGATGACGAGTGCCCCGGTCTGGCGGCTCACGCGCTCCGCGGTCCGGTGGCGCATGCCGGTCTCGGAGGTCGGCAAGGCCGGGTCCGGGACGAGGTGCACGTTGGCCCGCACCACCGTCTCGCACTTCGCGTCGAGGATGATGGCACCGTCCATCTTGGCGAGCTCGAACAGGCGCTGCGGCGTGAACGGGGTGTTCAGCGCGAACCCGCCGTTGCACAGCTTCTCGACGTTCGGAGCGTCGCCGATGACCAGAAGGGCGCCCACGCTCGCCGCGATGATGTTGTCGAGCGCCTCGCGCAGTTCCGTGCCTGGCGCGACTTGCTCGAGCGCCCACAGGACGACGTCGTCGCCGGTGTCCACCATGTTCGCCACCCCCTCGGACGCGTTGCCCGCATCGATTGTGACATTCCCGGACGCACGCCCGCCAGACGCACGCCGGGCCGGTGCGGCGCTCACGCGCCCGCCAACGACACGGCGTCCCTCACGTTCATGAGTTCCCGCACGCGCACTCCCTGAGGGGCCTTGGCGTTGGCGGTGGGACCGCAGGCCACGATCGAGAGGCCCATCGCCGCGGACTCGCCGATGCGCGCCGCGGCATGCCCGACCGGCCGTATCTCCCCGCCGAGCCCGATCTCGCCGAAGGACGCGAGCCCTTCGGGCAGCGGCACGTCCTTGCGTGCGGAGATGAGCGCCAAGGCGAGGGGCAGGTCGACGGCCGGCTCGGAGATCCGCACGCCGCCGGCGACCGAGACATACACATCGTGCTGCCCGAACGACGTCCCGGCGCGGCGCTCGAGGACTGCCAGCACCTGGAGCAGACGCTGAACGTCGATGCCCGTGGCGAGGCGTCGCGGCATCTGCAGATAGGTCGGACTCACCAGGGCCTGAACCTCGACGAGCAGCGGCCTTGAACCCTCGACCGACGCCATCACCGCCGACCCGGCCACGCCGCGCGGCCGGTGCTCCAGAAGCGCCGCCGAGGGGTTGGCGACGCCGATGAGACCCTCCTCGCGCATCTCGAACACGCCGATCTCCGACACCGACCCGAAACGGTTCTTGACGGCACGGACGACGCGGAACGCGTGCTCGCGGTCGCCCTCGAAATACAGCACCGTGTCCACCATGTGCTCGAGGATGCGCGGCCCTGCGATAGAGCCGTCCTTCGTGACGTGCCCGACGATGAGGGTCGTCACGCCCCGGTCCTTCGACAGGCGCATGAGGCGCGATGTGCACTCCCGGACCTGGGAGACGCTACCCGGGCCGCCCGTCACGTCCGCGTCTGCGACGGTCTGGATGGAGTCGACGACAAGAACGTCGCATCCCTCCGCAAGTGCGGCCGCCTCGATGGCCGCTAGGTCGGTGACCGGCAGCAACGCCATGTCACCGGTGCAGCCGAGGCGGTCGGCCCGCATCTTGACCTGCGCGGGTGACTCCTCGCCGCACACGTACATGACGCGGAAACCGCCACGGGCTAGCGCGTCGCACACCTGCAGCAGCAGCGTGGACTTGCCTATGCCCGGCTCGCCGCCGAGCAGCACGAGCGACCCGCGCACGAGTCCGCCGCCGAGCACGCGGTCGAACTCACCGATACCCGAGGCAAGCCTGCCTTCGGCACCTGCGGTCACCTCGGAGAGCATGACCGGACGCGGAGCGACGGCCGGGGCCGAACCCCTCCCGACCGTCGATGTCTCCTCTATGAGCGTGCCGAACTGCTCGCACCCCGGACACCGGCCCGCCCACTTCGGCTCGACGTGCCCGCACTGCGAGCATCGCCACACGGAGCGGGGCTTGGCCATGGTTGTGAGCGCTACTCGCCGGCCGCGCCGCCGGCGGCGCCACCCCGACCGCCCGCGGGGCGCCGCGGGGCGGCCG
>Ga0062383_10000460_pt1 | contig 10640 bp, 4 predicted proteins | sample DOMMetBare3Fresh_FD_59508 | JGI IMG/M metagenome (GOLD analysis project Ga0062383, IMG submission 59508) | Wetland sediment microbial communities from St. Louis River estuary, USA, under dissolved organic matter induced mercury methylation -... | ecosystem: Environmental > Aquatic > Freshwater >... | reverse complement strand
ATTCGGGCTTCCAAAGTTCATTGCTTTCGAACTGAGGCCTGCCATTGTTAGCCCGAACGGATAATAATGAATTTTGATTCAAACATATAACCAGAGTCAAATTCAAAGAACTATAATACCCAATAAATTTAACCTAAAATGCCAAAAAACGACAATATGGTTCTCTCTTTTTATAAACTTTTATGCACTTATTTTTAGTGGAGAGATATCAGGACTTTCTATTAGTTTTTTGAAAGCTTTCTTTACTTCAAAATTTAAATACTCCTGAGCAATTGATACATATTTATAAAACTCTTTACTACCTGGGGCATGCCCTGATATTTTTCTTACGATATTTTCCGGCACTCCCATAATCAGCAATGTTGTTATTGCAGTCCTCCGCATGGTATGTGCTGTTATATGTTCATAGAATTTCCAGGTATTTCCAGTTTCAGATTTTAACTCCACCATCTTCCCTTTTAAACTTATATTTTTTGGCAAGGTGTTATCCCATCCCGCAAGCTTTATAAGTTTTTTAATTTGCAGGTTTAGGTTTGTGGAAGACAAACGTGGTAATAGAAATTTCCCTGACTTTCGTCTGTTTCTTTTTATAATATCCAATACATGTTCCGGCAGTGGAACTTTTATTTCTGAATTAGTCTTTTGAGTAAATAATGTCAGAAATGTTTCGGTTTCAGTCTGCACTAAGTTGGTTTTTCTCAGGTTCATTAAATCTGAAAAACGAAGTGCCACCGTACAACCAAATATAAAAATATCTCTTGCTCTTTTCAGAAAAGGATTTAGAGATTCTTCGAAGTTTTTATTCGTAATAAGAAATTGTAACTGCCAGGGATATATTACAACCGGAGCAGATTGCATTAAAGGTACTCTGAATGATTTATGATAATTTCCAACTATATACCCTTTTTCCTGCTGCAGATAGTTAAAAAATGTTTTCAGAATTTTAAAAACATTTGAAACATAATTGTCATAGTAGCATTTTTCTTTATACAGGAAAGAAGAAAATTGTTTAAAGAACCGGGACCAATAATTTTTTTCTCTTTTCAAGATACGCATGGAAGTACGGTGTAATAATTGAATGCGAATTTTCATTTCATACTTATTTTCAAATTCTTCAATCAGTCGCAAAGCATATGTATAATTTGCAATTGTGCCTTTTGAAATTCTTTTGCCGGATTGCGTTAGCCTTCTGCCTGATGAGGACGCTTTGATAAAATGATGCATATGCTCTGATAAGAGCAATTGCGGAGCTTGCTTTTTCATATTTTTTCTTTTAAATATTGTAATTTTTATGGTGGAAGAAAAAGATAGATTTAACCAACGCCTGTTTAAAATTAAATTAGAACCGCTTTATTTTATTCAGGTTACTCCATATTAATAATTCCTTTATTCTTTTAAGAAATAAATTATACTGCAAACTTGATAAAAGTCATTTTAAGCGATGATAAAAATCATTTGTAGATTTCAAACAATAGTTGCCTTTTGCATAACAAACTTCAATATCTCCTTCCTTTTATTTCTAAAGAAAGACTTATTCGCAGAGGCATTGATTAGGTAGCAGCAATTTAACTTGTGAGTATGAAAAAGTATAATGCATTTATCAATGCACACTTTTTGCTATCTGTCTTTACAAAAGCAATATTCATTTTTATTGCGTCCTTCCTTTTTATATTGTCTTCTTCCGCACAAACAACGTTTGATTCCATCTTCAATAAACTTGACCCGCAAAAATGGAGCGTCGCAATAGAAAAGAAAATATCCCGCTTAGAAGAAAAAATAATTGCCAAATCGCAGAAAACACTGAATAAACTTCAACATGAAGAAGAAAAAATTAATAAGAAACTCCTTATCACAAAAGATTCAGCAGTGGCAAAAGCACAATTAGAAGAAATTCATGAACGCTACACCTCATTACAACAAAACCTGAAAAACCCTTCATCAGCAGTTACAGCCGGAAATGTAAAAGAATACATCCCCTATTTAGATACCCTTCAAACAGTTTTTAAATTTCTTGATCAAAAAGGAATGACAGGAAATATCACTCAAGCACTTTTAAAAATACAATCATTCAGCAGCAGGTTGCAGCAGGCAAATGAAATAAAGAAGTTTGTTAAAGAAAGAAGGGAACAACTGCAGCAGCAATTACAAAATCTTGGTTTGGCAAAAGAACTGAAGAAATTTAATAAAGAAGTTTTCTATTATGCAGAACAGTTAAAAGAATACAAAGAAATTTTAAATGACCCGAAGAAGATAGAACGGAAAGCATTTGATCTGCTGAGTAAAACTAAACTGTTCAAAGATTTTATGCAGAAGAATAGTATGCTGGCTTCCCTGTTCCGTTTGCCGGGTGATCCTAATGATCCCAATTACACGGCGAGCCTTGCAGGATTACAAACAAGGGCACAGGTAAATACATTAATTCAAAATCAGATTGCTGCGGGTGGCCCAAATGCACAACAGGTATTTCAGCAAAATTTTCAACAGGCACAATCACAATTACTGCAGCTAAAAAATAAAGTAATTAAAAGTGGCGGTGGAAGCAGTGATGATATAGTACCTGAAGGATTTAAACCAAACAATCAAAAAACAAAAAACTTCTGGAAACGAATTGAACTAGGTACAAATGTGCAATCTCAAAGGGCCAGAAATATTTTTCCAGTTACAAGTGATATCGGTCTTTCTCTTGGATATAAGCTGAATGATAAATCAATAATTGGTATTGGTACTTCTTATAAAATGGGTTGGGGCAGTGGCTGGAACAATATCCGTATTTCACACCAGGGTGTTGGTATCAGAAGTTTTGTGGATTGGAAATTAAAAGGCTCATTCTGGATTAGCGGTGGTTTTGAACAAAATTATAAAGCAGAAATAAGAAGCATTGATCAATTAAGAAATCAATCAGCATGGCAGCAAAGCGGCTTGCTTGGAATAAGTAAAGTAGTTTCTATAAAAAGTAAAATATTTAAGAAGACAAAGTTCCAACTGTTGTGGGATTTTTTGAGTTATCAGCAAGTACCAGTGGGTCAACCTGTAGTTTTTCGTATTTGGTATAATATTAAATAAAATCAGAACTAATATATGAAAGTTCAAAAATTATATTTATTGCTTTTGGCACTTATAATTAGTTGCTTATTACAAGCTCAAACTTCGCAGCAGAAAAAATTACTTCCCATGTTAGCGCCGGCAAGTCCGGAAGCTGCAAGTCTGGGCAGATATGGGAGCTACGAGGTAAACATGTTTACCGGTGTGCCTGATATTTCAATTCCATTATATAATGTACAGGTGGGTGAATTGAGTTTGCCGATCAGCATAAGCTATCATGCTTCAGGTATTAAAGTAAGTGAAACACCTTCAAGAGTGGGACTTGGATGGAGTTTAAATGCCGGTGGAACAATCACAAGAAAAATTCAGGGAAAGCCAGATGAGCAAACCAACAATTACTTTGCTGCTAATTCAACCAGCGAATTCAGGGTAAAAAATACTTCAGAGATCGACGGCTACACAGAAGCAGCCCTTGACTATCTTTCTAAAGTTGATACAAGAACATATGATGGAGAACCTGATATTTTTTCATACAATTTTCCGGGTCATAGTGGCAGGTTTCTTTTTAACCAGAAAGATAATTTTAAACCTTTTCTTATCCCATATGCTCCTGTTGCTGTTTCTAAAACTTATGTGGACCCATTAACAGTCACCTTTGCAATCAAAGATGAAGGCGGACGTAAATATTCTTATAATACTGTAGAAACTACTTCTACGGGAAGTGGAGTTGGTCTTAACGCAAATACCATTTCTGACTGGTTGCTCAGCGAGATACTTTCTGCCAATGTACAAGATACTGTTCGTTTGAAATATTCCCCTGTTTCAACCAGTGATCAGTATGAAAATGAATATTTCATCATAAACGATAATGTTTCAGGAGCCGGTTATTATAACAACGATTTCGGAACATTTAGCGGCGAAATTGTAGGCTCAGGCACAACTTCACAAAGACTGGATTCAATCTTGTTTCGTAATGGTAAAGTAGTATTTGAAGAAGCGCCGGAAAGCAGAACAGATTTCAATAGTAGTTATAATATTCAAAAACGTTTGAAATTTATAAAAATTTACGGTTTAGATCCTGTTTTAAAAACTTACAATCTGATTAAAGTTGTTCAGTTTTTTCACAGCTATTTTATAAATGGAGCCGATAACACTACGGCGCGGCTAAGATTAGATTCTGTCCAGGTGCAGACTTCAACCAGCGTAGCAATACAAACATATCGTTTCAGTTATAATACTGGAGTTTATCTTCCTGGCAAAATGTCAAAGCAAAAAGATTATTGGGGATACTTCAATAATAAGTATAATACTATTCCAAATACTTCAACGCTTACTTCTATACCAAAGATGAAGCATACTTATGCCGCGCCCCCTTCTGCTCCCTATGATATTTGGATCGGCGGCACAGATACTAATGCCCGCTATCCTGATCCCAATTACATGCAGGCCAGTATTCTGCAGCAAATAACTTTCCCTACAGGAGGAAATACACAGTTTGAATATGAAACGAACCAATATCTTGATGATAATGGTAATCCAAAATATGCCGGTGGACTACGTATTAAATCCATTAAAAGTTACACTGCAACCGGGGCGACACCGATTATAAAAACATATAAGTATGGCCAGAATGAATCAGGTTATGGCAGGGCAAATTTCTTTTTGGAGCAACACTTTTTTGCCAATCATCAAAATTGCAGATGGGTAGATGTCGGATTGGACCAATCAGGTTTTTGTAAGTTGCCTATTTCATATAAGACAATGCATACCTATTTTGCAAATCCTACTAACGATATAGAAGGCTCAGATGGTTCCCCGGTAGTTTATTCTGTAGTAACTGAATATGATGGGGACGCTACTTCAAACAATGGAAAAACTGTTTACCAATTCACTGATAAAGCCGATGCTAAAACAAGTTTAATTGGATACGGTAAACCTTATTTTGACTCCTATCAGTTTATTAGAGGTTTATTAAACAACAAGTCTGTTTATAAAAATGTGGGGGAAAACAGTTATACTATTATTGCTGAACAAAGAAAAAAATACCAGTTTTATGCATATCAGTGGAGTACTGGAGGTATTGGTATTGTTGTAAAGAAATTAACTATTGACCAGGGAAACAGTGGTACTATTGACAATATTGGAACAAATTTTAATCCTCTATTATGTCAAACTTTTTCTGATGCATATAATTATATGTTCACTAATTATAATATTGTCAGCGGTGATAATAAATTAGTATCAGATACAAGCATCATATACGATCAGAATGATCCAACAAAATCTCTTGTCACTGCCACAAGTTATACATATGATGACCTGACGCACCTTGCTGTGACTCAAACTCAATCAACAAACAGCAAAGGAGAAACGCTCCAAATGGTTTATACGTATCCTTATAATTATCCATCAACTTCTCCTTATCCAACCATGGATGCTGCTCATATTTGGGATAAAGTGGTTTCAGAAACACAATCAAACGGAGCAACACAACTTTCAAAACAAATGACAAACTATGCTTCTTTTGGAGCTTTTTATTTCAGTTATCTGCCGGCAAATATTCAACTCCAGGTAAAATCAAATACAATTGAAACAAGAGCTTTTTTTAATCAATATGATGTAAGGGGAAATATACTGGAAATGCAGAAGACGAATGATGTAAAACAATCTTATATCTGGGATTATAATAGTATGCAACCGATAGCTGAAGTAATAGGAGCAGCTCAATCAGATATTGCTTATACTTCTTTTGAAGCGGATGGTAATGGCGGATGGTCGGGTATAACTACAATTCCCTATTGTGTAAACGGCAGTATCACCGGTAAGAGAGCTTATACACAAACCAATTTTAGTTTGTCAAAATCAGGATTAAACAGCACGGGGACATACCTTGTTTCATATTGGAGTAAAAGCGGGGCTTACTCGGTGAATGGATCTGCTTCAGTAGCTCTGAGAACTATAAACGGATGGACAAATTATCAACATACTATTGTGAACCCTTCGGGCAGTATTATTACTGTTACCGGTTCCGGCACTATCGATGAACTGAGGTTATATCCATCTACCGCATTAATGAAAACATATACTTATGAGCCATTGATTGGAGTCTCCTCAGTATGTGATGCAAACAACCGTATTATTTATTACTATTATGATGGCGCTTCCCGGTTGAGCTTTGTAAAAGATGATGAGGGTAATATACTTAAAAAGAATTGCTATAATTATAACGGTCAGTCAGGCGATTGCTCACTATATGGTAATACTGCTCAGAGCGGGGTTTATACAAGAAACAATTGCAGTGTTGGTTATACCGGATCGCAGGTAACATATACAGTGCCTGCTAATACTTTTTATGCCACTACACAACCAGATGCCAATACTCTTGCACAAAATAATGTTGCAGCAAATGGTCAGGGTTATACAAATATCTACGGGACATGTTCTGCTCCGCCAATTACCATCACAGGTTCAAATAGTAAGTCGATAGGTTATACTGTAAAATTTACCAAGTCATCCAATACATCTATATGGTATAGTTTTTCATTACCATCAGGAGCAAACAATCTTACACTTGGGACAATACCACCAGACACTTATAATGTGCAGTTTCAACCAGGCGGAAATCCTCCCTCGGCAAATTTTAACATCACTTCTTATTATATGTACAATGTAACCGGAGCCACTTTTAACAATGTTTCACTGACAAGTAATGCACTTGCCAGGGTTTATTAAAAAATTAATGACTATGCGTACGAAAATTCTTTTTGTCTTCAGTTTATTCTGGATAATGGCCTTTAGAACTCCTTCGGGTGTTTATGATATAACAGTACAATCCCTCAGTGGGTCACAAATAATTCTTGGCGCCTTTACAGGTAAGAAAATTATTGCTGTTGAATTTGATGCAAGCAATTATGACGTCTCACAATTGCTGACACTCGATTCTATTCAACGAACTAATGCACAAGTGCAGATAATTGCTGTTCCTGCAAAAGATTTTGGCAGCACTGCAACCGTTCAGGAAATACAAGCCATTGAGCAAAACTTAAACCTGTCATTTATTATAACTCAACCTGTTTATGTAAAAAAAGGGGCAGGCATTAACCAGGATAATCTTTTTAAATGGCTTACTCATGTAAATGAGAACAGTCATTTTGACAACGACGCAGACGACCCGGGACAAATTTATTTTATCAATGGCGAAGGGGTTCTTTATGCAATGCTCGAAAAAGGAACACCAAATGCTGTTATAAAAGATTTGGCAGGCCAATAATGAAAATTAAAAACCTCACCAACAAAAACTACTGCATTATGCAGAAACTAATATTAAAAGTCGTTATTTTTTTAGTTGTGTTTTCAGGATGTATTTATACTGAAAAAATAAATGCGCAGGTAACTCCTCCCAATCCTTACGGAACTTCAATGCCTGTAAATTTTATTCGCACATGGGATGCAATAGCACCGGAAGCTATTCCCAATAATTTAATGACAAGGCCATTGAAAGATGTAAAACAAACGAGTACATATTTCGATGGGTTGGGAAGGCCAATACAATCGGTAATGAAGCAGGGCTCGTTTGAAACAAATGGAACAGCTACCGATCTTGTTAATGCCAGTGTTTATGATGCATTCGGAAGAGAGCAGTATAAATATCTTCCTTTCATGGCCAATGATACGGGAGGCAATGCTTCTATCAGCGATGGTTTATTCAAATTAAATCCTTTTCAACAGCAGGTAAGTTTTTATAATAAACAATTAGCAGGCCAGGCTGGGGAAACAAATATTGGAGCAAATAAACTCAACTGGGCTTATTCAAAAACTAATTATGAAGCATCACCACTAAACCGGGCAAGTGATGGCTATGCAACCGGTGTTAGTTGGGTGGGTAGCGAAAGTAATGCTGACCCGGCACAGCGCAGAAATGTACAGACAAAATATTTAATAAATACCGCAACAGATGATGTAAAGATCTGGAATGTAACGGATGTTACAAATGGTTGGGGTACTTATAGTATATCAGGAGCATATACTGCAGGTCTGTTATATAAAAATATAGGAACTGATGAACGTGGTAACCAGGTAATAGAATTTAAAGACAAAGAAGGCAAAGTAATTTTAAAGAAAGTACAGCTTACTGCAACGGCAGATGCAGGTTTAGGCGGCGGTTACACCGGGTGGCTGTGTACTTATTATATTTATGATAATCTTGGCAATCTTCGTTGTGTTATTCAACCCGAAGGCGTGAATACTTTAACTACCAATGGTTGGTCTTTAACAACTACTCTCCTCGATGAACAATGCTTCCGCTACGAATATGATGAAAGAAATCGTATGGTAATGAAAAAAGTCCCTGGTGCAGGCGTTGTATGGATGGTATATGATACACGGGACCGGCTTGTACTTACACAAGATTCAAATCTGCGGGCACAGGGTAAATGGATGTACATGCTGTATGAAAATAATCTTAACCGCCCCACATCATCAGGTTTATGGACAAATGCAAATGACAGGCTTTTCCACAAATCGCTTGCTTATTCAAGTACTGCGTATCCTAATATAAGCGGGCAGACTTATGAAGAACTTACCGTAAACTTTTATGAGAATTATACATGGCTTGCTGCATATTCAAATCCACTTCCATCATCGTACAGCAATAGTTACGATACTTATTTTCAAACTGTATCAAATATATGGCCCTATGCTCAATCAAATACACAATCACTCCGATTGAAAGGGATGGCTACAGGTGCAAGAATAAAAATACTTGGCACTTCTACCTACTTATATACAGTAAGTTTTTATGATGAGAAAGGCCGTGTGATACAAACGCAAAGCACTAATATAAGCGGCGGCATTGATATTATAACTACACAGTACACATGGGCAGGCCAGCCATTGGTGATGGTGCAGAAACAACAAAAATCTGGTGGTGGTGCACAAACAACTATACTAGTAACACAACTCACTTATGATGATCTGGGCCGGCTTGTAAAAACTGAAAAGAAACTAAGCAATACGCTGGTGAACAGCAATGCCATGAGCAGTTATAAATCCATTGCACAAAATGAATATGATAAATTAGGGCAACTGAAAACGAAAAAACTGGCTCCGGCATTCAACAGCAATTCAGGCATTGAAAATTTTACCTACGATTACAATATCCGTGGATGGATGCTTGGTGTAAACAGAAGTTACCTCGCAACAACCGGGCAAAATGGAACAACAAAATTCGGATTTGAATTAGGTTATGATAAAACAACAAATAGCGCAGGAAGGAATTTTACAACAAGTCAATATAATGGCAACATAACAGGAATGATATGGAAAAGCGATGGTGATGATGTTAAGCGTAAATATGATTTTAGTTATGATGCTGCCAACCGTTTAATGCAAGGTTTATTTGAGCAAGATGATGCCGCTGCTTCATGGAACAGTACCACTATGAATTATAAAATACAAATGGGTGATGGATCAAGCCCTTCAACGGCTTATGATAATAATGGCAATATACTTGGCATGACCCAGTATGGATGGAAGCTTGGTGGTTCAAGCACTACGCCTGTTGATAATATGCGTTACACATATATAAACGGCACGAACAAACTAAAGAGTGTTACTGATTTTAATAATGACGCATTAACTAAACTGGGAGATTTCAAAACTGCAACAACACATCCGCAGTATTCAACAAAGTCTGCATTAACAAGCGGTAGCTCACAATCTTCTTTTGATGCCATTACAGATTATAATTATGATGCCAATGGCAATCTGAATCTTGATAATAATAAAGCCATCAGCAGTATTACATACAACCATCTTAACCTGCCGCTTGTAATAACAGTTGCAGGTAAGGGCGCTATTACATACACTTATGATGCTACGGGAAATAAAATCCAGAAAGTAACTGTAGATAATACAGTGTCTCCTGCAAAAACAACCACCACATTATATCTTGGTGGAGCTGTTTATCAGAATGATACTTTACAGTTTATAGCACATGAAGAAGGAAGGATGCGGCCATCTGCAACTGGCTTTAATTATGATTATATGATTAAAGACCATTTGGGTAATGTAAGAATGATTCTTACTGAAGAACAAAAAACAGATACTTACCCTGCGGCTACTATGGAAACTGCCAATGCCACTGTTGAAGAATCGTATTACAGTAACCTGCCAGCAACAAGAATAGATGCACCAACGGGAAGTGGTTATCCTGCAAATACTCCATCCGGTAACATTAAAGTAGCCAAAGTAAGTGGAGCAACGGGTGGAAATAAAATTGGTCCGGCAATAATTTTAAAAGTAATGGCGGGGGATAAATTTAATCTTACTGTAAACAGTTGGTGGAACAGCGGCGCTTCACCTGGCTCACCTGTTAGTCCATTAAATGATTTGATTACTGCGCTTAGTAATAACGTAGCCAATGTATCTGGCGGAAAAGCAACTGCAACTGAATTGACGAACACGGGTGTAAGCAATGCGGCAGCCAACGGATTTTTAAACAGCCAAACTTATAACAGTGCTAAACCCAAAGCATTTATAAACTGGGTGCTATTAAATGAACAATTTGTTTTCGACGGGAATAGTAGTGGTTTTGACCA
>Ga0062383_10000452_pt1 | contig 10724 bp, 12 predicted proteins | sample DOMMetBare3Fresh_FD_59508 | JGI IMG/M metagenome (GOLD analysis project Ga0062383, IMG submission 59508) | Wetland sediment microbial communities from St. Louis River estuary, USA, under dissolved organic matter induced mercury methylation -... | ecosystem: Environmental > Aquatic > Freshwater... | reverse complement strand
CAGTGACTGATTTATTTCTGGAATTAAATCTTTATTAACTTGTAACATTGATAATTAATATTTTTCCATCACCCCTGTACCAAACAGGGCAAAGTCATATTTTACCGGGTCATGCTTATCCAAAGTTCGCAGGTAATTTGTAAGTTCCAAAGCTGCCATCCAATCCGTTTGTTTTCTTTTCAGCAAATTTAACCGCCTTGCTACCCTTGCCACATGAAGGTCTATCGGGCTTATAAGCTGGGCAGGTGAAATGTTTTTCCAAATTCCAAAATCAACACCCTTGCCATCATTTCTTACCATCCAGCGCAAAAACATATTCAATCTTTTGCAACCCGATTTTCTTTGGGGAGTAGCTATATGTTTTTTTGTCCTTTCGGGTGAATCTTCCAGCGAAAAAAAATACTGATGAAAGCCGGTAAGCATTTCTTCAACTGTATGCCCATGCGCTGTAAAAGCAGTTTCAAGGCTTTTGTGCTTTGAATAATGATGTTTAATAAATGATACAAAATACAGTAAGTCAGTTGTATTAAAGGTGCGGTGTTTGAATTCCATTAATTTTATTAACTCTTTCGAATTATGATTCAAACAAAAATCATAAGGAGAATTATCCATTAACAGTATCAATTCTTTTGTTTTATTGATAATTGTGGTGCGGTTGCCCCAGGAAAATGTAGCAGCAAAAAAACCTGCAATTTCAATATCCTGTTTTTTAGTAAAGAGATGCGGAATTGAAATGGGGTCTTTGTTAATAAAAGAAGGTTGATTGTATAACTCAACCTTTGAATCCAGAAATTTTCTAAGTTCTTTTACTTTCATTGCATCACAGTACTATCCGATTGCTATTTTCAAATCTTCAACCAGGTCTTCTGCATCTTCAATGCCAACACTTAATCTGATTAAGGAATCTCTTAAACCGTTTTTTATTCTTTCCTCTCTTGGAATTGAGGCATGTGTCATAGAGGCCGGATGATTAATCAGTGATTCCACTCCACCAAGACTTTCAGCCAGAGAAAATAAATGGGTAGAAGATAAAACCCGCATAGCTTCTTCCAGGCTGTCATTTTTTAATTCAAATGAAATCATTCCTCCAAAATCTCTCATTTGTTTTTTTGCTACGGCATAACCCGGATGATCTGCAAATCCAGGCCAGTAAACTTTAGCTACTTTTGAATTAGTGCGAAGCCACTCTGCTATTATTTTACCATTCTCACAATGGGCTTTCATTCTTACCCCCAATGTTTTAATACCACGTAATACAAGGAAACAATCCATCGGCCCGGGGACTGCACCACAGCTTTTTTGAAGAAAGTATAATTTGTCTCTGAGATCGGCATCGTTGATTACAAGACAACCCTGTATTAAATCACTATGCCCTCCCAGGTATTTGGTTACTGAATGCATTACTATATCAGCGCCAAGATCAAGCGGATTTTGTAAATAAGGGGAAGCAAAAGTATTATCAACGGCTAATAAAATATTTTTTCCTTTTGTAACAGCCGCTACGGCGACAATATCAGTGATATTCATTAAAGGATTAGTGGGTGTTTCAAGCCACACTAATTTTGTTTTGGCAGTCACAGCCGCCTGCACATTGGCAACATCAGTAGTATCAACATAATGGAAAACAATTCCAAACCGTTCAAACACTTTGGTAAACAATCGATAGGTACCGCCATATAAATCATTGGAACAAATAACTTCATCACCTGGCGATAATAGTTTAATAACTGCATCCGATGCTGCAACCCCGCTACTAAAAGCCAAACCAAATTTTCCATTTTCAATTATTGCCAATGCTTCTTCCAGCGCCTTACGGGTTGGATTCTGACTGCGGGCATATTCAAATCCCTTATTTACACCCGGGGCTTCCTGTACATAAGTTGATGTTTGATATATTGGAATCATTATGGCGCCCGTAGAAGGATCAGGCGTTGCACCGGCATGTATAAGTTTTGTTGAAAGCTTCATTGTAATGTATATTAAATAATTTTGAAATGCAAAGATGCTGAAATAAGATTACTTGAAAAGAGAAGCAGCTGAAAAATACCGCCAATCGTAATTATCAGGGTCATGGGAAGCGGTTGGTGTAATTTTTTTATTAATTACTTCTGGTTTAAGTATTTTTTCTTCTACAAGTTTCATTTTAGCAGCCCGGATAGCTTCTTTTATCATGTTATTTTCCATCCAGTTCTTTTGCGGAGGTTCAAAACCGACTTTATCCCTTCTCCGGGATATAGATTCCGGCAATTTGTTTTTCATGGTTTCCCTCAGTAACCATTTTGTCCAGCCATTCCGGATTTTGAAGTTTGACGGCAATGAAAAAACAAACTCCACCAGTTCATGTGAAAGAAAAGGTAAACGTACTTCTCTGCTATGTGCCATGGAATTTCTATCTGCATAGCGGAGCAGTTCTTCCAATCCATGTGTACAGGTGTTAAAATATAATACACCATTTAGATCAAAATGCTCAGGTGGGGTATAATATGCTTCTCTGCTTTGAAGCCGTACAAAATCTTTTGTAAAATCTTCATGCCTTATGGCTTTTAATAAATATTGCCTTTCCATTACTACACTTGCAAAAGCAGGAAAATATGCTGCAATCATATTTTTATAATCAAAAGATTCTGCTATTTCAAGATCTTTTGCTGCTTTTAACTCCTTGCTTTTATTTAATTTTCTTTTATGAAATAATTCCTGCCAGTACCACTTGTAGTATTTATGATAACCCGCAAGTATTTCATCAGCGCCTTGTCCGTCCAATAACACTTTTACATCATGAAATTTTGCCAGTTCAAATACTTTGTATTGGGCATAAATACTGGCAGAACCAAACGGCTCTTCCTGGTGAAAACAAAGTTTTTCCCAATCCATGAGCATTTCATCAGCGGACACTTCTGTTGTAAATTGTTTTAAATTGAATTTATCGGCTACCAATTTTGAAAACATCAGTTCATCTTTTTCAAAGCCAGGAAATATTGCAGTGAAGCATTTATGGCTTTGACTTTCCACCTTCAACTCATTGCAAATAGCTGCAATTGATGAGCTATCTAATCCGCCACTTAATGAATTACCGGTGGAAACATCGCTTCTAAGCCTTCTTTTTACAGAAGTTGAGAGTAACTGATTAAATTGCTCGATGGCTTCAGAATCTGAAATATTTTTGTTTTCAACAGAGAGATCAATATCCCAATATTGGTGAACTGAGTAACTAAAATAAATGCCGGAAAATTTCAGCAGCGATGCGCTGGGCAGTTTAAAAATATTTTCATAAAAAGTTTCCTCGGGATTTGAAGGATTATCAGTGTAACCAATCGTAATAAAATTGAAAAGCATTTTTTGGTTGGGCATTTTTTCAACACCAGCAGCCCATAATGCTTTCATTTCAGATGCAAATAAAAAATTCTCACCGTCATAGAAATAATAAAATGGTTTTTCACCAAAGCAATCCCTTGCAGCAAACAATTCTTTTTCCTTCTCATCCCAGATGGCAAAGGCAAACATTCCATCGAAATAATCTACACACGCCGAATTCCAGCAATCATATGCTGCAGCAATTACTTCAGTGTCAGTTTTTGATTGAAAGCTATATCCTTTTCTTACCAGTTCATCCCTGAGTTCTGTATAATTAAATATTTCTCCATTGTGAATAATGGCATACCGGTTCAAATAATGCATCGGTTGTTTACCGGTATCACTTAAATCAATAATTGATAACCGGCGATGGCCTAGTAAAACATTACCATCATTATTTTGCCAGTGTCCTTCTCCATCAGGGCCACGATGGATTAAAGCATCTGTCATTTTTTTCAGAATCTCTTTAGTATACCTGGATGGATTAGATTGTATGATACCGGTTATGCCACACATGTTGTAAATATCTAAAATAATTCCGGCAGCAAATGATAAAATTGCAGAATTGGAAAAATATAATTAAAAGCTAATGGGTAATCTTGCTTCTACATTGTCCCATGCCATAACCAACTCAACATTATTTCCGGTTTTCTCAAAAACGATAGTAAAGTATTCTATAGAATTATTGGTATGCCCGGATGGAATAATAAACCGGGCAATATCTTTTGTTTCATCTGAATGAAGGCCCCAGCTATCAATATTAGAATTAAGAACAATGGTCCATTTATCAACATCAGGAATGCAGTAAAGAACATATCTGCCAGCTTTGATTTTCCGGTTCTGGATTGTTACATTTTTGTATAAGTCAAGTTCTGTGGCTTCATTTGCACCAAGCCTCCAGGGTTCATTGTATTTTAAAAGATCAACAAATAGTTTACGACCCTGTAAATGCGGACGGCTGTATATAACCCTTGCCATAGGTGGAGTAGAAATGCTCTTTGTCATTTTTAGCTTAGGATAATCAGCAGGATAGTAGCTCATATCCATCGGAGAAATATCTATCGGTGAATAAGGATTTATCTTATTTGCATCGTTATTAAAGTTAGCTGAATCAGTTATTGGTATCCTGTTTACGGCTTCGCTTTTATTTTTATATGTATCATTGCAGGCTATCAGGAAAAAACAAAACAACAATAGCGAAAATGGTAATTTCATATAATCATTTTAATAAGTAATTGGTAGAATAGCTTTTACATTATCCCATGCCACAACCAAATTAAATCCTGAGGTGGCTTTTTCAAAAACCATTGAAAGGTATTCTATTACTGAATCTGTTTTTTGTGTGCTTGCCGTTGCTCTTACTACATCTTTTTTCGGGTTATATTTAAATGCCCCCCATGTATCTGTTTCTTTGTTTAAGATAATTGTCCATGAGTTTTCATTTACAATGGCATAAACGGTATAGCGGCCCTTTGAAATTTTTTTACCTTCGATTTTTACTTGTTTAAAAAATTCAATTTCAGTGGCTTCGTTGGCACCCATTCTCCACACTTCATCATACTTTACTAAATCACCGAAAATAATACGACCCGCTTTTTGTGGACGGCTGTAAACTATTCTGGCCACCAGCGGTTCTGTTATCTTATCCTGAATTTTAAGTACAGGGTAATTTGCGGGATAATAACTCATATCCATCGGCGATTTATCAACCAGAGGCAGATTATTATTCTGAGCTATAGCAGTAAAAAAAAATAATTGAAAGATAAAAAGGGGTAAAATGTTTTTTTTCATACAAAATGTCTGTTTACAAATGTAAAACGAAATGTCAGTTTAATAGTTACCGATTTTCCATTGAGGAAACTTCATTTTTGCATCTCTTCGAACTGCATGAGAGCAAAAGGCTTGACTGATGTCCACAAATGACGGTAACAATCCTGTAAAAGTTGGTAGTGTTGTTCAAATAATCGAAAGGCAGTTTCGCTTTCAGATAAATAAACCGATCTGCGGACAACGCCACCAAGACTTTTTTCAGTACCCCACCGGGTATGGTAGTTGAAAAGCCAATTTTGCTGCTTCATATAAGGAAGCATTGAAGCGAATCGTTCTGGCAGCCACTCGGGGTATTTTTCTAGGCTGGCATATGTCTGTATGGAAAAGTCATGCAATGCATTTTTTGTGAATTCATTTTCATCAGTAGCAAGAAAATGATCATAAACTACATCTGTAAAAGCCCCGCTATATAAACGGTAAGCAGGACGGAATATTTCTTTAGCCGCTTTGGTTGCTTCGTGCTGATCGGTGAATGTATCAATTTCCCTGTGGAGCATTATTCCTTTTTGAATATTTTCCGGGTAATCAAATTTTTTTTTCCCTTTTACAAAATCGCTAATCATATTACCCACCAGTATTTCCTGATGACCAAATGAAAGATATGCATGGGCCAGGTAGTTGATGATAATTATTTTTTATTTTTAATAAAGAGGATAATTGCTGAAACAAATTCTTCCATTAAGGGTAATTCAGGATTACTATAACTTGCAATATTTTCATTTCTTTCTTTAGACAATACTTTTTTAAGTATATGATTCATATTATTTATAATAATAAGGTTGGCATTTTGATTCGCTTGTTTTAATGCAATTGCATCTTTTTCTTTAACCTGGAGGTCATTATTTCCCTGCAGTATTAAAATTTTGCAGGATAATTCTCTGATAATCTTTACAGGGTCGTAGGAAAACCAGGAGATCATATAAGGCTGTACCGATGGCCTGAATATCGAAATGAGTTGGGGATTTACATTTTTTATTTTCTTCCCTGCCTGTAATGAATCTAAGCCATTATAACTTTCTGTTTTAAGAGATTCTGGTAATGATGCCAATTGTTCTTTCAGGATATCAGCCGCTTTTCTGCCAGAACCGGCAATACTGATAAAACCGGCTGCCGTAACTTTTTTTGCAAGCGCCATACCAATGAGTGAGCCTTCACTATGACCGGCAATAAATATTTTTTTAAATCCTTTATGTTTTAAATAAACATATAATAATTCTGCATCATCAACCATGTCAGTAAATAAAATACTGTCTTCGGTGATACCCGGTGCCATCTTACTATTTCCAATTCCTCTTTTATCATAACGTAAACTGGCAATACCATGTTTTTCAAGGCTATCAGCAAATTGAAGCAAAGAATTATTTTTTCCGGGCAGCATTTTACTGTTTCCGTTTCTATCCGTAGGTCCCGAACCTGCAATTATTAAAACTATAGGTGGTTTTTTTACATCTTCAGGTATTGTTAAGGTGCCTGCGATAACTGCATTTTTTGCAACGACTTCAATATCTGAAGAAGAACTGTTTTTTTGTCCAGATGAAAAAATACTTACAAATTGAAATAATATTACTGGCAGATATTTCATTTATGATGGGTTGCTCTCAGGTTTTTTTGATCTCTATATAATTTGTAAGAATAAACACAAGGAATAATAGTTATAATCATTGTGATACTGATGAAAACAATAAATGAAATCACAGCGGGTAAAAAAAGGCATACTACAGCAATAAGTAACCCACCTGCAACCCAAAGTTTGCCGGCAAGAGCATGAGTTTTTCTCCAGTTATCCGGACTTTCTAATGTCCATGGCAACCGAAGACCGGCAAAATAATTGGGTTTTAAATTTGGAAAATAGTTTCCCATAAATGCAAAAAGTAAACCTACGGCTGCAATTATCAATCCGGTATTAAATTTCATATTGCCATGAGAAGCGCTATAAATTATAAAACAGAGTACGGTGGTAAGGAAGAATGCAACAGCAAATCCAATACGACGTAACCTGTCTTTATTTTCTGCTGCATACTTTTTTGGATCGATACGGTAAATATTAGTAAGAATAAGATAAACAATAATATTTGTTACTATAAGAATTAATGATGTAGTAAGCAGTTCATTTTTACTTCCAAACCTGTCGGCATTTCCTTTAATATCAAAATGCAACGCCACCTGGTCAGGTAATTTATTCCAGACAAAAGCTAGGTAAGCGGCAGGGGCTGCCATTATCAGCCAAACAATTTTTTTAAAAAAGGTATTCATATCTATTTCTTTTTTGATTTGAATTGAAGAAACCATTTCATTATTTCATCCACAACGGTCGTGTTTAATGAATAATAAACAAATTGACCTTCTTTTTCCGACATAACAAGTTTTGCCTGCTTTAGTAAATCAAGGTGGTGTGAAATACTGGGAAAGGAAATATTAAATTTATCTGCAATTTCTCCTGCTGTCATATCTCTTTCCTGCAATAACTGCAGTATTTCACGCCGTGTTGAATCGTTCAATGCTTTAAACACTATATTCATTTCAAATCCCTCTAATTGTATATTTAGACAAATGTCTAAATAATATTTAAATTATCAAAATTTTTCTTAATAATTCTTATTTGACATATGTAAATCATGATTATCGGCTATTAAAAAGGATTGGCGGTTATATTTATTTAATACTGTTAACAGCAATTAACATTGCCTGCCACTAATCACAATTAGCTTGTGAACAGGTGTAACCTAATATACATTTGTATCGTCACATCATCAAAAGAATTAATCATTAAACCTTAACCTATAAATTTTATTTTATGAAAAAGATGATTCTGACACTGGCAATAGCTGTAAGCACATTAAGTGTTTTTGCCGGGGAAGAGACAGTAAATTCCAGGGTGCTCAATGCTTTTAAAAATGAATTTAACACAGCCAAAGATGTGATTTGGACTGAAGGAGATAATTTTTACACAGCCTCTTTTGTGTATAACGACAGGTATGTTTATGCCTTTTACGATACAGATGGTGAATTACTCGGACTTACACGCAATATGAGTTTATTGGATTTGCCTATGAATTTACAGAAGAACATTAAAAACAAGTATAATAATTATTGGGTGAGTAATCTTCTTGAAGTGTCGAAGCCGGAAAATACTTCATATTTTATTACACTGGAAAATGCAAATACAAAAATCATTTTAAAATCATACGGAGGAAGCGACTGGAGTGTTTATAAAAAAATAAAGAAAGTATAGCAGTTGCAAATGTTTTGGTGTGTGGTAAACAAACCCCGTTCTCTGTAAAGGAGACGGGGTTTTGTATATTGTTAAACAGTATTTTTGCGGCTCGTTCCGCATTGTCCCCCGCCCGAAGCGGTGTCTGAAGGCGGATTTATAAAAAAAATTGTAAAATGAACAAAGGTCCTGTTTCTCAATTTATTCAGCATCATTACCGTCATTTCAATGCAGCTGCATTAATGGATGCAGCAAAAGGATATGAAACACATTTAATGGAAGGTGGTAAAATGATGATAACACTTGCGGGTGCAATGAGTACCGGTGAATTAGGTATTTCATTAGCAGAGATGATTCGCCAGGGAAAAGTAGATATTATAAGTTGTACCGGTGCAAATCTTGAAGAAGATGTAATGAACCTGGTGGCTCATTCTCATTACAAACGTATTCCCAATTACCGGGATTTAACTCCGCAGGAAGAATGGGATTTGCTCGAAAACCATTACAACCGGGTTACTGATACCTGCATCCCCGAAGAAGAGGCTTTCCGTCGCTTGCAAAAACATCTTGTAAAACAATGGAAAGAAGCGGAATTAAAGGGTGAACGGTTTTTCCCTCATGAATTCATGTATAAAACAATCTTAAGCGGTGAGCTAAAGCAGTATTATGAGATTGATCCGAAAGACAGTTGGGTGGTAGCCGCTGCAGAAAAAAATATTCCAATTGTAGTTCCGGGATGGGAGGATAGTACTACAGGAAATATTTTTGCCAGTTACATTGTAAAAGGTGTGTTAAAAGCAAGTACTGTAAAAAGCGGAATGGAGTACATGGTATGGCTTACGGATTGGTATCGTAATAATTCTTCCGGAAAAGGTGTTGGATTTTTTCAGGTAGGTGGTGGTATAGCAGGTGACTTTCCTATATGTGTGGTGCCAATGATGTACCAGGATTTGGAATGGCACGATGTTCCTTTCTGGAGTTATTTCTGTCAGATAAGCGATTCCACTACATCTTATGGTTCGTACTCCGGTGCAGTACCAAATGAAAAAATAACCTGGGGTAAATTAGATATTAAAACACCAAAATATATTGTTGAAAGTGACGCAACGATTGTGGCCCCTCTCATTTTCGCATGGGTCTTAGGATGGTAAAAGGATAATTTTTAATAATAATAAACCCCGGTTTTTCCGGGGTTTATTTTATGGCGAAAGGTTTGGATTAATCTATTCAAGGATAAGCGGGTTTCTGGATTTACATTTTTGTTTTATAACGCTTAATAGACAATAAAGGTTGCCAGAAGTTTAATAGACCTAATTTTTTTTTAAAAAAATGCGGTTAATTAAGTGTTAAAAGCCTTTCAGATTAAGATTTAATATTATTTGAATTTTTATATAAACAATTGAAAACCCACAATTTTTTGAGTTATAAACTTTTATTACAAAAAAAACCCTTCCGTATAATCGGAAGGGCTAAGTGTGGATGATTGGCAAGTATTAAATGCAGGCAATTTTTTCTACACGGTGTTTATGCCTGCCACCTTCGAAGTCAGTAGTCATAAATGTAGCTACCATTTTTTCTGCATCACCTTCTCTTACAAACCGGGCCGGGATACAAATAATATTCGCATCATTGTGTTCCCTTGCCAGTTGAGCCAATTCTTCGCCCCAGCAAATGGCTGCCCGTATTCCCTGATGTTTATTGGCAGTAATAGCTACACCATTTGCACTACCGCATATTAATATTCCAAATGCAGCTACTCCTTTTTCTACTGCCGAAGCAACTGGATGAGCAAAATCAGGATAATCAACAGAATCTTTGCTATCAGTGCCAAAATCATTAAAAGCAAATCCTTTTCCTTCAAGGAATGAAATCAGATCTTCTTTATAATCGTACCCTGCATGATCACTCCCGATTGCAATAGGTTTTTTTAAATCAAATGGAGAATGCATAACAAAATATTTTTAATTATAACTTCCATATTTTAGTGGAACCTAATGCAAAGTTAAACAACTCGAAACTTAAAACCACTAACAAAGTTTAACTCCATTCTTTCATTTCTTTTTCCTGATTCTTGTTGATGCGGGTGGCTAATATAATACTTGCCTCAAAAAGCAAATAAAGTGGAATCGTTACGATAGTAAGACTAAATGGATCTGTAGAAGGTGTGATAATGGCTGCAGCTATCAGAATGATTACAAATGCATGGCGTCTGTATTTTTTCAGGAAACTTCCAGTTACTATGCCAATCTTTGCAAGAACCATAACAAGTAAAGGCATTTGAAACAAAACACCAATACCTGCTGTGGTATATATTAAGTTTTCCAGGTAGTCT
>Ga0062383_10000449_pt1 | contig 10771 bp, 10 predicted proteins | sample DOMMetBare3Fresh_FD_59508 | JGI IMG/M metagenome (GOLD analysis project Ga0062383, IMG submission 59508) | Wetland sediment microbial communities from St. Louis River estuary, USA, under dissolved organic matter induced mercury methylation -... | ecosystem: Environmental > Aquatic > Freshwater... | reverse complement strand
AACTGATGACAGCGCCATTCCGAAAAAGCAGGAGCCGGGTTTGGGGGAAGCGGTCGCCATGACCGAAACCACCCCGCCACAATTGAAAATCAAACAGCCTTTAGATAAAGCCTGGAATACCATAAACCAGGCAATAAAACTCAATGATATTAAAATTACCGACCACGAACGCGATAAAGGTCATATTTATGTCAGTTATCATTCGAATGGTTTGTTTGATCAAATGGCAGCCTTGCTGAAGGATGGAAAAAATGACGCCATCTATCTATTGTTGATAGAGGACAACGGCGCCGAAACTACGATAACTGCAACGATGACCCATTCAACCGAACAAAGGGTTAGTTCCGCCAATCAAAACGACCACGACGAGCAAACGGCCGATGTTTCCGAAGAGCTGTTGGAGACATTATATAAAACCATCCGTGACGATTTAGTGGAAGAATAATGCAATGGAATTACTAAACGAGGCCAAACAAACGATTCTGATACCAGCTGGATTGCAGGATAGCGATATCGAAAGAGTCATGAACAGATTGCTCAACTCACCGGTTGATGCAGCCGATATCTATTTTCAAGCCCGACATGCTGAATCCTGGATGATGGAAGGCGGCATCATCAAGGAAGGCAGCCATAATATCGAATGGGGAGCTGGTGTGCGTGCCGTATCCGGTGAAAAAACCGGCTTCGCCTATAGCGACCGAATTGAACTGCCAGCCCTTCTTGAAGCCGCCAACCATGTCAAAGCCATTGTCCGACAGGGCCAGGATGCACAGGTTGGTTTGCTGCAGTCGACCATTCGGCAATCTTATTATGCCTCGGTTAATCCATTAAAATCATTGGCGGATCAACAAAAAATCGAGCTATTACGAAAAGTCGACAGCGAAACCCGAAAACTGGACAACCGTATTGAAGAAGTGATCGTAAGCCTGATGGGAACGCATGATAACATTTTGGTGGTTAATCAGGATGGTTCGTTAGCGGCCGATATAAGACCATTGGTAAGACTGAATGTTACCGTCATCGTGGCAGAAAACGGCAAGCGTGAGCAGGGTAGCATGGGCGGTGGGGCCCGTAGCGATTACAGCTGTTTTTTAGAACAGGAGCAAGCCGTAGAATACGGACGTGAAGCCGTTCGGCAGGCATTAGTCAAGCTGGAAGCGGATGAGGCTCCGGCCGGCAACATGACGGTTGTGCTGGGGCCAGGCTGGCCGGGCATTTTATTGCATGAAGCAATAGGCCATGGTCTGGAAGGCGATTTTAACCGCAAAGGCACCTCCGCCTTCAGCGGCCGGGTCGGAGAGCGGGTGGCTTCCGAGCTATGCACGATTGTTGATGACGGTACATTGCCGGGCAGGCGGGGATCATTAAGTATCGATGATGAAGGCACGCCTACGGAAAAGACCATACTAATTGAAAACGGCATATTGAAAGGCTATATGCAGGATAAGCTTAATGCCCGTTTAATGGGCGTCAAACCGACCGGTAACGGTCGGCGCGAGTCTTACGCGCATACCCCAATGCCGCGCATGACCAACACATACATGCTGTCAGGCCCGCATAACCCGGAGGAAATCCTGGCATCGGTAAAAAAAGGCCTGTATGCCAAGAACTTTGCTGGCGGCCAGGTGGACATTACCTCCGGTAAATTTGTATTTTCAGCCAGTGAAGCCTATCTGATCGAAAACGGCAAAATAACCCGGCCGGTTAAAGGCGCCACGTTGATAGGCAATGGCCCTGACGTATTAACCCGTGTCTCCATGGTCGGCAATGACCTGGAGCTTGACAGCGGTGTCGGAACCTGCGGCAAGGATGGGCAAAGCGTGCCAGTTGGCGTGGGCCAGCCGACTTTGAGGATTGACGGTTTAACGGTGGGCGGGACGAACATTTAGTCATTTATCCTAACCTTATAATGAGGCTATTACTATGATATACAAAGTCGAAGGCGATATTTTATTGAGCAAGGCTAATGCAATTGCGCACGGCGTGGGCATCAATGATCCTATGGACAAAGGTTTGGCGCTGCAACTGCACCAAAAATATCCCGCGATGCACAAGGACTTTCACCGCTGGTGCCATCAGCATAATACCAAGCCGGGTGAGGCCTGGATGTGGGGCGGACCGGATAATGTCCGCATTGTCAATTTGATTACGCTTGAAGTCACGGAGAACCACGATCATCGACATGGTAAAGCCACCCTAAGCAATGTTAGACACGCTTTAACCGCCTGTCTGAAAATCATCAAGGCCGAGAAATTTACTTCGATCGCGTTGCCTCGCTTGGCTACCGGTGCAGGCGATTTAGAATGGGATGCTGTGTTACCCTTGATTGAAACCACATTAGGTGGGCTTGATATTCCTGTTTATATATATGTTGTCTATCATCCCGGACAACAGGCTAATGAGCCGGGGTTATAATCAATTTGCCTTGCTAAAGATCCGCGATTTAGAACAAGCTCAGTGCTATTTGATGTCTGTATGAATGCTGGTTTACCAAACCTTAAATAATATTACCCATTTTGATTAAGAGAATAGAGTGTCATACGAGGAACAAATCAGCCGCCTGAAAAATACTGTACAAGAGCTGTTGAACGAAGCCCAACTACAGGGAGCCACCTCGGCCGAAGCCGGCTTGAGCCAGGAAAATGGCTTGTCTGTGACGGTGCGTCTGGGCGAGGTTGAAACGATCGAACATCATTGCGATCAGGGACTCGGGATAACGGTTTATTTCGGGCAGCGCAAAGGCTCCGCCAGCACTACCGATCTTTCGCCGGCGTCGATCAGGGAAACGGTCAGCGCCGCGTGCAGTATCGCCCGTTATACCAACGAAGATGAATTTGCCGGTTTACCGGAACAGGCATTGCTGGCGACAGAATTTCCCGACCTTGATCTTGATCATCCCTGGAATATCAGCGCCGGAGATGCGATTGCAATCGCGATAGAATGTGAAGATGCCGCTCGCGCCTATGATAAGGAAATCAGCAATTCCGAAGGCGCATCGATCAATACCCATCAGGGCATTCGGGTCATGGGCAATAGTTTGGGTTTTCTGCATGGTTATTCTTCAACACGTCATTCCTTGAGCTGTTCGGTACTGGCACAACGCGGCGACAGCATGCAGCGCGATTACTGGTATAGCGTGGCAAGAAACGCCAAAAATCTGGAGCCGGCTAGTGAGGTCGGAAAAAAAGCAGCGCAACGAACGATAGAACGCCTGGAAGCTCGCAGTTTGAGCACCCGGCTAAGCCCGGTTCTGTTTTGCGCTGAAGTTGCCTCGGGTCTGTTGAGTTCGTTTATTGCTGCAATCAGTGGCAGCAATTTGTACCGGAAATCATCATTTCTGCTGGATGCCCTGGACAAGCCAGTCTTTCCGGACTTTGTGCATATCCACGAACAGCCATATTTAAAAGACGCACTGGGCAGCGCGGCTTATGATAACGAAGGCGTAGCCACGAAAACTCGCGATATTGTCAGTGGCGGCATTTTACGCGGCTATGTGTTGAGTACCTATTCGGCTCGGAAGCTGGGCCTGCATAGCACAGGTAACGCTGGCGGCGTGCATAACTTAACGATAGAACCCGGCAGCCTTGATTATCAGGGCATGTTGAAAGAACTCGGTACTGGTTTGTTGGTGACTGAACTGATGGGACAAGGCGTTAATATGGTGACCGGCGATTATTCCCGAGGCGCCGCCGGCTTCTGGGTGGAGAACGGCAGGATTCAGTATCCTGTCGAAGAAATCACGATCGCCGGCAATCTGAAAGACATGTTCAAGCAGATCATTGCAATCGGCAGCGATGTCGATTATCGCAGTAATATCCGGACCGGATCGATACTGGTTAAGCAAATGTCCATCGCCGGCGATAAATAATCAATTTCGGCAACACCAGCGATGAGCAATGACACCCTGCAAGTACGACGTATCGCTATCGATACCTACCATGAAAATGTCGCCTACCTTAATCGCGACTGCGGTATTTACCGGGCGGAGGGTTTTCAGGCGTTGTCCAAAATTCAGGTTAGCGCCAATGGTTCCAAAGTTCTGGCGGTTCTTAACGTTGTCGACGACGCAAGCATTGTACAGGCCTGCGAGTTGGGCCTTTCCGAGCAGGCGTTTACCCAACTCAATATTGTGGAAGGTTCGCTGGTCACGGTCAATCATGCCGAACCGCCCAAATCCATGGATGCAGTCAGGCGAAAAATCAACGGCGAACGGCTCGATCAAAACGACTTCAACGCAATTACTTCGGATATTGTCGATGCCCGGTATTCGAAAATGGAAATGGCGGCTTTTTTGGTCGCCACCGGACAAAACAATCTTGACCGTGATGAACTTCTTTACCTGACTCGCGCGATGCTGGATTCAGGCGACCGCATGAACTGGCGCGAAGCACTGGTTGCCGATAAACATTGTATCGGCGGCATTCCAGGCAATCGCACCTCAATGCTGGTGGTGCCGATAGTCGCCGCGCATGGCATGCTGATACCGAAAACATCGAGCCGCGCCATTACCTCCCCGGCAGGAACCGCCGATACGATGGAGGTGTTGGCCGAAGTCAATCTGACACCGGATCAATTACATGACATTGTGCGTCAGGAACGCGGCTGTCTGGCCTGGGGTGGAACGGCAAGGCTTGCGCCGGTCGATGATATGCTGATTTCAGTGGAACGCCCCTTGGGTATCGATTCGCAAGGACAAATGGTGGCTTCAATATTGTCCAAAAAACTGGCCGCTGGTTCCACCCATCTGATTATCGACATTCCGGTCGGACCCACCGCCAAAGTCCGGCAAATGAGCCAGGCACTGGCTTTACGTAAATTATTTGAATTTGTCGGCGACCGCCTCAACCTGCACCTGGAAGTCCTGATCACCGACGGCCGCCAGCCAGTTGGCCGGGGCATTGGCCCGGTCTTGGAGGTGCGTGATGTCATGCAGGTGCTGCAAAACGATCCTGATGCGCCTGCCGATTTACGCCAGAAATCGCTGCAACTGGCTGGCAGGATTATTGAGTTCGATCCCGATGTCCGGGGTGGGCAAGGCTATGCAATTGCGCGGGATATTCTTGAATCGGGCCGGGCCTGGGCCAAAATGAATGCCTTGATCAAAGCGCAGGGACGTAAACAGGTCGATCTTGGCCCCGGTAAACTTTGTCATGAAATAATAGCAGATCGAGATGGCTTCGTTACTCATATCGACAATTTTCGAATGGCAAAAATCGCCCGGATGGCGGGCGCACCGATGCTGAAAAAAGCCGGTGTTGACCTGTTAAAAAAAATGGGTAGCTCAGTCAAAAAAGGTGATGTTTTATATCGTATTTATGCCGAGTTTCCTGCTGATTTCAAATTCGCGCAAAATTTGGCTATCCAGGACAACGGATATGCGATCGGCAGTGATGAGCAGATTCTTAAATCGCTGATCGAGTTTTGATACACAGGAACCGCAGCCGAATGATGATCCTGGCCTTTCCCGACTACCTGATGCAGGCCCGCCGCTTAGCGATCCGTCTTGGTTTTCCACTGGCCGAAGTGATGCTGCATCATTTTCCCGATGGTGAAAGCCTCGTTCGCCTGCCGCCTAGCTTACCGAAACATGTGATCTTCTGCCGCAGCCTCGATCGGCCCAATGACAAACTGATCGAATTGGTGCTATGCGCCGCCACTGCCAGGGATTTGGGCGCCGACCGCATTACCTTGATCGCCCCGTACTTATGCTATATGCGCCAGGACATCGCCAACCAGCCGGGAGAAACTGTAAGTCAGCGCATTATCGGCAAGCTGCTGGCCGGTTTGTTTGATGATGTTATTACCGTAGACCCGCATTTACACCGTATCTCGTCACTGCAGCAGGCTATTCCAATAAAAAACGCCATAAGTTTAACTGCAGCTGATGAAATCGGGCGATTCTTAAAACAACAGCTGAACCATGCATTGCTTTTGGGGCCGGACAGCGAATCAAAGCAATGGGTGGCAACAATCGCCAATAAAATCGGTTTCGACTTCGCCATTGCGGATAAAAAAAGACTTGGCGATAAGCAGGTTGAGCTGTTCCTGCCCGATAGGGACTATCGTAACATCCCGATAATCATAGTCGATGATATGGCCAGTACCGGCAGAACTTTAGCCGGGGCCGCTAGATTACTGCAACAGGCTGGCAGCAATGACATTTATGCGGTCGTGACCCATGCCCTGTTTTGCGGAGACGCGGAAGCTCATGTACGCGCCGCCGGTATACGGTCTATCTGGAGCACGGACAGCATCGACCATCCTACCTCCTGCATATTACTGGATGCCCTGATTGCCGATGCCCTGGTAGACATGATGGGATGAGCTTGAACCATTTGAAATTTTTAAATGCTCTTGCCAACCAGTATCCATCAGGTTTTTGACATTGTTAAGATGGGTACGTTAGTATTAATTAGTAGAATTGGTAATCTAACTTTGACGTCCACGGCGCCTTGAAAACGTTATTGGGCATACTGCTAGACCTGAGAAGCAACATTCAATTGCACAATTGATAAACGTGTATTGCCCCAAGATTCATACCGATTAGAGAAATAGGTTAAATTTAGGCAAATCACATTTGGAGTATTTATAATGCGAAATGCCATAATTGCAATTTCATCCACATTGTTTGGAGCATCATTCCTGATTCTTATTTTGGCACTATTAATCCCTGTGCTACGAGAATCGTCAACAGGAGAAGAAAAAAGCGAAACTGGCATGCATGAATCGTCCGACTCATTCAAGAAAATTATCATGGAGACGGAACCGCGGCACTCACAAAATCCAACTGTTACCAATGACTTGCAACCCGCCATTGGTCAGATTGAAGGCGAGGAAGCGCAACAACAGTCGAAAGAGCTACACGAACCTACCCTGCCGGTTGAGGCTGCCGGCCTTCCATCTGCAACAGCACCGGACCAAACTGCAATTGATCGAAACCAAGAGGCTTTTAGTGCTATGCAATCACCTCAACCTTCCATAACCGAGCTTAAAAGCGAGGTAACGCAACAACAATCAAAAGGAATTGGCACCCCTGTCCAGCCAGACGACGCTTCCAGACTTTCATTTCCGAATGTTGCAAACAAAACCGCATCGGATCATGGCCAGAATGAGTTGAACTCGCGGCAATCTCCAGCTCAAACGATTATCCCCCAAATTGATGAGAAGTCTGCCAAGCCAGCCGAGACAGAGAAAAACAACGCGCCTCAACGCAGCCCAGGCCCATTGAGAGTGCTCGTTCTTGGTGAAGGCTTATTTCCTGTCGGGGAAGGAACGCCCAAAGCAAATACACAAGAAGCGATCGACAAAATTATTCCACTTATCAAAAAACGGTCTTTGGATAAAGTCGTCGTTGAGGGCCATGCCGATAAATGGACAGAGGGTGGCGTTAACACCGTTCAGCTCTCAAAATTTAATAAAATCGTCTCTTTACGCCGAGCAAGTGCAGTCGCCAAGGTGCTTGAACAAAAAGGAATAGCCCGTGACAGGATTATCGTGAAAGGGCTTGGTGACACAGCACCACTTGCTTCCAATCATACCAGGGCGGGACGGGCGAAGAACCGTCGAGTGGAAATAATACTCTTACCCACTCAATAGTAACATGCAAATTCAATTTGTTTCTAAATCAGTTGCCGCCAGCATGTCCGTCTTTTGAAAATATTGCCAATTTGTCTTACATTTTCGGATAAGTCTTTTTTAGCCGTGTACTTTGTCGATCGAGGGGTCATTATTTTGTCGAAAAATGCTTGTTGGTAATCCCGTTGCATTGAGATGGAAGGATCGCGGCGACTGTCTCCGAGTTAACCAGAATTCTCAGAAAGATTAATCTTACGGAATCAGTAATGAACTTTAACCTTTACCACACTGGAATTGTTGATCAGCTCTGTATCCCGCTCGAATTTGGTATGAACGACTCTACAAGTATTTATAAAGCTTTACAACCAAGGCAATCCCTGCCTGGTAAATAGGGACGAAGTTTACAATATTTCCAATACTGCGTTGGAGAATATTCGTCCTATTAACAATCTGGAACAAGGTAGTATGTATACAAATCATTTTTCTTTAGAAACTTTGCCCTTTGAGAACGTTCCTGATCCTGCATACTTTTTCGATCAGGGCGATTATAACCGTGTGCTCAACCGTATGATCGAAAGTCTGTGGGCGGGAAGAGGCATGATGATTCTGGCCGGACCTATCGGCACAGGAAAAACCACGTTGACTCAAAAACTTATGGTGTCTGTTCCCGAAGAAACCAGAATAATCTGGTTGAGCGAACCAACGGATACCAGTGACGAGCTGCTGCTTTTTCTCACCCAGGAATTACATGTCACCCCTAAGTCGCCGGGCAGGGTTTTTCTATTAAGGGATATTAAGGACTATTTGCTGAAGCTCCATGCCGAGGGCCATCGTTGTTTGCTGATAATAGATGAAGTGCAAAAAATATCCGATGATACGTTGGAGTGCATCCGGCTTTTAAACAACCTGGAGCAAGGCAGTATTAAGCTTATCCAGATGTTCCTGATTGGACAGGAGGAATTCCTTACCAAATTGAAACGACCGGAACTGGAGTCATTCAAACAACGCATCGCCTGGCTGGAGGCCATTGGCAAAATGTCTGATTTGCAAACGCATGAATATATTTTGCATCGATTGAAAATTGCCGGCAGTCATTCAAGAATTTTCACTGAAGAAGCCATTGAAGCAGTCATAGGTGTCACTTTAGGCACGCCTCGCTTAGTAAATACACTTTGCAATAGGTCTCTACATGTGAGCTATGAAGCCAAAAAAACTGTCGTTGATCTGGATAGCGTGAGACGGGCAGCCGATGATATAGGACTTGGAAGCAAGGTTTTTTTATGGCTGAGGGATAGGGAACGGATCAAGGCTTTGCAGGCTGAGCTGCAAGCGCCATCCCAGGGGGTGGATGCTATCATGCCGACTGCGTCCGGCACGATAACCAGAATGCCCGCCCCTGTTGGCAGAAACAGGCCGGTAGTAAGCTCTTATCAAGATGATTCCCAGTGGACGGTATTTACGGTCATGAACAAGTTGTTTGATAAGGTCATCGGAAGGTTTTCGGACTATCCAATTTTGCAGTTACTTATTTCTATTCTAATTTTTGTGGCAAGCCTTTGGTTTTATATGGTAAACACACGAAATTGAAGCTCCCATGGTTGGGTTTTATAAGTCTTCTGCGGCAATTATTAAGCCTGTTAAAATACTCTTTTAACTTCAGAGATAACGGAGAACACGAAGTCTGAGCTAACTAAAGCCTTTAGGATGAATTTGCCCGACACTGAATACCACCTAGGCTGGCAACATGGATATTCGGCACCCGATTGGTTCCGCAGATCTATTTTGATGAAGTAGATTAAGGCCTGCATTGATAATCGGATATAATTTATCTGCAAATACCGCGTTATCCGGTCGGGAGCCTTACGGCGTTAATTATATATCGTTACTTTTTTTGATCTTGAATTTTCCTGTCATGCAACCAACGAAAAGCTAACTGTGTCCAATTCATATATTTCCCTGAACCATCAATAATGTTTTTAATTCCAGATTCCGTAGCTCGATTCTTTCACCGCATGGCTTCACCGCCACATTTTTACTCGTTTACCGGACGGGTAATGCCATGGCTGGCGATCATTTTTCTGTTATTGACTGCATCCGGTCTTTATGGCGGTTTGTATTTGGCACCCCCTGATTACCAGCAGGGCGACAGCTATCGTATTATTTATATCCATGTGCCCAGCGCCTGGATGTCGTTGTTCATTTATGTGGTCATGGCCATGACGGGCGCAATAGGGCTGATCTGGCGGATCAAGTTGGCGGAAATCATGTCCATCAGCAGTGCCTCGGTGGGAGCCAGCTTTACCTTTATCGCGCTGGTGACGGGTTCGCTGTGGGGCAAACCGATGTGGGGCACTTGGTGGGTGTGGGATGCGCGTCTGACGTCCGAACTGATTTTACTATTTTTATATCTGGGTGTCATTGGCCTGTATGGCGCGATTGACGATAAACGGGTAGCCTCAAAAGCCGTAGCCATCCTGGCGATTGTCGGCGTAGTCAACATTCCGATCATTCATTATTCCGTCGAATGGTGGAATACGCTGCATCAGGGACCAACGGTGAGCAAGCTGGACAAGCCTTCGATTCACGTCAGCATGTTGATTCCTTTACTGCTGATGGCATTGGCATTCAAGTTTTATTACCTGATCGCGGTGATTCAACGGGCGCGTATCGAATTACTAAAGCGGGAACGCAATGCTCAATGGGTTAAGTCTATGTTATTGGAGGTTGGACAATGAGCTTACAGGAGTTTTTCGCGATGGGCGGCTATGCGTTTTATGTATGGACATCTTACGGACTTACATTGATCGTGTTGCTGGTCAATATCATTATTCCCGTCATCCAGCGCAAGCAATTTTTACGGCAACAGGCTTTAAAACAGAAACGGTAACCTGATGAAACCTGCTCGAAAACAACGTTTGCTCCTGATCGGCTTGATGGTATTCGGTGCCGGACTGGCGGTCAGTTTCGCACTGAAGTCATTTAATGAAAATTTGATGTACTTTTTCTCCACGACCGACGTGGTGGACGGCAAGGCGCCCAAGAATACGCTGTTCCGGCTAGGCGGCATGGTAATCAAGGGTTCTGTGGAAAGGCCAGGCGACGGCATGATGGTGCGTTTTAAGCTGACCGATTTCAGCAAGGAGGTAACCGTCGAATATACTGGCATTTTACCGGATTTGTTCAGGGAAGGTCAGGG
>Ga0062383_10000445_pt1 | contig 10835 bp, 7 predicted proteins | sample DOMMetBare3Fresh_FD_59508 | JGI IMG/M metagenome (GOLD analysis project Ga0062383, IMG submission 59508) | Wetland sediment microbial communities from St. Louis River estuary, USA, under dissolved organic matter induced mercury methylation -... | ecosystem: Environmental > Aquatic > Freshwater >... | reverse complement strand
TCATGATCGAGCGCTGGCTGCCGGCCGCGGCGTCGGAACATGCGCGCACGCTCGATGCCGTGCTGACGAGCGTGCACACGCACATGCTGCTGATCTTCGTTGTGTGGCTGGCGGTGTTGGTCGTCGCGCTGGTGAAGTTCCGCGGTGGCGCGAACCCGTCGGCCCGACAAGCTGGCGTCGGGGGGATGTGGCCGGCGATCGCGATCGGTGGCGTGATTCTCGGCGATGTGATCATTCTCGCCACGCAGGCACTCCCGGCATGGTCGGAGCGAATGGCGCCGCCACCTGCCAGTGTGATGCCGATCGAGATCCGCATCACCGCGGAACAGTTTGCCTGGAACATTCACTATCCGGGACCGGATCGCGTGTTCGGCCGCACGAATCAGACGCTGATCAGCGCCTCGAATCCGGTCGGCATCGATCGCGAGGATCCCGCGGCGGCCGACGATATCGGGCTCCTGAACCTGTTGATGCTGCCGATCAACCGGACGGCGGTCGTTCAACTGACCAGCCGTGATGTGATCCACAGCTTCACGTTGAACGAGATGCGCGTGAAACAGGATGCCAATCCCGGCATGACCGCTCGCGTCTGGTTCACGCCGATCGCGACCGGCGATTGGGAGATCGCCTGCTCGCAGTTATGCGGACTCGGCCATTACCGGATGCGCGGCGAATATCACGTCGTCGATCAAGCCGCCTGGGACAGGTGGCAAGCCGACGAAGTAGCGCGATTGCGTTAGTTATTTTTCGATCTTTTCGCCACGCTGCACCCACTCGTCCCAGCCACCCTTGAGCGCCTTGGCGCCGGGGATGCCTTTCGCAACGAGATCAACCGAGGCGCGCGCCGCGGTCATCTCATTCGCACACGCGCAGTAGGTGACGATGGTGCGTTTGTCACCGGCGAATTGCGCCGCCTGCTTCAGCACCTGCGTGTAATCCACGTTCACCGCACCGGGTATGCGACCCTTGGCAAATGATTCGGGATCGCGCACGTCGATCAGGAGCACGGCCTTCTTCTCCATCAACGCTTTGAGCTCGTCGATCGAGATGCGAGGCACGTTGCGGATCGCCTGAGCTGATAGCGCGGTGGTCGCAATCAGCACCAGCGCCAACGCGAACACCAATACCCCGCCGGAGGCGGGGTTAGGCAACGCTGCCGTAGCGAGACGCAGTCTCGCTACCTTTGCGAGTTGAGCCACGATTCCCTGAACCTCCGTTGATCGTCGGTCAGCGTCCCGCCGGTCTTTTCGATCGGCAGCACCTCAACGCGCGGATCCTCGATCAATACCAGCGTGGCATTGACCGTTTCACCGCTGCGCCGCACGAATCGCAGCGGGACTTGATCACCGGGCTTGTGCCGGCCAAGGGCTTCGTCGAAATTGGCCATCGAGGTCAACGCGGTGCCGTCGAGATTAACGAGCTGATCGTCCTGCGCGACACCGGCCTTGTAGAGCGGCGATTCCCAAGGCACGAGGCCTGACACCCGCAAGGCGCTGCCTCCCGCCGACAGTTGCACTTGGCCTGCGAACGGCCGGCCCGCGGCGCGCTTGCGCATGATCAGCCCCGCACGCCCGAGCAGTCGCGTGTAGTCGACCAGTTCCCTGCCCTCGACACACTTCGCGAAGAAGTCGTTCGCGAAGTTCCGGTCATTCGACACCGTCGACAACGTTTCCTTCAACCCGTCGATCGAATACGCGGTGGTGACCTTGCCGGCCTCCTTCTGACCCGGCCGCCCAAAACGCGCCCACAACGCCCTCATGTAGTCGGTGCCGGTCACCTGGCCGTTCGATCGATCGCGCAGCGACAGATCGAGACCCAGTCCGATCGCCTGCCCATAGGTGTAATACGAAATGAACAAGTTCGGCCACGCCGTCCGATCGATCGACACGGCGGCATCGACGAACGGTGCCAGGCGGCTCATGTCAACGGCACTACGGAACAGCCGGCCCGGACTCAGCGTCACCGCGTTGATCACGCCCGCAAGCTCGGCGCCGAACTGGTCGATGGTCGTGAACCCGGCGCGATGCTGGATCAGGCCGTCGTAGTAATTCGTAAAGCCTTCACCGAGCCACAAATCGTCGCTCATGTCGGCCTCTTCGAAGTTGAAGGGCTCGATGCCCGCCGATCGCAACCGCTCCATGTTCCACGAATGAAAGAACTCGTGGGCGACCGTGCCAATGATTCCGGCGCGCTGCCCGGGGTTCCGTAGTGCTCCGCTGCTCGTCAGGGACGTGCTGTTGCGATGCTCCATGCCGTCGCCGCTCGCCCACGGCAGATACACACTCAAGAACGTGTAGGTGTTGGTTTCGAACGACGGCAGCTCGCCCCATAGCGCCAGTTCTTCACGAACGATGCGTTCGACGTCCTTGGCGAAGGCGTCGGCTTCCGCTTCGGTGCCGTCATGCGTCAGCGCGACGCGGAACGTTGGCGGCGGCCCATTCCTCTTCTGCCCATCGTCCACCGTGAACTCACGCAGCATGAAGTTACTGAAGTCGGTTGGGCTGTCCATCAAATAGTGAATGTTCGGCGCGGTGAACACGAGGGGATCGCTGGTCGGAAACAACTGCGTCGCGACTTTCCACGTCTTGCCGGGCGGCTGCACGAACGTGACCCGGGCCGGCCGTTCGAACCATCCGCGCGCGAACATCAGTGCCGCGGGAATGTTGATGTGCGCGTGCATGTCGTCGATGCCGAGGTAGGTGCCGTCGGTGCGATCGCCGAAGATCTTGTAGGTGACCACCACGGTGCCGTCGTGTCCGGCGATGTCCCACTGGTGCGGGTCGGGCCGCGTCGCCGCCAACGTCTGGCCTTTGCCGTTCGCGATCGACACGTCGAACACGTTCTTCGCAAATTCGTGGAGCGCGTAGCGTCCCGGAGAGGTGCGCGCCATTCGCAATTGCAGCGGACCGGCCGGCACGGACGGGAAGCGTGCCTCAACCAGCATCCAGCGGTGCTCGGGCGACGGGAACGACAGCTTGTATTCGATGGCCTGCGCCCACGCGGACGAGCTGACGAAGACGAAAATGATGACGGCGATGAAGCGTTTGGACATTGGGCCTAGCATATAAAATCTCAGGATGAAGAAACTGCTCTTGCCGTTGGTGCTCGTCGCCGCCACGATTCAGCCTTCGGCCCAGTCGGATCCCAAGACCGCGGCCATTGCGTGGGTCGATGCGAACGTGGCGACCTTGAATCGCGTCAATCGCAACATCTGGGGATGGGCCGAAACCGGGCTGGAGGAAGTGAAGTCCTCGAAGGAACTGCAGGATTTATTGCGCGCGAACGGCTTCAGCGTTGAGTCCGGAGTGGCCGACATGCCAACCGCCTTCACCGCGACGTTCGGCACGGGCGCGCCGGTGATCGGCATCCTGGCCGAGTTCGACGCGCTGCCAGGTTTATCGCAGGACGCGAGCGCCGAGCGCAAGTCTCGACCTGAGGTGATGGCCGGCCACGGCTGCGGACATTCCGTCTTCGGCACGGCAAGTACCGGCGCGGCGATCGCGATCAAGCAGGCGCTGGCAGCGGGCACGATCAAGGGGACAGTGAAACTGTTTGGAACACCGGCGGAAGAAACCGGCATCGGCAAGACCTACATGTTGCGTGAAGGTGTCTTCAAGGGCGTGGATACAATTCTTGCCTGGCATGCCGGCGATCGGACCGCCGCTGCCTGGGATTACTCGAAGGCCATGGTGTCGGTGAAGTTCAAGTTCGAAGGGCTGCCGTCACACGCCTCGGTATCACCCGAGCGCGGCCGCAGCGCGCTCGACGCGGTGGAGCTGATGAGCGTCGGCGTGAACTACATGCGCGAGCACGTCAAAGAGGACACGCGCATTCACTACGTGATCACGAATGGCGGCGGTCAACCCAACGTCGTGCCACCCAACGCAGAAGTCTGGTACTACCTGCGGGCCAACAAGCACACTGACGTCGAAGAGTATTTCGTATGGTTGCAGGAGATCGCGCGCGCGGCCGCGGCGATGAGCCGCACCAAACTCGTCGAGACACGCATCGACGCGGACATGCACGAAGTCCTGCCCAATCGCACGCTCGTCGAAATGATCCACAAGAATCTGCAACTCATCGGCGCGCCGGTGTTCGATGAGCGGGAGAAGGCCTTTGCGCGCGCGACTCAGAAAGATCTAAAGCCGCAGCCAGAGCTCGCGCTGGCCGAGCGAGTCGAGCCGCTGCCTCCGGGGAAGCCCGAGCAGGGCACGCACTCCACCGATGTCGGCGACCTGACCTGGTTTTTCCCGGTCGGCCAGTTCACCGCCGCGACCTATAGCTACGGTGCTCCCGGACACAGCTGGCAGATCGCGGCGTGCACCGGGATGAGCATCGGCGAGAAGGGCATGGTGGTTGCGGCGAAAGCCATCGCCGCGACCGCGGTCGACCTGTATCGCACACCAGCGGCGATCGAGAAAGCGCGCGCCGACCAGAAGCAGATGATGGCCGGGCTGAAATACGCGACGCTGATTCCCGACGGCCAGAAGGCGCCGAAGACGATCCGGTAGAGGCGGGTCCGTAGAGGCGGGTCTTTAGACCCGCCTACGATCCCAACTTCGCGAACTCGTCCCGCGCCCGGGCGAGCAGCGGCAGATCCGGATCGGCGTCCTTGAACACGTCGAAGAACTTCTGGTAGTTCTTTCGCGCCTCGTCCTTCTGTCCGAGTTGCGCCTGCACTCGGGCCAGCATCGCGTAAGCGTAGGCCTGGGTGGGGCTCAACCCGCCGCGCGCTTCGGTCGAATTCAAGAACGCCAATCCCTTCGCCGCCGCCCCGAGATCGCCCTCGAGCAACTTGGCGATCGCCCAGATGCTGACCACATCGGTGTGGCCGCGATCGAACGTCACCGGTTCCATCAGTTTCACGGCCTCTGCCGGCTTGCGCTCAGCCAGCGCAGCCAGCGCCCTGACCACCCGCTCGCCTTCCGCACGGTTGATGCCATCCGCACTGCTTTTCTGTTGCTCTTCGATTCCCTTTGCCAATAACGCGCGGGCCATCGCCGCATCACCCGTGATGGCCGCCACCACCAGGCGATCGTCGGAGGTCCCCTCACCGAGAATCGCGTCGTCTTCCGCCTTGCCGACGCGCGCCCTCGCTTGATCGGTGAGCCCGACCAGCGCTTCGCCGATCGCCAGTTGCATCACCGCATTGCCGGCTGCCTGACCGCGGCTGAGCGCGATCGCTCTGGCCTGATAGTCGGACGCCAGCTCGGCCGCCTCTTTCATCCGGCCGCGATACGTGGCTGCGAACATGCGAATGCCGATCATGTCCAATTCATCTCGACGGCCCCTGGTCGCGGCGACCTGTTGCTCGGCGAGGGCCATGTCGCCCATCAGGATCGCGACCTGATAGAGGCCGACACGCGCGCTAATCGAATCCTGCAGCTTGACGGCGTTCTCCATCACCCGCCGCGCTTCGATGAACTGTCCACCCTCGAAGTAGGTCTGCCCTAGGTTGGTCCACGCCAGCGGTTGATCGGGGGCGACTTGCGTGGCGAGCTCGAGCTTGCGGATCGCCTCGGCCCGATCGCCCTGCTGCTTATGCAGCAACGCCGAGTTGGTCAGCGCGGTGTAGTCGTTCGGATAGGTCGCGAGCCACACCTTGTAGGTATCGAGCGCCTTCTGCACATCGGCCTGCACGGTCGTGAAGTATCGCGCTTCGATGTAGAGCCGTTCGGCCTCGCTGACTTTCGCGCGCAACTCGTACGCACGCGTGGTCATCTTGCGGCCTTCATCAACCTGGCCGAGATTGCTATAGACCGTCCCAAGGCGTGCGTAGGCCAGCGCAAATTCCGGATCCAGGTCGATGGCGCGACGGAAGAACGGCACCGAATCAAAATCGCCCGTCGTTCGCCGCGTCCGCAAGCCCTGGCTGTAGGCCTTGAGCGCTTCGAGCGACCGCGTCGACGCTTCTTCGATCTTCGCGTCGTAACGCTGGATCGACTGGAGCGACTCTCCGAGTTTCTCGCGAAATGCTGACACCGCCGTCCCCATTGCCGCCAGCACGGTTTCCTTCGAGGACGCTTGCGCCTGCTCTTCGGCGAGGACTCTCCCCTCGACGCAATCCTGGGCGCTGAGCGTGACGACGTAAGACGACCCGAGCATCGCGATGGTGCCGCCAAGCAACGCCTTCGCGCCGGCGCGCTGGCAGACTTCACGGCCGACCTCGGCGGTGATTGCCGTCATTGGCTCGCGGCCCATCAGCCGCAGCGTGGCGGCCACCTGTTGTTCCGGCACCACGTTGAGGAAGGGCGACTGGCGAAGCTGCAAACCGAGCGCTTCACCGAGCGTGTCGTCGAACATCGTGTCGCCGGTGCGATTCACCACCGACGACAACACCACGCTGTCTTTCTGCGTCAGCGCCGGCGTATTCACCGAGCGGTAGAAGAGAAATCCGCCGACGATGGCCGCAGTGAGGACTGGCGCGCCGACGAACATCCCCCTTCGCCAGCGGGCGCCGGTCTTCAGTGGAGCGCCGTCCGCTGGCTTGGGCGGGACAAGTCGGCCGGTCACCTCAGCAGAAACGGTTGCCGACTCCGCCGATCGCTTCAGGCGTTTCAGATCGGCGCGGAGCTCAGCCGCACCCTGGTACCGGGTCTCGCGATCTTTTTCCAGCGCCTTCAGGATGATGTGATCGAACTCGGCCGGGATGCCGGCTTTGATCGTCGACGGCGCCGCAGGCGCCTTGGTCAACAGACTCTCGAAGATCGTCGCGACCGTCTGGCCCTGGAACGGCAATTGGCCGACGGCCATCTCGTAGAGAACCACGCCGGCTGAAAACACATCGCTCCGCGCATCGATCTCCTGCCCGCGCGCCTGCTCCGGCGACATGTAGGACACGGTGCCGATGGTGGTGCCGAGCGTGGTCAGTTGATCGGAGCCGCCGATCGTCGCGCCGGCATCGGAGCGGCTGCCTTCGCCCAGCTTGGCGACGCCGAAATCGAGGACCTTGATCGATCCGCGCCGGGTCACGAACAGGTTCGCGGGCTTGATGTCCCGGTGAATCACGCCCTGAGCATGAGCCGCATCAAGCGCGTCTGCCATTTGCGCGCCGAGCTCGAGCACGTCTTCGAGTGGAAGCGGTCCGCGGGCGATCCGATCCTTCAACAGCTGCCCATCGAGCAGCTCCATCACCATGAACTGCCGGCCATCATGGGCGCCGATGTCGTAGAGCGTGCAGATGTAGGGATGATTCAGGCTCGAAATGACGCGCGCTTCGCGCTGGAACCGCTGGATCGCCTCTGCGTCCGCGTTGGCTTCTTCCGGAAGGAACTTGATCGCGACCTTGCGGCCAAGGCGTGTGTCTTCAGCTTCGTAGACCACGCCCATGCCGCCGGCGCCGAGCCGCGACAGAATCTTGTAGTGAGAAATCGTGCTGCCGATCACAGCGCTGCATGCTCCGGTTCGTCGAGCACTTCGCGAATCGTCCTGGCCAGCTGCATCGGCGTGAATGGCTTCTGCAAGAACGGCTTGCCCTCGTCCAGCATGCCGGTACGAACGATGGCGTCGTCCGCGTAGCCGGACATGTAGAGCACGCGAATCGATGGACGCAGAGCGCACAGCGCTTCGGCCACGGCAGGTCCGCTCATGTCTCCGAGTATGAGGTCACAGAGCGCCAGATCGAAATGGCGAGTATCGTCGCTGCCGAGGGCCAGGCCGGCCCGTCCCGACGCCGCCACGGTGACCGAATAGCCGAGCCGCGATAGCAGTTCTTTCGAGAGCCGGCGCACCGACGGGTCGTCTTCGACGAGCAGGATGTGCTCGGTCCCATCGGGCATCTTTTCCACGACCGCCTGTCCGGAGGCCTGTGCGGGCGCCTCGAATCGCGGAAAATAAATGCGGAACGTCGTGCCGAGTCCGATCTCGCTCGAGACGGTGATCACTCCCCCGCTTTGCCGGACGATACCGTAGGCGGTCGACAGTCCGAGCCCGGTGCCTTTGCCGACATCCTTGGTGGTGAAGTACGGCTCGAAGATGCGCGCACGGATTTCGGGCGCCATGCCCATGCCCGAATCCGCGATCGACACCATCACGTACTCACCTGGGCGCGCTTCGGGAGTATCCGCAACCGCAGCCTCGTCCAACACTGCGTCCCCGGTTTCGATGATCAACCTGCCACCCTGCGGCATCGCATCGCGGGCATTCACCACCAGGTTCATCAGGACCTGCTCGACCTGGCCGCGATCGACGCGCACCCAGTGATTGACGGACTTGCCGGTGACCGTCATCGACACGCTCTCACCGATCAGACGGCGCAACATCGGCTCGATCTTCTCGAGTGCGATATTGAGGCTGATGACCTTTGGCTGCAGCACTTGCCTGCGGCTAAACGCGAGCATCTGGCGGGTCAGGTCGGCCGCGCGCATGGCGGCGCGGCCGATCTCTTCGGCGTCGGCGCGACGGCTGTCTGCCGGATCGAGCGAGGTCAGCACCATCTCGGTGTAGCCGATGATCGCCGTCAGCAGGTTATTGAAGTCGTGGGCGATGCCGCCGGCGAGGCGGCCGACCGCTTCCATCTTCTGCGAATGGCGCAGCTGTTCCTCCAGCAACAACCGCTTCGTCATCGCATCGTCGCGTTCCGCAATGATGGCAGCGAGCAACAATCCGCTCAGGGAGCCGAGTGCGAGAAAGCCGAACAACAGGAACTGCGTCAACGCGATCGGCAAGGCCGAGAAGGGACCGAGGCCGCGACCCGCGATCGCGATGGCAAAGGACGCGATCAACGCCACGATCATCGTGGCGCCGCGAGCGCCGAAACGCAGGCCGGCCCAGCCGATGATCGGAAAGAACACGAACGCGACCGGCACATCGCGTGTGGGGAAGATCCCCCATAAGCCGACCAGCAACTGCGTGGCGAAGAACAAGGTCAGGAACAGCGCGATGCCTTCACCGATGCGCCGCCAGGTCCACTCGATGTCGCGGCCGTAGAACCACGCGAACACCAGTGGCGCGGTGACCATCACGCCGAGCCAGTCGCGCAACCACCACAGCATGAAATCGTACGGCAGCGTTTCGGCCGCGCTTGCGCCAAAGACGAAATATAACGACACCGCCGTTAGGGCTGCGATGAAGGAGCCCGCTGGTGCGGCAATCGCCGAGAGGACGATCGGGTCGCGAACACGCTCGAGCTTGGGATCGAACTTCATTCCGCGTAGGATGCGCGCCGCCACGCTCGGCGCCGCGATCTGGGCAATTGCCAGCAGCGTGGTGAGCGGCAATGAGTTGTAGCGGATTCCGAGTGCGAACGATCCCAGCACAAATCCCGGCAGCAATCGGTAACCGCCGATGTAAACCAGGGCCACCGCCAGTCCAACCGGTGGCCAAACCGGCGTGAGCGAGCGGCCTGCGGATGTTGGCATGAGAACCAGCCTGGCGAGTCCCCACGCCGCCGCGGCGACGAGTCCATTGAGCACAATCGTGCCGGGCAGTTTGTTGGTGGCGAACCACGAACGAACCGCGGATGGCAGGGACGAACGATCAGGCACGCTGGAGAGATTCTTGCACAATTTCCTGCCGTGGATGAGCTGACTTCCAAACCGAGAAGCTCGCGCGGCGAGTGGCTGAAGAATCGCGCGTTGACGCTGGTGTTGATGTCCATGTTCGCGTTGTTGCTCGCGGGACAGGTCCTCACGGGCCTGCACGAATACAACCACGCGCGACTCGAGCATCACGAGTCAGCGATCGCACTCAGCGCCTATCTCACGACGGGCCATTTCCTGGAGGCTTTGTTCGAGAACTGGGAGAGCGAGTTCCTGCAGATGGCGGTCTTTGTCGGCTGACGACGTGCTTGGTCCAAAAGGGCTCGCCTGAGTCGCGCCGCCCGTACGTCAAGGAGCTCGTCGATGCCGACCCGCGCGACTTCGCGGATGATCCGCAACCGCCCTGGCCGGTGCGTCGCGGCGGATGGATCTTACGGGTCTACGAGAATTCCCTCGGACTCGCGTTCGTGCTGTTGTTCCTGTTGTCGTGGACCGGCCACGCCTTTGGCGGCTACTACAAGTTCGTGGCGGGTCAAGCGGCGCACGCGCAGCCACCGCCCGGTTTCAGCGAGTACCTGACATCATCGCGCTTCTGGTTCGAGTCGTTCCAGAACTGGCAGAGTGAGTTTCTGTCGATCGCGGCGATGGTCTGGCTGGCGGTGTACTTGCGACAGCGCCACTCACCGGAATCCAAACCAGTGCACGCGCCACATGGCGCGGCGGATTGAGCACTGTATTGGACGAGAAGGGCGGCAGATCAACACCGCGCGGCTGACGTGATCATGCCCGACCAGGAGCGACAGCGAGAGCAAGTTGCCGGAACGCGAGGACCGAGCCGGTTTCCAGCGCGCGCATCACGAGGCTGCGAGACCTCCTACCGCACGGTCAGCTGGAAGGGCATATCGTAGGTGGCTTTGTAGGTCGTCGCCCTGCCTTTCGACGGCGTTATCGTGCACTGAAGCAGAACCGTCGACGTGGACGTGAGCAGGTAAGTCGAGCCGTCACTCGATAGTGACAGCGTCACGTTGCCGTCCCACGGCATCGTGGCGTCCTGCCCGTAGTTGAAGGATAGGAAACCTCTCACGTTTGAGGCGATGTCGAAGTTCAGGTCACCGATCACCCAGCGCTCGCCGAGTTGGGTCGGCTTGCCGAAACCGCTGGGGCCCACCGTTGTACCCGGTGCGATGGCCGAGATGCCGAGTGTGCCGTCGTTTGTCTGCACGTTGAACCGGAAGTCGACGTTGGTGGACGTGATCGTCTTGCCGGCAACCTGGCATCCGGACGGAAGGCTCGACTCGACCCACGCGGGAGCGCCAAACTTGAGAACCAGCGCCCGGTCGCCGGTCTCTCCCGCCA
>Ga0062383_10000441_pt1 | contig 10889 bp, 8 predicted proteins | sample DOMMetBare3Fresh_FD_59508 | JGI IMG/M metagenome (GOLD analysis project Ga0062383, IMG submission 59508) | Wetland sediment microbial communities from St. Louis River estuary, USA, under dissolved organic matter induced mercury methylation -... | ecosystem: Environmental > Aquatic > Freshwater >... | reverse complement strand
CGGACCGACGGGACCGACAGGACCTACAGGGGCAACGGGTGATACCGGACCTACGGGACCAACCGGACCCACGGGAGCAACGGGCGATACCGGACCGACGGGACCCACAGGACCCACAGGGGCAACGGGCGATACCGGACCCACTGGACCGACAGGACCTACGGGGCCTACGGGAACTTTAGGTAGTATGCCTTACGCGCGTATTTCGGATGATACGACGCAAACACCGGCTACAACGAATGCGACGGCGGTAACATTATCTACCAATGGTTTGCTAAATTTAATTACGCATACGCCAGGAACCTCGGTTATAACTTTCCAGACAGCCGGAACCTATTTGTTAACGGTTACAAGTCAAGTGTCCCAAACCGTTGCAGCAGCCACACGTGTCGACTTATGGCTTCGCAAAAACGGAACTGACCTTATCAATTCGAACCGAGCCAGAACTTTGACTACATCAACCGATATAGGAAGTGTAGCATTGACGTATATGACGACTATGGCGATTAACGACACTTTAGAAATATATCAATCTGTTGGGGTAACGGGACGTGGCGCTGGTATATATGCCTATCCGGCAGCGACCGGCCCCGCTGCACCTTCTGTTATCATAACCATAGCCTATATTAGTACTTGAACAATTATATAATATTGTTCAATGAAGAGGCCTTGCCGCAGAAATCTTATCTGCGGCAAAGCTTTTTTTCTGTTTTAATGTCATCTTTTTAGGGTTGAACATATTGTATTAACAGAAAAGTGAAAAAGGTGACATATGAATAAGTACAAAGTTTGTGTTTATGCGATATGCAAAAATGAAGAAAAATTTGCCGAACGATGGATGAAATCCGTCGGCGAAGCGGATGTCGTGGTGGTTTCGGATACCGGCTCCACGGATGGCACTGTGCAGAAGCTGCGCGCTCTGGGCGCCGAGGTGTATGTGGATATCATCGATCCGTGGCGGTTTGACGAAGCGCGCAACGCGGCGCTCGGCCATATCCCCGAAGATGTCGATATCTGTGTACCGGTCGATCTTGATGAGGTTTACGAGCCCGGATGGCGTGAAAAGCTCGAACTTGCCTGGCAGCCGGACACGCGCAGAGGGCTGCATTTGTTTACCTGGGATCATAACACAGACGGAACCCCCGCCAAGCAATTCACCAAGGAAAAAGTGCATTGGAGACACGGGTACCGATGGGCGCATCCCGTGCATGAAATGCTGCAGTATTTTGGAGAAGGCCCCGAAAAAACCATTTGGATCGAAGGCATGGTGCTGCACCATTATCCCGATCTTACCAAGCCGCGCTCGCAGTATCTTCCGCTGCTTGAGCTATCCGCCCAAGAAAATCCCACGGACGACCGCACGGTATTCTGGCTGGGAAGAGAATATATGTTTAACGGCATGCATGACAAGGCCATCGAAACATTAACAAAGCACCTTGTGCTGCCGACGGCGCGCTGGGATGAGGAACGCGCGGCCTCCATGCGTTTTATCGCAAAAAGTTATCAATCCAAAAGTGATTTTGCGCAGGCGATGCAATGGTTTTATAAATCGATCGCAGAATGCCCCGGCGTAAGGGAAACCTATTACGAAGCGGCTAAATTAGGTTATGTGCGCCAGGATTGGCCGACCGTGTATTTTATGGCGGAGCGCGCGCTGGCCATCGAAAAACCGTCCGGCAGTTATCTGGTCGATCCCGACGCCTGGGGCTACGGACTTTACGACTTGGGCGCCATCAGCTGTTACCAGCTGGGGCTGTACAAAAAAGCCTATGAATATGCCTTGAAAGCCTGCGAAATATCTCCCGAGGACAAAAGGTTGAAAGTTAATTTAAAGCTGATCAAAGACAAGTACGATGCGGAGATATCCCATGAATAAATATAAAGTGTGCGTTTACGCCATATGCAAAAATGAGGAAAAATTCGTATCGCGCTGGATGGATTCCATGAGTGAGGCGGATATGGTGATTGTGACCGACACTGGCTCCGAAGACAAAACCATAAAAGCCCTCCGCAAGCGCGGCGCCATAGTTTATGAAGACAGTATCAAGCCCTGGCGCTTTGATACGGCACGCAATATCTCGCTTTCGCATGTGCCCGAGGATGCGGATATCTGCGTATGCACCGATCTGGATGAATTATTTGAGCCCGGCTGGAGAAAGCATCTTGAGGAAAAATGGACACCCCAGACCAAGCTTGCCAAATACATTTATAACTGGAGCCTCAAAGCGGACGGATCGCCCGATATACGGATTTATTATACCAAAATCCATGCGCGCCACAACTTTGAATGGAGACACCGCGTCCACGAATGGCTTACCTATACCGGCAGCGAGCCGCAGATCACCACCTTGATCGATGAGATCGTGCTCAACCACTATCCCGACCCGGCGAAATCCCGTAATTCATACCTTACCCTGCTGGAAGAAGCCGTTCAGGAAGAACCCGAGAATGATCGCTATATGTATTATCTGGGCAGGGAATACATGTATAAAGCGCAGTATGAAAAATGCATCGAAACCTTAAAACGGCATCTTGCGCTTCCGCTGGCCTTTTGGGCCGATGAACGCAGCGCATCGATGCGTTGGATCGCTTTCAGCTATTACCGTCTCGGCGATAAACAGGAGGCCTTTCGGTGGTACTTAAAGGCGATCGCCGAGGTTCCCAAAATGCGCGATGCTTATATCGAGTGCGCAAAAATGGGTTATTTGACGGGCGACTGGGCCATGGTCTACTTTATGACCGAAGAAGCTTTAAAGATCAAGGAGCGTTCAAAGACTTATACGAATATGGGGTATTCCTGGGACGAAACGCCGTATGATCTGGGCTCCATCGCATGTTATCGGCTGGGGCTTTTGAATAAAGCCGAAGAATTTGCGCTGGAAGCGATAAGGGTCAATCCCAACGACGAACGGCTCAGAAAAAATCTTGAACTGATTCGGAACGCCCTCAATAGGCGAAATCCATAAAAATTCATCATTCTCAGGCATTAAAATTACGGGGAAAATCATGCACTAAAAAATCGATAAAAGCGCCCCCAGGAGTGTACAAAAGCCATCCCTAAGCTGCGCGTAAAACGGTCAACGCGATAAACTTTATTGTAGCGGTTCGGTTTGTCTGCGACGCAAGCAGGCAATCCGACTTTTAATTAAACCATGGCAACGCAGTTTGTTCTTTCAAAGTCTAATGCCCTAGTCAGGCTTGCTTTTTGATTGACTGCCGTACGGATAATCCATACCCCTGCTCATGTATTCGCTCCATTCTTCGTAGAGTTCACGCTCGGTTTTTCCGAAGACTTCGGCGTAGCCTCCATCCCCGCGTGCGTAGGCAATCACTTTCTCCCAACCGTAGGCTGAGTCTAAAAACTCTATATATTTATAGCTGTAGGCGTATCCGCCCATATTGCCGAATTTAATGCCGTTTTCGATATGCATGTCATCGACCGAAGGCAGCGGGCGCGAATTATAATATTCGACAAGCGGTTTTTGCCCGGCCAGATAAGTGGCAATGCCGTTGTCCCAAAAGTAGGATAAATCGGGATTTACATAATGGACAATGGAATGCACCAGCTCGTGCAGCGTGGCGTTTAGAATCGTTTCATGGTTATGCGTTTCCGCCTTGCCGTAGGGAGTCAGCATCATTATGGTTCCGCCGTGGCTGTCGCCGATGTGCCAGCCCGGAGCGACCAGCAGCGTGACTAATCCGGCTTCTCTGACAGCAAGTTGCTTTTGGGTATGATAGATGTACACATCGATCGGTTTTTGGGGTGTGTAATTCATCTGCTGATAGATTTGGCTCGACCGCGTCCTTAGCAGATCAAAGACTTCCCGCGCGCCCTCCTCGTCGCGCAGCTGAAAATGAACCCGGATATTGCGCTCCTCCAGTGTTATGCTCCCGACCGGCTTTAAGAAAAATACAGGCAGAGTCTGCAGGACGGCCAGACAAATCAAAATCAACAACACGCTCATAAGTTTACTCTTTCTTTTCATTGGATTTCCTTTCCTCACGTTTATTAAACAATAAACGGTATAAACATTTTGGTATTCTTTTTATAAGCCAGATACGCTGCACCGAATTCGGCAATCATATCCTTTTCTTCTTTTTTGGCAAGCCGAACATATAGTACGACCATCACCGGATAAAGGATCAGCAGCGGCAGAGTTGCCCATTCGATCAGCATACCGAGGGATAATAACAGCAAACCGGTATATTGCGGATGGCGGATATAACGGTAAATGCCGGTGGTCACAAGCGAGCCCTTTCCCGTTTCTTTTGACCAGTAATGCTTGTGGATAGGGTACCAACCGGTTATTATCAGCGTCAGCGCGATTGCTGCGCAGATGTAATTGATGTACATGCCCCAATAACCGATGGAATGGATGAGCGTATGTCCCCATAAAACGCCTTCGGGCAGGTTTGTGCCGATTGCCCAGGAAATCAAATACATGCTGAACGGGATGCCGTGCATCTCAACGGCAAAGGCGATCAAAAAGGCAAGATAGGTGCCGTTGGGTTTTTTATCCAGCTTTTTATAAAACGGAAGAAAAAATAATACGGCGCCGTAAATCACGATAAAAAACAAAACGCCGAACCAGTTGTGAAAATGGCCTTCAAGTGTTTCCATAAAAATTCTCCTTGCATAGTGCGTAAAATCTATTTACGCTTACTATACAGGGAGAGTTTTAACTGCTTACGATGATAATCTTAAATGTTTCTTAAATTGATACTCCGCTCTTCGGTAATGTGATTGAAAATAAGCACCCTTTGCCCGTCCCTGTAGACAGCCGGATGCTGCCGCCGTGCGCTTCAATAATTTTTTTGACGACGGCAAGCCCCAGGCCCGTGCCGCCCGTTTGCGAATTGCGCGCGTCATCGGCTTTTACAAACGCTTCAAAAATCGATTCCGACAATTCCTCCGGCAAGCCGGCTCCGTCATCCTCAAAGGTTATTTGCACCTTATCCCCTTCTTCGCTCAGCGCCAGTCGAACGGCTGTGCCTGCGCCGCTATAGCGAAGCGCGTTTGCAAACAAATTTTGAAACGCCCTGTCCAGCTGCGCTTCGTCGGCAGATAGCATGATTTCATTCTCGGGAATGTCCGCATCAAGGGTAAACGCTTTTTCTTCCAGCATAGGCAGGTAAAAGGCGGAGATTTTGCGCAGATATTCGCAGATATCCGTTGCCTCCGCGTTGATCTTAAATTGAGTGCTTTCCAGCTTAGAAAGCTCAAACAAATCGTTGACCAGCCGGTCTGCCCGCGTGCTGTTTTCGTGCACGATGCTCAAATATTTGCGTAGCTCCTCCTCAGTCAACCCTTGCTTTTTCAAACATAATTCCGAATAACCCATCACCGCCGCCAGCGGATTTTTAAGGTCATGCGAGATGTCCAGTATCAACTTTTTTCGGTTATCTTCGCTTTGCCTTCGCAGGCGAATTTCCGTTTCGATCTTTTCAGCCATGGAATTAAAGATATCCGCAAGCTCGCCGAATTCAAACCCCGCTTTCAAATCGACTCTGGATGCGTAATCTCCGTCACGCAGTCGCCGCGCGCCTTCATAGAGTTTTTTCAGAGGATTGACGACGCTCAGGGACGAAAACCGCGAATAAATCACGGTGCTTGCGGCAAGCAGCAGCAGATAAAAAATCAAAACCGACAGCAAAACCGTCACGACGCCCTGCCTGTCGGCAGACGGATAGTCTTGGTTGCGCGCGATGGCAAAATCGAAGCGAAGCGAGGTGGGGAAGGTAACGACCAGCCAAAAATCCTTCGTTTCGTTGTAAAGCACATCGTAGCTGTAAACTACGCCCACGCTTTTGCTGGACGTTAAAAAAGCAGTAAATTGTGACGCGGTCAGCTTATCCGCGCCAAAAGTATCGAGTCCCGCGCTGTATACAATGTCGTATTTTGTATCGATTACTTGCACGCCGCCGCCGCTGTCCAGCACTCCCTGTACATCGATCTCCGTGTAGTCGTCCTTCATCAGCTTTTGCGCCGTGTAATTGTTTTTGACCAGATTTTTGCTGATCATATCATCTGCGAAATTCATCAACAGCAGCGCAAAAAAACCCAGCACCAGCGAGATGGCAAACATCATCAAGTAATTGAGCATAAAGCGGCTGCGTATTTTTACGTTCATATTACTTATCCGCCCGCTGATTTTTGCTGAATTTATAACCGATGCCGCGGATCGTTTTGATATACTGCGGCTCCTTAGGATCTTCCTCGATCTTGTTGCGCAAATGGCTGATATGCACCATCACCGTGTTATCGTCATAGTAAACGTCTTCGTTCCACACGGCGGCATACAGCTGTTTTTTTGTGAAAACTCTTTCCGGATTTTCCATCAAATGCTTGAGCAGTAAAAATTCCTTTGCGTTCAGCTCGATTGCGGCGCCTTTTTTATACGCGCAGCAGGCAAGCGTATCCAGTTTGATCTCGCCAACCTGCAATACGTCCGATTCCGCCGTCAGTTTGCGGCTTCTGCGAAGCAGCGCGGCCACTCTGGCCAAAAATTCCGCCATGCTGAAAGGTTTGACAAGGTAGTCGTCCGCGCCGATGCCGAGCCCCAGCACCTTGTCCATGTCGTCTCCTCTGGCAGTTAAAAACATCACGGGCATGTCGCTGATGCCGCGCAGCTTTGTAAGAAGATTAAAACCATCCAGCCTGGGCATCATTACATCCAGCACCGCAAGATCGTACCGGTTTTTTCGCAGCAGCTCCCATGCCTGCGCGCCGTCCGCCGCTTCGGTAACGCGATAGCCTTCCCCGCACAAATGGAGCCGCAGCAGCTCGCGGATGTCGTTTTCATCTTCGGCGATCAAAAGTTCCATAAGCCCTCATTTTCGAAATTTTTGTTTTCCATTTAATTTAAGTATAATATAAAAAGCCCTTTTTGGCAATGCGCTCATTTTCTGTTGCGGACTCCATCAAAAAAAAACCGCGTGCGGCGGCTTTTTGGTGTTTCTCTATACGTTTGGAATTTACGGCAGCTTGGTGCTGTTATATTGTCGCCGGCTCATCCTCATTATTTTTCATTTGTTCGACCATTCCCGCGACATCGCTCCAGTCGGCGCCGGATTGCTCCTGCTGCAGGCGGATGAGCAAAACTTCTTTATCCAAAATCAAAATCGGGTCGGTCTCCCGCCCCGGCAGGCAGAGGATGCCGAAAATGGCGGAAACCTTGCCGCCGATCTGCGGGATATAACGGATATCGCTTTGATTGACTTCAAGCACGCTGTACAGTTCGCTGACTTCCAGTGCCGCGATGTTGTGCTCATCCAGTTGAACGATCAAAAGATGGTTGCCGTCCAGGCTTTGTTCGTTACGGTGGAACAGCGTGTAAAGATTGACCGCTGTAATGCATTGATCCCGATAAAACATCGCGCCGCGGAGTATTTCGCTGGAACCGGGCAGCTTGATGACGCTCCCGATATCGGTGGCTTCCAGCACATCGGCCTGTCGAAGCGCGAACAACTGATTTCCTATATCAAAAACCACCAGCTTTTCGTGTTCTTCGCCGTCGGAAAGCTGGATTTGATTTTGTTCGGCGGATGCGCGGGTATTGACAGCGGCGGTTTCCGTTGTCTGCGCGTCCCGGGTAAGCTGTTCAAATACAAAGGCCAGTACGTCATTCGTATATCCGTCGGTGCTTTTATATTCGCGGTAACCCGAAGAGCAGGCATATCCTACCGCAAAATAACTGCCGTTATAAAGCAGAATTTCGCTTTGTGCGGTGCCGTTTGCGACAGAGAACATATGCGCCGGCAGGCTGATTTTATGCCCGACCGCAATATCTCCCGTCGAGGAGATGACCTTGCCGTTTCTGTCGGCAAAAACCGCAAAGGTGTTTTCATTGGATTTAAGCGCGTCGCTCAGCATGGCTCCAAACTGGTACGAGCTGTCAAATACGATGCCGATGCCCCCAACCGTAACGGACGGCTTTTGAAGATCGGTGACCGAAGCGCCGTAAATATAGGTGTGGCGGCCGTCATACAAAGGTGTCGGCGCAAATTCCGACACATAATATTTTTCGGGCCTTGCATTCGCCAGAATATTTTTGATATAAGGCTCATTTAAACTTTTGCCGATATCTCCACTTCGCTCGGGATTGGAAACCGCAATGATGCGGCCGTGTCTGTCAAATAAAAACAGATTGCTGTAAACTGTATAGAGGTTGTGGATATATGCCAGGATCTTTGTCAGCTGCGCTTTGTCTTTTTCGTCGATCATATCCTTGCTTAAAACCGTTCGGAACGTGGAATTGAGCGCCCACCAACGGCAGTCGTCGGCTCGCTCGTAAAGGTTGCGGTCCATGATATCGATGCAAAGCGACGCGATAAAGCCCGCATCCGTCAGACTGGTGGAGATGACCGTGGAAAACAGACCCTCGACCGCTGCTTTAAACAATCTGCCCGTACTGACGCCGATCTTTCCGATGGCGCTTAGAATCGTTTGGAGCCGCGCGAATTCATCGCTGTTTTCTTTGGCAATGATCTGTCCGTTGTAGATGATCCGCTTTAAAGACAAGTTGATCGTCTGCGTTTTGCTGATGATCTCTTTGAGCGCGTTTGAAAAAGAATCCGCTTTTTGCATCAATATGTCCATGACGGCGTCATCAACGGTCTGCGCGCCGGTTTCCTGAAATGCAAGGTTGACGGGGATGATGATGTGCCCTTTCCAGCCCAAGCCGAAATATTCCTGATAACCCAGCGTCTCCACCGTTTTGGATACGTAGCGTATGCCTCTGTAATAAATAACGCTGTTTTTGGATTCGGGCGAGGCTTCCATTTGTACGTTAAGCGGTACCTGGTTTTCATCGTTGCTTGCAATCACGATATTGTCCCTGTCAATGATCATGATGGTGGAACCGTCATAATCGGTGGATAGTTTTTTAAATATCTGATTCACTTCATTGTCAAAACGGAAGCAAAGACACAAAATACCGATCACTTCATCCGAATCCTGCGCGAATATTTTGCTGGAAAAAATATGCGCTTTGCTTTTGCCGCCTTGCAGGGGAGACGCTTTAGAGGATTCCAGAAAACTTTCACCCGTATTCATCGTTTCAGCCAGCAGAGGATCATTCATAGGCTGTCCCGCAATGGGATTATTCTCATCCAGATTGGCAAGCACGGTAAAATCCTTATCCAGAATGATGATCTCATCGTATACCGAATATTTGGCGACATATTCTCGCAGCCGTTCGATGATCCTGCCGCGGTCATCCTCGCTCTTATGCGGCATGCTCACAAAATTTCTTATATCGTCATCCGTCGCTAAAAAGCCCACGTCCGCCGTGCGTTCATACAGATTGCGGATGAGTATATCAACGGCAACCTGCGCCTTGGAAGTGATTTTTTGATCGACCTTGTTGAGTGTTTCATCGATAAGGGTATCCACCAGTTCCTTTTGCAGATTGTAAAATCTGCTTTGAATGTCGGACATCGCAGGCAGCAGGGTTTTGGACTGCACCGGACAATTGATCTCGCATAAAAGCTTAATGTTTTCCCACTGATCATTGAGCGCCGAAATACCGGAATTGCATTTGGCCACTTCCGACATGTAACTTAAATAATCCTGCTTTCTGTAATGCACCATGGCTGAATCCTCCGTTAAAAAAATAAAAAGACACATTGAGCCTATATAAAATAGGCTCAAAAGCGCCTTTGCTTTGTTCATTGATTATATCATCAAAGCATGTTAGTCACAACCATATTTTGCTAAAATTCGTCTGTGATCGAAGAAAAGGAAACTTGCGATGAAAACTACGTTCCTGCCGAAATCTATTAGAAACGGCCGGCGCTATGGTATAATAAACAAAAAAGAAGAATCATATGAACAAGGATTTCAGCGGCAAACTGCCTTTGACAACCGAAAGGCTGCAATTGAGAAAAATGGAAATGTCGGATGCGCAGAGTCTTTTTCTTCTCCGCTCGGATGAGCGCGTGGTGCGTTACACGGGTCTGCCGTTATATACGAGTTTTGAGACGGCGAAGGATTACATAAGCCGGAGGACGGAGGATACGGACAAAGGCGATTGCGTTTTTTGGTCGATCTTTCTGGCCGAAGATTTCATCGGCTGCATCAGTTTGTGGAATTTTGACGAAGGCGAAAATTCCGCCGAAGCAGGTTATGAATTGATGCCCGCTTATCACGGATACGGCTACATGTCCGAAGCGCTGCGGGCAGTGGTCCTTTATGCTTTTGGGGAAATGAAGCTCAGCGCCGTGACCGCCGATCTGCGAAGCGACAACACTGCGTCTGTCCGCCTTCTGGAGCGGTGCGGATTTATTCGGGGCAGGGAGCATAGCGATTTGCTCGGCGGCATACCTGCCGATATGGTTGTATACACGCTAAAAAAGTCCGCCGATTTTTAATTGAAAGCAGAGTGCCATGAATTTTTTTGAGCAATGCGGCTTGCTGCAATCCATCATACAAAAAAATGAACCTTTACATAATCTGATCATTCATATGTCACAATTCGGCCTACCCGATTGGTACGTGGGCGGCGGCTGCATCGCGCAGACCGTATGGAACCATTTGAGCGGAATTGATTTAAACCATGGGATCATGGATATCGATATCGCTTATTTCGACAGTTCCGATTTATCCTATGAGGCGGAAAACCGGATTGTCGATGCGGTGAAAAAGCAGTTTATCAACAGCCCGTGGGGCATCGATCTCAAAAATGAGGCAAGGGTGCATTTGTGGTATGCCGAAAAATTCGGCTATCCGATAAATCCGTACATAAACTGCGAAAGTGCCATTGACACCTGGCCGACGACGGCCACTTGTGTCGGCATCCGTTACGCGGACACCGGGATGAGCATTTACGCACCTTACGGCTTGGATGATCTGTTTGGCAGGGTCGTGCGGCCCAATAAAAAACAGATCA
>Ga0062383_10000439_pt1 | contig 10908 bp, 9 predicted proteins | sample DOMMetBare3Fresh_FD_59508 | JGI IMG/M metagenome (GOLD analysis project Ga0062383, IMG submission 59508) | Wetland sediment microbial communities from St. Louis River estuary, USA, under dissolved organic matter induced mercury methylation -... | ecosystem: Environmental > Aquatic > Freshwater >... | reverse complement strand
CAGGGCGCTGACCTGCACTGATTCGTCGGACTGTCCCGGGCTGCTGATCGTGGAGTCAGGATGTGTGCGTTGCTCGACTGTTCGAGGCGCGGCCGTCGGCGCCATGTTGCAACGGGACAAGGATCGCGTTCGTGCAGGTCGCCGAGTGCTCGACGAGCGGCAAGGTGCGCCGTCGGCGCTGGTGAGAGCGCCGTGAGGATGGGAGGCGGCAGCCTCGTTCGAATCCCGCAGGTGGCTCCGCGCACTTGTGCACCTTCGGGCCGTGCGAGCCGCTGAGGCGCACCGAGTCACCGAAGCGCCGCCGATCCTCAAGGGACCAGCAACTCCACCCACGCCTCGTCGAGGTACGCGTTGTCCGGTCCCAACGGGTCGGAGGTGTCGAACCAGCGCCGGGTCAGCGACAGGTCGAGCCGGTAGGTGCCGTCTGCCAGCGGCGCGGTCGGCAGCACCAGCACGTGCGAGCCCGGCGCGTTCTGGAGCACGGTGACCATCTCCGGCACCCACTCCGTACTGATCGGCACCCGCCAGCGGATGATCCGGAGCGTGGAGTTCAAGTCGACGGTCACGCCCTGGAGCAGCGCGCGGTCCGCAGGAGTCAGCACGGGTGCCTTGACCTTGGCCTCGGCGCGGGTGACGAGATCCACGACCACCAGGTACTTACCGTCCAGCCGGGCCTGGTAGGCCGCCTTGCGCGCGCCCGGCCCATCCAGGATGCCCGGCAGCCGGGTCGGGACCACGAGCCCGCGCACACCGGTGACCCGGCCGAACGGGCCGCGCGTGTCAGGCGTCGACCCCTGCAGGGTGGCCTCGATCAACGGGCCGAGACGCGCCTTGTCCGCCGGGGTGAGCGCCTCGTGCACCACCTGGCGGGACAGTCCGAGCGTGATCTCCTCGGTGAAGTCCATCGGTTCGGGCGACTCGAGCAGCAGCCAGCGGTCCGACCCGCCAGACACCACCGTGATGTGCAGCCGGTCGGTGTCCTCCCGGAGCGGCACCGCGAGCGCGCTGGCCGCGTCGGCGAAGCACCGTTCGCGGTCGGCTGCTGGGGCGGCAGGCGCCATCGCCGCGGCGGCGGCACCGCCGACCCGAGCGAGGAGGGTGGCGAGCGGTTCGGCGGCGGAGCCCACGTCGTGCCGCTCGACGCCCGCACAGCTCGCCACATGCTCGGCGAAGCCCTCGTATCGACTCGTGCGGAACGGCCTGCGGTACATGTCGATGCCGTGCACGCGCAGCGAAATGAACCGTGCATTGGTCGCCGCCAACCGGCACCAACCGGCACCACGGTTCCCTCGGGGCAGGTCGAGCAACGTGTCGCCGCACCGCGCCCGAACCACGTCCGCGAATACGTCGACCGTCAGCGCGCTGCTCGAACCCACTGCAGCGAGGGGCGCGGTGTGAAGCACAGCCCCGGCGCCGTTGCGCATCACGAGCGACACCGAGTCGTCGAGGGCCCGGACGATCGCGGCGTGCACCGTGTCCGCGTCGGACCCGCCGGCCAGCACCATGACGCCGAGCTCGCCGCCCTGGTCGACCGACCCCTGCACGTCAACCCGGTACAGGTCCCAGTCCGCGTCCCCGAACGCTCCCCGACAGGCGCCGTCGGCCTCGAGCGCACCGTCCGTCACGTTCCACGTACCGCTGGCGGCGGAGAACGCCTCGACGTCGGCGTCCGCGAAGACCGCCAGCTCGACCACCGGGCTGCCCGCGAGTCGCATCACCGCGACGTAGACGCGCTCGGCTCCCACAGCGACCGCCCGGTCGGGTCGAACGGCTCGACACCGACCCTCGGAAGCTGCTCGACGTCCTGAACCGGACACGTGCCGGACGACGCCTCGGCGAGCTCTAGGAAGCGCCGGACGCCAGTGTCCTGCGACTTGGCCACGATGTAGTCGAGCGTGGCGAGGCCGACGAACGGATCTGTGTCGCCTCGGTGAGTGACGAACCAGTCCGCGGACACGCGCGATTCCTTGCCGACGTGTGCCTGCGGGTTCGCGTCGAACGCGGACTCGACCGCGATGGTGACCGGCAGCCGAAGCGCGGCCTCGGTCGCCCCCGACCCGGGGCCGAAGATGCTCAGCGCCTCGGACAGCACGAGGTGCACCGACTCCTCGCGGTAGGTCAGGCCGTGCCCGCCCGGGGCGTGGCTCACCACGTACGGCTCGAGCTCGAGGCCCGGCTCCGGTGCCGCGTTCAGCCCGGGTGGTCCGGCCGTGGTGAACGCGACCTTCTCGGTGACCGTGCTGGACTCCCACTCGGTCACCGAGTGCTTGATCGTGATCTCGGTGGTGAAGGCGATCTCGTACTCGTGACGCGCCAGGAAGGTGACCTTCGGTGGCGTGCCGTCGGTGCTCTCGCGCTTGCAGATGTCGCTCTCCCGCTCGAACCGGTCACGGTCTGCGACCGTTACGCACTCGACGGAGTCGAGCAGGACGGTGGCCGGCGTGGCGGGGGCTGGCTGGTTTCCTTCGGGACTCGGCGTCTCGGCGCCCAGCAGGACCGTGGCGAACGGGACGCCTGGGTCGATCGCGACGTCCCAGAACGGGACCGGGCCGGTGGACACCTGTTGCCGGTCCACCGGGCGCCCGTCGCGATCCAGCGTGACGACCACGAGCCGTGCCCTCTCCTTGCTGCTCACCGCGATCCGGACGACGGCCGCCGCGAGGTCCTCCGAGGCGGACACCGTGACGACCGTGCCGGTGGCGACGAACGAACCGACCCGACCGGCGGTCGCCCCGGCCGCGCTCGGCTGGACCACGGCGCAAGCCATGCCGCGGACGTGGACCGGCGCGGTCGTGCCGCGGTCCTCGTAGCGGCAGGCCCGGACGAACCCGGCTGGCAGCGGCCCGTAACGCTCCGGGTCGAAGTCGAACCTCGCGACGTCCGGACGGCGCACCTGGCAGCACGGGTACGCCGGGTTGTCGGTGAGGATCTCCGCGTCGGCCTCCGGGTCGTCGATGCCGACCGTGAACGGCGTGCGCCCGTTGAGCAGCAACCGTTTCGGCGCGACCTGGCCGTTCACCCGGGTGTCCTGGTGCCATGACCAGCGGAAGCTGCGCGACGACGACGCCGAGGTCAGGTCCTCGACCGTCTGCCAGGCACCGCCGGACAGCGGGCGCCGGCGCATGGTCATCCGGACCAGGGTGTACCGGCTGGTGAGCGCGAGCTCACCGTCGCCGGAGACCTGCACGCCGAGGTCAGGGTTGGTCGCACCGGTCCCGAGGGCGTCGACGAGCATCTGGGAGAAGGCGATCTCGATCGTCGCGTCGAGGGCGACGGGCGCGCTGCTGCCCTGCCAGGCACCCGTCGCGCCGGCCAGCTCGTCGACCGAGGCGAGCGGGTCGGCTCGCCGCCCTCGCGTCCGTCGGCGCGCTGCACGCGGGTCGGTGCGGAGCCGGTGAGGGCCTGCGCGCTGGCCTGGCTCAGCGGGCTGGTGGTCACGCCGCGCGCGGACGGCACGAGCGTGCCGCGGGTGATCTCGATCGAGTACGAGACGTCTGGCAGGTACCACGGCGTCTCGAACCGGAACGTGCATCGGAAGACGAAGTAGTTCGGCACGTGCGCCAGCCACTGCGCGAGCAGCGCGATGCTGATGCCGAACTTGATGAACCCGAAGAGCATGATGTCCAGGCCCGCTTCGACCCGGATCCTGGCGACGAAGTCGTTCGTCCCGGAGAGCATGTAGGTGAGGAGGACCTCCAGCAGGCCCCACCCTTTGAACTCCATCACTTCGAACGAGCCGGTGATGCTCAAAGACATCAGCAGCCCGCCGCCGACGTGCTTGTTCTCCTGCCACTCGAAGCAGATCCCGATGCGCAGCTTCAGCTCGAAGACCGACGACAGCTGGATGTCGGCCCTGGCGCCGACCCAGGTGTCCGGGTCGTTGAGCCGGCCCAGGGCGACGAGACCCGGCTTGTTGCCGATGGTGATGGTCCCGCCGAGCCGGACGTCCACCTGCTTCGGGAAGTTCTTGATGAAGGCATTCAGCGCGATGTCAAGCTGGACCATCAGCACGAAGGCGCCGCTGCGGAAGTCGTACTCGAACACCGCGAGCGCGATCGGCTTCTCGGACTTGAGCAATGATATCTCGATCACGATGATCAGACCTGCCGCGGACGGTGAGTCGAACCCCGCACCGAAGGCCCGCAGCTCGATCACCGAGCCGCAACCGGTGATCGACAGGCCGACGCCGAGCCCGAACGCCCAGGCGTCCTTGGTGGGCTTCCACGAGCTGTCGAGGTCCCTGGTCTCCGGTAGGCCGGTCGGCCGGGCGCGCTTGAGCCAGGAGTAGTACTTCAGCTCGCCGGCCTCGCGGTCGCCGGCCTCGATCTTGGGCATCAGCCCGTACGCGAACAGCACCTCGACCCCGGTCAGCTGCACGTACGGGCCCATCTGGATGGAGCCGAAGACCGCGAGCAGGAACAGGAAGAACCGCTCGCCGGGCTTGCCCGGGGGCGTCACGGTGCCCCAGTACAGGTCGAGGGTCAGGCCATACTTGATGCCGCCGGCGTAGATGACGATCCCGCCGCCGAGGCCCTGCTCCTGCGTTCGCGTCCCATCGGGGGTGGTGTCGTCCCGGAACATGCCGTGCGCGCTGACCTCGACGACGTTCTTGACCTTGATCTCGAGGCCGATGCCACCGAGTTGGAACGACGGCGCGTCAGGGTTCCCGGCCAGCCGGCCGCGCAGCCGGGTGAACCACACGCCGCCCTCGAACGTGCCGACGCCCAGGCGGATCCCGCCGGAGATCGAGAAGTAGGTGGCGCCGTGCTCGAACGCCAGACCCATCTCGTGCAGCTCGAGCACGAACGTGGACAGGTGCAGTTGCGCGCCGTGCGGCATCACCATGTTGCCGGTGAGCTTGCCGCGGTCCCAGCCGACGTCGACCAGCGCCGCCTCGAAAGGCAGACCGTCCTCCGAGGTGACCTTCACCGCCCCGGCTGCGCCCGATCCCGGCCCGGGCTTCTCCTTGAACACGATCGTGAGAAGAACCTGGATCGCCGCCTTCGGATCCGGCGCCTTGCGCATGACTTCCTGCAGCGAGACGCCGGTCTTGATCCCGGTGATGTCGACCGTGATCTTCCAGAGATCCAGGTGCAGCACCGGGATGTGCGACCCCGCCGGCGCGTGCTCGAAGCCGACCCGCAACACGTCGCCGTCGACGAGGCCGACAGTCAGCTCGAAGCTGTCGTGGTCCGGGAGGTCGTCGTCCCTGAACGCGATCCCGCCCTCGAGGGTCAGACCGGTCCACCAGTCCAACTCCTGCGCGGGCGTCATGAAGAAGAGCTGACTGAAGAAGAGGTAGGCGTCCTTGCCCAGCGACACCTTGAGCGGCGCGTCCGCGAAGCTCAGGAAGTGGTCGATCGACTCGCCAGGATCGAGCGACCTGCGTACGCCGATCGTGCCGTGCTGCGGCACGGGTGGAAGCAGCACGCACGGCAGCACCAGGTCCTCCAGGACCACCTTCGCGTGCGTGCTGAGGTCGAATCGCTCTCGCAGGTCGTGCAGCACGGTCCCGGGGTAGTCGAAGTCCAGCTCGATCCCGCCGAAGCCCAGCGAGCCGGCGCCGAACTCCCATCGGCTCGGGTCCAGGTCGCGCCGCAGCCAGTCGACCTGGTCGCGCGCCTGCGCAGGGGAGGCAATCAGCGTGATCTCGTGCACCGCGGTGGCGGGGGCGCCGAAGATCGAGCACGGGCCCACCGAGATCGGCAGGTGCGGCTCCAGGTGGAACATGCCGTCGGCGTCCATCAGGAACGAGAAGTCCCGGGTGATCAGCGTGTCACCCGCGTCCTCCGAGAGCTCGACACCCGAGTCCGCGCCGCGCTTGAGCTGGTCCGGGTAGGCGCCCAGCAGGTCGGGGGGGACCGCGATCTCGAGCGGCAAGGTGTCGATCTGCACGGTCGAGCCGGCCGTCCCCGGACCGATCGAGACCCGGAAGCCAGAGGTCCAGTCGGGCTTGGGCACGAAGGTGAAACCGAACGACGGGAACAGGTGGCTGACCAGGCGAGTGGGCGCCGGCGGCGTGTTCGCCACGAGCGACAGGGTGCCGGTGAGTGTGACCGTGCCGTCCGCTCCGACGTCGGTGACGACGTCGTCGACCTCGAGCGCCTCGGCTGCCTGGGCGGCAAGGCCCGCGCCGGTCGTGCTCGGCGGGAACGACGTGTCGATCTCCGAGACCGGCCACGAGATGGCAGCGAACAGGTCGGTCAGCCTCATGGCCCCTCCAGCCAGCTGCTCGGGTCGACGAACGTGTCGAACAGGTCGTCCGAATCGGCACCGGCGATCGTGGTGCTGAGCGCCGCGATGTACTCGGCAATGAACAACAGGCCCTTCAGCGTCGTGGTTCGGTCGTTCAGCTCGGCAGACAGGGTGAACTCCGTCGCGTAGGGCTGGGCGTCGAAGGTGGTAAACCGGCTGCCGACGGTGAACCTCCGGTCGAACAGCGCCAGACCCACGGCGGGGTCGCGGAGGGCGACCGCGGCGTACTGCGGCGCCAGACCGAGGTGCTCGGCCCACAGCGCGATGCGCAGGTCACGGATCCAGTTGTCGCCGCCGGTCACCTGTTCGCGCATCGAGAAGACGCTGCACTCGCCATCGGAGTAGTAGCCGCGGCGGTGGGACACCGCGTGGGACACAAATCCAGTTCGCGCAGGTCGCCGCGGTCATGCTGTTCGCCAGGGTGCGCGATCAGCGCTGGTGAGAGCGTTCTGCGCGAGTGAGCGGCGGCCTCGTAATGCTTAGGTCTCGGGTTCGAATCCCGAAGGCGGCTCCACAAAACCGCAGGCCAAACGCCATGCGAGCTAGCTGACTACACATGTTCGGCCCGGTACGTGGGACAGAGGTGTGCGTAGGTCCGTCCCACGTGACGCACTCGGTGCTCACGTCGCGCATCCTGTCCCGCTGGTCGATCGCCAGGGTGGTACAGGCCGCGCACTACGTGAGCGTCATGGACTTCGGCGCCCGGTACTTGTGGCTCGCGCCCTTCAACAGCTGGCTCACGACGCGCGTGATGCCCGTGGCGCTGTACGAGGCGCGGGTGAAGCGCAACCTCGAGGAGGTAGAGCAGCCGGAGTTCTGCTGCCGGCGCTGCGGTCTTCTGCGGTGCCCGATGAGTCCAGTCAGAGCACGCGACGGCTCCTGTCGGAGATCGCGGTTACCGTGAGGCCATGCCGAACTGGGGCGCCGTGAGGCCGGAGCACGTCCATGCTGCCGTCGCAGAGTCCGACCGGCTGGGCCGGCAGGAATTCCTCGACAGGTACCACTTCCGTCCAGCGCGGGACTACCTGCTCGTCCTCGGCGACCGTTACTACGACTCGAAGGCGGTCCTGGGGGTCGCGTACGGGTACGCCAGCGGCCGGCCGCTCACGTGGCAGGAGTTCACCGGCGGGGACGGTGGCGCCGCCCGCGTCCTGCGCGGGCTGGGCTTCCAGGTCGACGGGCCCGAGGACGGCGACCGGACCGCGCCGGCACGGTCGGGCACCTACCGGGAGTCGGACGGCGCGTCGGTCTCCTTTCCCGAGGCGCAGACCCTGTGGATGGCGGCGGGCCGGGAGCGGCTCGTGGCGACTGCGCGGGTCTACCACGCAGTGACGACGTACAAGGAGCTGGCGGAGGAGGTGCAGGCGGACACCGGCGTCCGGACGAAGATGTTGATGATGAACTGGATCGGTGGTGTCCTCGGCCTGGTCGCGGAGGGCTGCGCCAGCCGCGGCGAGCCGCTCCTGTCGGCGCTGTGCGTCAACCAGGAGGGCTCCGTCGGCCCCGGCTACGCCCCGTCCGTCGCGTCGCTGCGAGGGGCAGCCCCGGACGACGGCGACGACCACGCGGCCCATGAGCGTCTGGCGTGCTACCGCCACTTCGGGGCGACGATGCCCGCGGACGGCGGTCGGCCAGCGCTCTCGCCCACGATGCAGCGCCGACGCGACCGGGAGACTGGCCAGCGACCCGAGCGCCGCGGCGGAATCTGCCCGACGTGCTTCGTCGAGCTGCCCGTCTCGGGAACGTGCATGACCTGTGCCTGAAGCCACTCACTCGCTGTGGCGGGGAAACCGGTACCCGTAGTCCTCGAGCCGCCGACGCGCGACCTCCCGCTCCTCGTCGGTGAACAGCGCGGCGAACCGGTCCTGGAGGATGTACGCCTCGACGCTGAGGTCGAGCCGCTTGCGCTCCCAGAGCGCCGTGAACCCGTCCGAGGGCTTGCCCGACATCACAAGACGCCGGGCCGTCACCAGCGGGCCCTCGCTCGCCAGCATCTGGGCGAAGTAAGTGGCGTTGTACCCGGCCTCGGCCTTGGCGCGGCGGTAGATCTCCACCATGGCCGAGTGGAACTCCTTGAGCAGCATCGCGTCGGGCTCGGTCATGACGACTCACCGTCCTGCGTGCCCGAGGCGCCGCCGGCCGCCGGTCTCGCCACCGCGGCGACCACTCCGTCGATGAGTGCCGTGCGCGCCTCAGAAGCGCGGAAGATCTCGGCGTCTAAGTCGATGCCCTTGCGGTACCCGGCGGCTTCCAGTGCCGGGAGGTTTATGCGCTCGTCGCCGGTGCGGAGAAGGGCGCGGGCCAGCTTCGAGGCGTCATGGCCCTTGTCAACGAGGTTCCAGAACCTCACCTGGACGAAGCAGGTCGGTGTTGTGAAGAGACTCACCGGCCAGACGTCCCCCGCGGCACCGGAGGCGCCAAGGATGAGGGACGGAGTCGTTGCGGTCCCGTTCACGACGCGCAGTCCGGCACCCTCCGCGGCGTCCAACAGTCCGTTCATTGCCTCCACGAGTTCTGGGCGGGAGTTCCGGATCCAGTCGGCGTAGTCGTTGCGCCGCCACGACGGCTGGGCCGTCGCCGCCGCGGAGGTTTTCGCCTGTGCCAGCTCCTCGCCGAAGACGCGCGGTAACAGGATTTCGACGTCACCGTCGACGACGCGGGCGAGCTCGATGGCCAGGACCGACACCTCGGGTGCAGTGATGTTGTTGAGGTACTCGACCATCCGACGCAGGTCGTCGTTGATCCCGTCGACCGCCAGGATGATTCGGAATCGACCGGTCGAGAGCTGGCGGGCCACCTCGGCCCGTGACGCCGGCGCGGTGTCGTCCTCACCGAACGGGGAGGTCTTCGCGCGCTCCCTCCATCGGAGCTCAAAGTCGTCCACCGACATGCGCCAGAGCCGCGAGGCGTAGTCCAGCACCTGCCCGACGATCTCCCGGCGCGCCTGCGGGTTCTGCGCCAGCTTGCACTCGACGAGGATCAGCGAGCCGTCGGGATTGAGGATGACCAGATCCGCGGGACCCGCACCCGAGCGGAACTCACGACAGGCGACGGCTCCCTCGGCGAAGCCCGGCACGAGGTGGGGGTGCTGGTGGAGGAGCGACTGCATCTCTCCCTCGCTCGCGTAGCCGGATGCCTGGGGCGAGTGGAACAGAGTGCTGCCCCCTCGTCGGATGAGGACCGATCGCTGTTCCGAGCCCGTTGCCATGCAGGCAGCGTAGATCGCCGATCAGAGCGTGCGCGCAAGGCTGACGCGTGGCGACCGACCGGGCGCATGGTGCCGTCCCCCTGGAGCAGGGCGGCAGCATGCTGTCGCCGCTCTCCGGTGGACTGTTGGCGGTTGTCACGCTCGGGGGGTGCGGCGGTGCGTCATCCGTCGGCGCGGCGGCGGGCACCTCGTCCGCCGCTGTGGTCCGCCTCCTGGCTCACCTGTGGGACGCGGCGTGGGACACGGATCGCGTTCGTGCAGGTCGTCGAGCGCGTCACGCTCGGCAGGGTGCGCGATCGGTCCTGGTCAGAGCGTCGTGTCGAACGCTGCCGGGTAGCTGTCCGCTGTGCCGTACAGCGCCTCAAGGGCGGTCTGGTCGGTCTCGAACCGGGCGAGCGGCTCCGCTCGTCGCGTCTGGTCGATCGCCATGCTCAAGCATTTCAGTTCCAACAGCGCTAGAGATCGGCGGGGTACCAGCCGCTCGCCACCCCGCAACGGTCCACGGTGCGCCCGCCTCGCTCGGCCCCCGTTGGCTGGAGCCGCCGCCGATCCGGTCAGGCTCGACCTGCCTCCCATGGCGCTCCAGGCTGAAATCCACCCAACCCGTACGTCCAGTGACTCTCTGCATGCGCTGCGAGATCGCACTCCGCAAGGTGGATGGCCAGGAGTCGCACAGCGACTTCCGTCGGCGCCAGCGACTGCCCCCAGATGTCCATGCCGTCCTCGGACGCCCCGTCGAGGAGCGTGTCCAGGACGTCGAAGGGCAGGTGCAGATGCTGCACTACGCCGCCGACCTCGACCTCGACCTGGCCCTGGTTCACCCTTGCGCGAACCAGTGTGATGCCATCGGGGAGGCGTTCGCAGAACGACTGGACCAGCATCGTGGAGACCGCGCTCATGTCTGCAGTCTGGACCAGACTTTGCCGCCTAGCCTCTGTGTCCAGGTCCTTGGCATCGATTCCGTCTTCGCCGTCGAGCGCTGATTCCTCAGGCCTTGACGCCCAAGCTCGCACCGTGGTCGCCACTTCTTGAGCCCTTAGGGCCGGATGGTGCTGCTGCATGACGGATCCGACGCTTGCTCGGGCTCTTGAAGGCTGCGCCTTGCCCAAGGTCGAGCGGCGGGGACTGATCTACAGCGGGCGGCTACTCTCCCGCCCCATGGGACTGTTCTCCCGACGCCCTAAGCAGCGCCCGTACTCGGACGACGTCTGAACCACACCGGCATGTCCGGAGACTGCCTGGTATGAGTCCTCGGCCGACGGTTTGAGGCTGTTCTTTAGCGTAGTAGGCGGCCTCGAGTTCGGCGGGTGGGATGTCGCCACGCCGTCACCAACGTCATGGGCAGGTACATCTAGGACTGCTTTCTCCAGGTCACGGCCAGGAGGTTGCCGAGGCCGATCGCCATGACGAACAGGCCTCCCCACAGTCCGGTGATCGGCGCAGGT
>Ga0062383_10000438_pt1 | contig 10917 bp, 22 predicted proteins | sample DOMMetBare3Fresh_FD_59508 | JGI IMG/M metagenome (GOLD analysis project Ga0062383, IMG submission 59508) | Wetland sediment microbial communities from St. Louis River estuary, USA, under dissolved organic matter induced mercury methylation -... | ecosystem: Environmental > Aquatic > Freshwater... | reverse complement strand
GGACGTGGAGAGGCTGGTGGGCAAGGCAACATCGTTGCTGTACGCAGCCGCCGACATACTGGACGACTTCGACGGGAAGCACGATGACGAGTCCGCTGTCCTGATAATCGCACGGTACGAGCGGCTTAGGTCGGCATCGGATAACCTCCGCGCCGCCCTCGCCTCCCTGCGTCCGACCGCGCTTCCTGACCAAGAAGCCGCCGCTGAAGCGCACGAGATTCACCGCCTCAGTGGTATCACTCAGGCCGACAGTCCCGTAACTTGGGCAGAAGTGCTCGGCTACGACGAACTTGCTGCTAAGGTGACGTGTCCGACGTGTGGCGGGAGCGGGCAGATAGACGCCGAGCCGCTTGAATCCCTGCAATACGATATGCAGCCTTGTCCGACCTGCCACGGAGAGGGGAGCGTGACGACGTGAGCGAACCGCTGTTCATTTGCGGCAACACATACCTCGGCTTCCGCGACGACGTTCCGCGGGGATGCCAGGGCTGCTCCAAACTCAAGGTGATGCAGCGTAGCGCGGCGACTGTCTACATGATGCCGTGTCAGAACAGACACGACATACTGCCTGGAATATTCCCCGATAAGGAGGCACAACATGAAGCCGAGTAGCGAGGTAGAGGCGGCGCTGGAACGCTACGAATCCGCGCTGGACGAAGCATGGCGCGTGCTTGTCGATGCGGCTGACTTTTTGCGTGACCCCGCGCTGGCTGGCGAACTCCATGCGTTCGACGTGATGCCAAACGTCCGTGCCGTCATGGAGTCACTTGCTGGCAAGAAACGACTTGAGCGCATCGAGAAGGCACTTGGCGATTCCGTCCAACTCCGTGCCGCGCTCGAAGCCGCACCCGACCCAGAGGAGGTCGCGCTCATGCGTGCGGTGTGCGAGGCATGGAGGCAGGTGACGGTTGCCCGTGTTGACCTGGCGTGCGCTGAACTCGACAACGACCTCGCGGCTATAGGACAGGCCGCCGCCGCTGTAGCAATCGCTGAGCGCAACCACGACAACGCCTACGTTAATCTCGTCCGATGGAAGGAGTTGACCGAGCATGAGTGATAAGACGGACAAGCGGACTGACGCGAGACTAGAGACAATCATCCGTGCAGAGTTCGGGGGATGGGGGATGGAGGAGGAAGCCGGAGCAGCCGTCGCGGAACTACGACGAAGGCTCAGGGCAGCGAAGCGCGAACTCGCCACCGCCAACGCCACCATCGAGCGGCTAAGACTCGTTATCGACAACTCACACACACCGTCCAAAATGGACTGGCTGATGCAGGAGAACGAGCGGCTGACGATGGAGCGGGACGAAGTAGCGATGATGGCCGCTGACTACGCTGAGGTTCACGGCGACTCCGCACCGCCGCAATCCTGGATAGACGAGGCCCACCGCAGGCTAGCCGCGCACGATGCTGCACAGAAGGCGATGGAGCGTACACCGCTCAAAAGAGAGGTAGGTGATTTCCACCCAATGGAAGATAAGTACGGATGTTCTGAACGTGATGATTGTGTTCAGCGCAGAAAAGCGGAATGTGAATGGTGTGCAGCGCCAAGCGAGGAGGAAGCGTGATTACATTTTGGAATGTAGTTCTCATTGTGTTCATGATTTACTGGGTTCGCGGTGTTGTGCCACGTCTTAGTGAGTTGTACGACTACTTCCTACTCACTAGGCAGCACATGATTATGTCACACAAAGACGACAAAGATGCTATCAAGAACGTAAAGAAGGCCACTCGTGGAGCACTTATCATCTCGGGAGTGAGCGTCTTGTTCTTCCCGATAACCGAGCCAATCCTGGCACTAATCTTCAAGGAGGACAAGCAGATGTAATGGTAGATATTATTGACTTTATCCAGCAATACCCCGAGATATACTGGTGGGACAAGAAAAAGGAGAGTCACATGACTGATACAAGAATCGCAATACTCGCAATGGGCGAAGATGGAAATGCAATTGTGTATTCGTACCAGCACAAAAAGACGTTCTTCATGTACAAGGGTAAGTATTACCGCATCAATAATAGTCCTGGGTATTCCTATGATATGTGGGCTGTCAGGGATATCAAGGCTGACTCCATCGGTAGGGACTACTCAAAGAACACCCTGTCTAGTGCTGGTAGGTCGTCATATGTGCAGTTGGTAAAAGAGGCTGAAGTAGCCCTCAAGAACCTCAAGGAGTTGGATAAGGCAGTAGTAACTACACCGGAGCCTGCTCCAGTACCAGCCACACCGTCTAGTGCGATAGGCTCTGCGTTTGAGAAGATTCTGTCCGAGAGTATCGTCGGTGCAGCAATCGAGCCTATCAAGGAACTTATTATCCCAGAGATTCGTCAGAAGTTGATTGATGAGTTCGGGCTTGTTCCGCAGAAGCACACAATCCTAGTTGCTGACAAGGAGACAGAGATTGAGGGAGTGCTGCATGAGCAGTTTGACCTCGTATGTTCTCTGATTGCCAACGACATTCCGGTGTTCCTCACCGGACCCGCTGGCTCTGGTAAGAACCACCTGCTGCACGATGTGTCTAAGGCACTCGGGCTGGAGTTCTTCTTCTCCAATGCCGTCACCAACGAGTACAAACTGACCGGATTCATCGACGGTATGGGTAGGTTCCATGAGACAGAGTTCTATCGTGCATGGACTAAGGGCGGATTGTTCATGCTTGACGAGTTTGATGCCTCCGTTCCTGAGGTCGCTGTCGCGCTCAACGCTGCCATAGCCAATGGATACTGCGACTTCCCAGAAGGTAGGCTCATACGCCATGTCAACTTCCGCTGTGCTGCTGCTGGTAACACGCTAGGAACTGGTGCTGACCTGGAGTATACGGGGAGGTTCCAGTTGGATGCTGCCACCCTGGACAGGTTCGCCCTTGTCCCGATTGACTACGATAGCAGGGTAGAGGACGCTATCTGCTCTGATGCCGAGATTCTTAAGTTTGCTCGTGTGTTCCGCGAGTCTTGCAAGAAGTGTGGCATTAAATTCGTAGTTTCGTATAGAGCAATCACTCGTATGCACACCATGTCTGCAACGGTAAGTCCCGAGAAGTTGCTGCCTATGGCACTCACTAAGGGACTCGACAAGGACGACCTCAAGGTTATCCTTAACGAGGCGTCTAAGAAGATGACGAACGAGAACAAGTACTACGCCGCTCTGGAGAAGTTGGCTGCATAGCCTATGTCGGATTGGGACGACGACGAGGATTGGGAATTTAACGAAGAAGAGGATGATTGGGATGATGATGTAGTGGCATACGGGAAACTCCTATACGAGGAGTTCAGCAGCATCCACGAGATGATAAACATAACAGAGCGGAGGGAGGTGAATAAAGTTTGGAAGGGCAATACACTCTCAAGCCAAAAGGGTGATTACCACTTTACACACACACACAATATCGGGGAAGCACATCACCTGCTTGTGACCGGATGGGACGAGCCTCTAAGCAAGATGAAGGCAGAGGCTAGGAAGTTTGAGAAAGTCAACCTATCCGAGTCCATGATGAAACTCAACATACGCATGAACATCGTTGGTCATGTACCATGTGTTCCGCGCGTGTTGATGGGGCTGCCCGACAGCATGATTGAGTATCATCGTGATATCTCCAAGCAAAAGACGCTCACCCTGCTATACAATATCTCCGCGAACTGTGGCGTCAGCGATAGCGACCTAATCAAGTCCGGTACATCTGTACTCAACTTGGTTACGCTTATCGAGAAACTTGGGATTCGTGTCAAATTGCAGGTGATGGAACTGTCGGGTGCTGGCAATACACTAGCGGGATGGTCAATCACCCTCAAGGATTACAAGCAGCCACTTGACATAAAGAAGTTGTGCTTCCCAATTGCTCACCCAAGTATGCTTCGCCGTATCTCCTTTGAGTGGATGGAGAGAAACCCAAGTACTCCAAAGGATTTCCTTTATGGATACGGATGTGCAGTTGATACAAATATCGAGAAACAGTCCCCGGCCTTATGGAAGCAGGTGTGCAAGGAAAAGAACACATACTATGTAGGATTCTCTGATACACAAGCGGTAAACTTCGACACATACGAATTGATGAAGCGACTCGGAATCGAGTTCAAATGAGAATGGAGAACAATATGTGCCCGTTCAATAAGAGTGCTGTTGACGACACCTGCACCAATTGCCCCGACAGAAAGGTTTGTGACAAGATGAGCAAGGTAGACGAACTGCTTAGCAAGGGTGTGGAAATTGTTGAGCGTATGCATGATGTTGTTGGTGATGTTGATGTTGATACCACGCAAATGGCTATCCTCAAACTGAATGCAGACAACGTCACTAAGCCTATGGATGAGCGGGAGTGTAACTTCCTCGTTGACCTCATGGGTGTCATTCTTGCCAGGTTCGCCAACGCTGCAAGAGAGCCTATTACCGATGTAGTCAAGACCCTTCTTCCTATGTGGGAAGATATGGTACAGTATGGACCTGATATGAAAGGTGATGGTGGAAATAATTCTAACAATCTTCCTAATTAGTATTGACTTCTAGGTAGTTATATAGTATACTACTAATACAACAAGTAACCTAGTTAAGGAGAACAGAATGGCTCTCAACAGAGTACAGGCACAAGCAATCGTAGATGGCTTCCTAACCGTAATGGCTGTAAGTTCCAAGATTGAGGTAGCAAGGGATACAATCACATACACTAATGATAATGTAACTGTTCAATTCACACCATCTACCAAGGATATAGTGGTATTCGTGGATGGTGAGGGTTGTGTATCAATCCCTAACGCTGCGTTTGACTTTCCTTGCGATGAACTCACCAACGAGGTCATGAGCACCATGCTTGAGTATGTTTACAAAGACGCAGATGCATCCGGCATCAGCCTTAAGACAGGAGAACCCGTGTCTGATACTTCTCGTAACGATTCCCTCCGTAAGATTATCTCCATTGTCATGGACACCCCCGATAATTCCCTGTTCCTCCAGAGGGAGAAGCGTGGATGGTCCTTATCGACAACCGAAGACGGTAGTGGCGACATTGTGTTCTTCGATGTGTTCGATGAGGTCGTATCGCTCCGTAACAACGATGTGGTGATTCACGAGTTCACTAACGACGACCTTGATGCAAGTCCTATGCGGGTCGAGATGCTGGCTGTCATGAACAAACTCGTTGAGAACACGCAACTGTATGCCAAGGCTATCACACTTGGAATTGATTTCAAGAAGAAGGGTGATGACAATGGTGTATCCGAGCAGGGATATGCGAATTAGCGAAGAGGACGCGCTAAACGCTATTGAGTTTGAGAGGCTAGACTACCATCGTGGTCACATACTCGTGGTAGATTATCTAAAACCACTAGATACGCACCTATCCCTAATATGCGAAACATGTAGGACTAGGGCATTTCCGTACACAAGCGACGACTACGTTCTACTAACGTGGAAAATACCAGAGAGTGAGGAATCATAATGGCTGATGAAGTAAAGGCTCCGGAGACACCGGACTTCAAGGTGTTTGAGTGGGACAAGCAGCGTAAGCGGGTAAAGGCACCTAATGGTCAGTACCTTAGTGCCACCGAACTTGTCACCGTACTCAACAACCTGTGGGTTTCCTACTACAAGTGCGGGTATGCCTGGAGAATCTTCTCCGATGGTATCGTCGTAATGGATACCGTGTATCTCGGCGCACTTGAGGGCGGTGATGTGTTGAATGGGAATAGTGACAAGGGGGACGTGGAGAACGCTCCCACAACTACAGGAGAAGATACAGAAGGAGCCTAGTCTTGTGATAATCACCGGAGAAATACAGCGGAATAGCGAGTTGAAGCCGTTCTCTGGTAATGCAGGCGAGGTTCCATACGGAGCAATCGTACATGCAAAGCAGTCCGGCAAATCGTATGCCTTCAAAAAGGAGACAGATGGGAGGGTGAGGGTATGGTAGAGAACTCCATGTCCTGCTTCCTATGCGGTCACTTCTTGCTACTTGACAACAGATGTTTTTGCACGTATAATGCAAAGAACGGCGGAGACATTGAGGAGTTGCTAGAATGGAACGAAGGAAGTTGCAAGAGACATACGCGGGAACAGGTTCGCACCGTGGAAAGCGATGTAAGTGCCTGATACATCGTAGGAATGGCGAAGTGACGAGATGCGCTCAGATGGTGTTCGATAACAAAGACGAACTATGCTACGCTCACGCAAAGTACTTTGAGCGTGACCACAACGGAGAATACCTCATGAGTCCAAATCCCGACGACATGCCCACAAAGGAGAACATCGACCTCGGGCATGAAGTGATACAAAGCCTGTCAATCCTAGACGCAGGGGTGGTGAGAAATCTGTAGAGTCGATAGAGTAAGCACACGAATCAGTAGAATCTAGTTAAGGAGAAAATGATATGGGTAATTATGGTGTTCCTCCGGAAAAGACCGACTTCCTCGATGTCCCCGACGACATTTACGAAGCCTTCGTACTTGACGTAGAGGAAATCCCCAACGAGTGGTATAATCCTGAGAAGGATAACAAGAACAAGCAGACTCAGTTGCAATGGAAGTTGGTTATCCGTGAGGCTGGCGAGTTCCAGGGTCAGACGTTGCTGTACTTCACTGGTGCAGTTATCGGGCGTCACCCGAAGAACAAGTTGACGAACCTTGTCAAGATTCTCGACCCCGAGTTCAACATTGATGTTGCATACTCGGATGAAGAGGACTTCCGGAATCATGTCGTGGAGCGTCCGCTCCGTGTAACGACTGAAATCACCGAGAAGAAGAAGAGTGAGGGTACCTACGCCAAGGTTGTCGGTGTGCTCAAGAGCAAGTTGGGCGACCTGACTGGTGAGGAAATCATGCGCCTTAGCATTGGAGCCAAAGACCTCTAGGATTGTCAGGGTATGGGGGTGGGGCGACCTGCCCCCATACAACCCTTCGGAGTACAGATGATACTCAACAAAGAGAATATGTGTAGTTGCGGTAACATAAAGTCCCCCAACACACTTGCCTGTAGGGATTGCCTATTGGACATAGAGACAGATAGGGCGTGGTGGTCTGAGAAGTACTCGGACTTTCCTACGTCCTATAATGTTTGTCCAGAGTGTGGTGGGTACAAGTCCAGAGACTCCAAGATGTGCTTCGCCTGCTACAACAACTCCGACAAGAAGAAGGATAACTCTCGTAAGGCAGCAAGGATTTCTGCGGATTTGAAGCGTGGTAAGAACGGATGGAAGTTGGTATGCCCGATGTGTGGTCAGCCGAAGATGAGTCGTGCAAGATTGTGTCGGAAGTGTTATGACGAGATGAACAAGGGAAAGCAGTGGACAAGGAGAGGTTACAATGATTAAGAACCCGTATGTTCTCGCCGCGTGGGACTTGTTCAGGTGGATTGGTAGTGTTGTGCTATTCTTCCTCCTGATGTATCTTGCTAGTGTTTATGAAGTTGTTGCAATCACTTTGCTCTTGATTGTAATTCTAGTATTGCTAGCGCTCGGGTACATACTGGCGCTAATAAAGCGTGGTGTGAATCTTGACTAGCCCGAGCAGAGCATTCTTTGACCCAAGCGGGGACAGGGTATACATAGGTAGGAATCCAAAGGATAGGTTCCTATCTGTGACCTCGTTCCTAGATGTGCTTAACAAGCCATGGATTGCGCCGTGGTACGCAAAGACTGTAGCAGAGAACGCCGTAGAATTGATGATGGATATTGTCGATGCCTACGAGCAGTCGGATATCAAGCCGTTCAACGAGAACCCGCTGTTCCCATTCCTCGATGTTAATGATGGGCTGGACTTTGAGGATATCGCAAAGATACTAGCAGAGTCTCCTACCTGGGAGCGTGACGCAGCCGGAGAGTTCGGTGATGTTATCCACCTGGCGTGCGAGGAAATCCTATCGTTCAGCAAAGGCAACCCGAAAATTGCCAGGGAATACTTCGATACTATGAAGTTGGCAGAGCCAGCGTTCAGCAGGGTGAGTATGTTCGTTGACTTCCTTGAGCACAAAGATGTTAAGGTATTGTTCGTTGAGCCTATGGTGTACAACGACACATACGGATATGCTGGTTCATGTGACTTCATAGCAATCATCAACGGCAAACTCTATTTCGTTGACCTGAAGACCTCCAAGAATCTGAGTGAGACATTCGCATTGCAGGTATCAGCGTATGCTCATTGTGAGTACATACTTGACGAAGACGGTAAAGAGTTTCCAATGCCAACCGGAACGGAGGGGGCTGAGGGTTGTGTGATACACATTGAGCCAAAGCGTTTGAGAATGATTGAGGTGGACATATCGGACGAGATGTTTGAGTGTGTGCTTTCATGTCTACGTGTAAAGCGTCTATGGTTTCAGGATGCCAAGAAGAAAGCCCTCGGCGAGGTAATCTACAACTCCAAGAAAGCGGGTAAGAAACATGGGTAAGTCGCGTAAGTCTGACGGAATCAAGGTACCGAAGGTGCCTGAGATTATCCCGGAAAAGGAATATAAGTTTGTTGTGATATACCTGGCAATGAAAACCGACTATCTGGGGAACAAGGTGTGGTATGAGAGGGAGGTACATGGATTTTCCGATTCAGAGAGCGCAGTAAGATTTGCGGAGGGTAAGAAAGATGCTCGTGTATTCGGGCTGAATCCTGAGTATGAGTTCACCGTCATAAGAAGTATCACCGTTAAGGAGGGTAACTAACATGCTAGTTAGAGTTGAGATTGACGAACTTGATGATATGCAGCAGGACATTGATTCCGCACTTGACCTCGGTAATCGTATGGACGACTACGATGGGTATATTGACGAGGTGCAGGATACTCTCGACAACATCAAAAGCAGACTCCTTGAGGTAGAGTTCAAGATTTCTGCTGTTGAATCTGTGCTCCGAGCGGATATGGAACTAAGACCAGAGACTCTTCCTCCGTTTGAGTATGAGGATGCGGCAGAACTTATCCAGGAGTATGGTCCTGTCTTGCACACTTACTATGACGTAGCCGCCCTCGTATACGCTATCATGGAGGCAGAGGAATGTCCGACGAGCAACTGCTCCTGCTAGACAAAGAGCCAATCTGTCCACGCTGCAAACGCAGGTATGGAAGCAACCCACTGGACAAGGTACACTCTCACTACGATGGTAAGACAATGATTTGTGCCTCCTGCTTCGCAGCCGAGCACATGGAGACTACTGGAAAGGGGTATATGTCTGATGTAGAACTAACATTCAAGTATCCACGTTGGATTGATTCCAACGAGCCGTACTGGGAGGAGTAATATGTCAGGTATAATGGAGCAAGTACCTCCCCATAACCCCGACATTGAGTTAGCCATCATATCATCCGTGCTTAACCGATACCAGGTTATGTCGGAGATAGAGCCGATAGTAAGTCCATCTGACTTCTACGAGACTAACAACGCTATCATCTTCAAGCGTATGAGTCAGATGTATTCTAAGGGTTCAAGCATCGACATGGTATCGCTCGCGGAGGAATTGGAACGTAACAACGAGTTGGAGAGGATAGGTGGAAAATATAAACTCCTTGAGATAACCGAGCGCAATCTGTACTTTGATGAGAAGTCAACGATAGGTTGGGCTAAGCAGTTGCGTGAGTTGTCTAAGTATCGTGAACTTATATCCGTTGGATATAGCATGGTGATAGACGGCTACAACGCTACTGGTGACAACGCCTCTCCGGTTATCGCTGAGGCAATGTCAAAGATTACCGCACTCGCTCTCGCTAACAACACAGAGACTATCCCAATCGGAACCGCGTTGGATAACCTTATGCGTGGTATTACTGGCGGCACAAGGAACTACATCACGCCTCCTGGCATTCCGTTCTCCAGGGCTAAGGCTGGTGATTTGATTGTCGTGGCTGCTGGAACAAGCGTAGGTAAGACGGCGCTATCGCTCTGTTGGGCAGACGAGTGGAGTAAGGACAAGCAGGTAACGTACTTTGAGTATGAGATGGAAGAAGCCGACCTCATGGCTAGGCTCGTGTGCAAGTATTCTGGTGTATCGCTTGATAAGATTCAAGACGGTAGTTTCACATCTGAGGAATACCAAAGAATCGAGGACAGCACCAAAGTACTCAAGACTCGTAACCTTAGGGTTGAAGAGGTATGGTGCGACATTACAACACTAATGGCTAAGATTCGCAACGAGGCTAGGCAGGGCGCGGAGATTGTATTCATAGACCACATTGGTCTAATTCCATTCCATGCTCCAGCGAACATGAGTATTGCAAAGGCTATCGGAAAATGTATCACCAACCCGCTCAAGAATCTTGCGTCTGAACTTGGTATAATCATCGTCATACTTGTCCAGTTGAACAGGGCAGGACAGGGTGAGGACTTCCCAAAGTTGTATCACCTAAGGGATTCGGGAGAGATTGAGCAGGACGCCTCTATTGTATACATGCTATGGTCTGAGAAGACTATCATGTATGATAAGGGAAAGCGCATATCCATGCGTGAGGGTACTGGAGTTCTGAATGAGGAAGAGTGTCAATTTCCTGGCGATGAACTGATGATACATGTTGGTGTAGAGAAGAACATGAATGGTCGCCTCGGTGAGAGTTGGCTTATCTACCACGGTGATACATTCACCTACGAAGATAGAAACGATTCAGACCAGAAGATATGGATTAACCGTGAACTTCCTGTTACGGAAGTAGGAGGAGGCGTTACATATGCCTAATGGTCACCTGGAACTATCGTTCGAGGACAAGGTAAGAGTTATACGCAACAAGGTAAATCTCATTCGTACAATGAACGAGGAGATTGAGAAAGTCGTAGAGGAAACTGCTGACCTCTTTGTTAAGTATATCCTTCCCGAACTTGAGGAGAGAAGCAAGAATCCTGCTATGGACAGCAAGGACTTGATTGAGTGGCAGCATTGTTCTGATTATGCAATCAATGAGTGCGAGGCTGACCCATGCTTTGACTGCACACTTCTTTACGGTGGGTGGAAGAGTGAGTAA
>Ga0062383_10000435_pt1 | contig 10960 bp, 11 predicted proteins | sample DOMMetBare3Fresh_FD_59508 | JGI IMG/M metagenome (GOLD analysis project Ga0062383, IMG submission 59508) | Wetland sediment microbial communities from St. Louis River estuary, USA, under dissolved organic matter induced mercury methylation -... | ecosystem: Environmental > Aquatic > Freshwater... | reverse complement strand
CCACACCCGGCCGCCCATGCCGCCGGTGACTGTGGCCGTATTGCTGCCTTCCGACCAATTCACCACCCTATACGGGGCACAAGTGTTGGGGTCGTGCGAAAAGGCCACGCCGGAACGGACGACGTGCGGCAGCATCGGCTGGACCAGCACGGCATCGGCAGGGAGCGCTTCTCCGTAGGATGCGATGACTTGCTCCACCGCTTCTGCCAAGCCGGAAGCATTCACATTGGGAACCGAAAGAAACGCTCCCGCATTGGACGTTTCTGCTCCATCTTCCCGGGCACTGCTGGAGCGGACAATCCAGGGGCCAGGCCCCAGACTATGTGCCATCCCGGCCATGCAGGCCGACCGATCTGTCCGCCAGTCCGTCACCGTGAAGGCACGCAGTGGCGCAATGCGGGCCGATTTGAGCCGACCTTGCAGGGCCGCCAGCGTACCGGCCTTGGTGGTGAATGCCACAGGCATCGCGATCAATCCTTGCGTCGTGCAGACCAGGCGCGGGTCAGGTAAGTGGCCTCGATAAGCTGCAGATCAGAAATCCGTTTTTCAACGAAGGTCAGGAAAGCATCGAATTTTTCCGGGCCGAGTTGTACTCGGAGATCATTGACCGAGCGCCAAGCTCCCAAATAGCGCTCCGGGGTCATCGCAATGACGTGGCGCCCTTCGACATAGACGACGTCGTCGAAGTAGGGCGATTCCCAGAGTTGTTCGGTCAAGGTCTCGGTGATACCCGAGCGGCCGGAGGAAACGCGTTTGATATTCGGTCTCAGGGTATCGAGATGCGCTTCAATTTCGACCAGCATAGGATTCTCTTCGATGAGCCGGGGGTTCCATAATGCGGTAAACCGACCGCCCGGGCGCAAGATCCGGTGAAACTCCTGGGTTGCCGTGTCGAAGTTGGCCCAATGAAAACTCGAGGCCATCGACAACCAGTCAGCCGAAGCATTCGGCAAACCGGTGGTTTCGGCGCTGCCGGCCAACCAACGAATGGCGATGTGCCGACTATCGGCAATACCGTTGTTCCGCATGTCGTCATTGGGTTCGACGGCCGTCGCGGTACGGACACCCGCATCGTGGACCATTCTTGTCCAGATGCCGGTACCGGCTCCGACATCGACGAAATCAATTTCCGCCGTCGGCTTGCCGAGTAGTCCGAGCAGTGCCTTGAGTACCGATGGGCAATAGTCCGGGCGATGCTGCGAGTAGTCTTTGGCTAGGCCGGTAAAGTCGCCAGCCCGGAGTTCTTTGCTCATGTTTTGTTCCTCGTGCTTAAAATTTTTGTTAATTCGTCAGCCAGTTCTGCTGCCGATTGCTTTGAGTCGAACTCCACCACCCAATCTGCCGCTTCGGGTTCGTCGATGGGCAAGTCCAGTCCGGCGACATCGGTTAGTTCGCCGGCGTCAAAACGACGGTAAATTCCCTTGGGGTCTCGTCGGCGCAGTTCATCGACCGGTACCTTGAGATAAACCTCGAAATAGCCGGGCAGGTTGGCGCGGTTCCAGGCATGCACTTCGCGGAACAGCGAGATGGTCGCGATCACCACCGTCAGCCCCTGCGCGGCGATCACCCGGCACAAATGAGCATATTGCATCGCCAGCAACAGCCTGGCTGGACGTCCGTGATTTTGTGCATTGGCGGCAACCGCTCCAAACACCTCGCGGAGTTCATCACCATCGAGCATCACGACCGATTCGCCCGAGGCCCTTAGGCGGGTCACCATCTGCTGCGCAAGCGTTGATTTCCCCGCTCCGGAAAGGCCAGTGATCCAGATAACTCGCGGATTGGCTTTCAAAATAATTTCCCTATCCGGTTCAATTTCCACATCCGGTTCAGTATCCGCAAGCGATATTGCTGATAGTTGCCCAATCGCTGCAGGATGGGCGCACCAGTTTCCGTTTCCAGGCGACGCAAGCCAGACCAGGCCGCTACTTGTACCGGCCATTGGTCGAAATAGAACAGATTCAGATGGACGAAGGTGTTGAGGGCGATGCGTGCCTGCGACGATGCGGTATCGGCAAAAATTCGTTGGACATAGAAAATCGCTTCGACAATTGCCCCCAGTCGCAGCAGGTCTTTGCCTGCGATCGCCTGCTCTTGGACTGCTGTGGCCATCTCTTGAAAACCGGGGCCTTCCCCCTGTTCCGTCGCCTGTAACCACGTCGTAACCAGGTCACGCAGGGCTGGCGAAATACGCTGACTAACTTGTTGATGCCAGCTACTCGGTAATTGCTCCTTAACAGGCGTGCCCTTGTCGTCCGCATAGCCCAGACCCGCAATCATCGCCCGGCCTAATTTCCGGATGCTGGTCCGGGCGAGCAAGGAATAGCTTTGTCGCCATTCGCCGACCTGGCCTTTGCGTGCGGTCTTGAATGTTTTGCCGGTGTTGCTTTCCATTTGCTGCATGGCTTGCCGGGCCTTTTCGAAGCCCGAGGATTCGGCGGCGGCATGAAGTTCCTCGTCGGAACGCGCTATGCCTAAAAACTGCAATACGTCGCGCAAAGTTTCTACCGGGCTTGCTTTGACATCCTCGAAACGGACCAGTTTGACCGGCATCGCCTCAGCCATCGCCTGCCAGTACCAGCAAAAATAGGCGAAGCTCTCCATCGGCGGCATCTGGAACAGGCCGGGGAAATGGTCTGGCCAGATATCCGGGCGATTCAGATAGCCAAGGAAGCTCATGCGCTCTGCGTAGCTCCGGCGATAGAGGGAATAGACCGCATCGCGCGGGTCGCGGACGAAAAGAATCGTCGGGCGCGCCTCGCTCGCTGCGAAGTCGAGGCGATGTTCCCAGCGTATGTGTAGCGCCTCGGGGAAACTGAACGATTGGCGCTCGTGCAGTACCGGCAGGTGCCACTTCAGATGCGCTTCCGCTGCGTCAGACATGCGCCAGCTGTCATCGGAGGTTTGCCAGTGCCCCGGTTCAAAAACCGTATTGGTGACACGAATGTCGAGGTAGAGCAGCGCATTGATCAGCCACGCCACGCCGCAGGCGAAAGGCGGGGAGACAATCTGGGCGAGCCGGGGGGCACTCGCCGCCGTTTGCACGATGCCTGCGGATTCCAATGTTCTTGTCAAAGCCATTTCTTTGCTTGTCAGGTATTCGAGAAACTTGCATCCAGCAAGTCTTGCATCAACCTGGCCATCGGGCGTTCTGCGATGAAACGCTCCTTGTTCTGCCGTGCCCGGCTTTGCCAATTGCCGGCTGAAATGATGTCGCGGCATGCCGCGGCTAGTTGCTCAACGGATACTTCCTCGACGTAAGGAGATAGATCACAGGCCACCGGGCAGTGCTCGGAAACCAAGAACGAATCATTCGAGAGGTGGTAGTGGAAACGGGAGTTCGACGGATACTGCCAGGATGGGTTCTGCTTGAGATTGAGCGCGATTTTCGAGCGGGCGACCAGATCTTCCCGCTGCGGGAAATTGAGTGGCTGGGTGGCCAGGGCCTTGATGCCCAGTTGCTGCAAGTCACCGATGATTTTGCGGCGATGCTCGGTCAGGTGCCCTGTAAAGAGGGCATCGATATCCTTGTGGGCATCGGCCTTGTGATGAACTCGGGCGAATTCATCGACGTAGCCGTGCGGCAGATAGCCGACTTTGGGGTGCCCGGTGGCTGCCTGGAAGGGCTTCACCTGGCTGTCGGCCAGGTGCCAGATGGCGCGCGTCTCGCGTTGCGCGCCGAGGAAGGCTTGAAAGCGTTCCCGCCAGTAATCGGCGTTGTCGTAGTGACTGGCTGCCTGGCCTGTCTGTGCTTGCGGGGTGGCCGTCGCCTCGAAGTCGTTGAAGGTCTGCCCGGTCAGGAACTCGGTGGCGATGATGATGAAGTCGGTCCCGGCGGTCTGCCGCGCTTCGCGCATCGATTCGACGAAGGGAGCGGTGAAGCATTCGATCAGGATGTTGGTTTTACCCGGCACGATCTGCTCTTCCAGATCGGCCTTGTGGCCCAAGGCCTCAAGGCTGAACCGGACGAGGAGCAGGGTATCCATGATGTGAAATGGATTCCTGCCGTGGTTCCCATAGACGAGTTTGAATTCCATGCGTTCAGACGTTGCCGTACAGGCTGTTCTTCAGCATGGTGTAGCCCTTGATCAGCTCGGCAATGCCCGCATCCAGCGAGACCGCCGGCATGAAGCCGGTGGCTTCGAGCTTGGCATTCGACACGACGTAGTTGCGTTGGTCGGGGTCCTTGCCGACTGGCGCCTCGATGAAGGTGAAGTCGGTAATCTGCTTCTTGATGTGTTCGCAGAGTTCCCATTTCGAGACGTTGGCGTCGGAAAGACCGACGTTGTAGATCTGTCCGGTCATCTGCTTCGAGTTTTCAATGGCGTGCAGGCATACCCGGGCAATGTCCCGGACGTGGATATAGTTGCGCTTGAAGTGGCTTTCAAAGAGCACCACGAAGCGGTCATGGACTGCACGGTAGGTAAAGTCGTTGACCAGCAGGTCGATGCGCATGCGCGGCGACATGCCGAATACCGTGGCCAGACGGAAGCTGACGGCGGCGGGATGCTGCATCAGGTGCTGCTCGACCTCGACTTTTTCGATGGCGTACTGGGAGATCGGATTGAGCGGTGATTCTTCGGTACAGAAATTGTTTTCGTCGCCCGAGCCGTAAGCGCTGTTGGTGGTCGGCATCAGCACCAGTTGTTGCGGCGAGAGGTGCTTGAGCATGCAGAGGATGGCATCGCGGTTGGTGGTGGTGGCGCCGACCGGGTCCTGTTTGCAGAGCGGTGCGCCGACCAGGGCGGCGAGCGGGATGACGATGTCGGCCTGGCGCAGCAGGGGCAGCAGAATGCCTTCGTTACGGACGTCGCCCTTGACCACGGAGAACTTCGGGTGATGGCAGACATGATTGAGGCTGGCCTGCTTGTACATGAAATTGTCGAGTACCGTGACCTGGTGTCCCGCTGCCAGGAGTTCGGGAACCAGGGTGGAGCCGAGATAGCCGGCGCCGCCGGTGACGAGGATACGATAGCTCATGAGTCTCTCTTTGATTTAGTTGAATTCGTTTGCCGAAGCTGCTTTCGACAGCAGGGTTTGGGCGCGTTGGTAGTCGTCGGGGATGCCGATGTCGATGAACGTCCCCTCCGCGGGCATTCCGACAATTATTTGGGCGGCAGCCAGGGCCTTGGGAAGGATATCGGCTTCCAGCGAATATTCTTGACCGGTTTCGAGCCCCAGTTGCGCCAAATTTTTTGTCGCCAGCCAATAGACGCCGCCATTGGCCAGGACCGTGCCACCATCGGCCTTGCGACCGAGGCCCTGTAGTCGGCCCTGCGCGTCTCGTTCAACCCCCATGTAGCGCTCGGTATGGGATGTGGGAAAGAGTGTCAGGCACCAGGCGCTGTGCTGGTTCTCGGCATAGGCGATCAGTTCGTTCAGGGCAACGGCGAAGAAGGTGTCGCCATTGAGCAGCAGGACGTTCTTCGCGTCGTCAAGAAGTTGGCGGATGGCTATCAGCAGGCCGCCGCCGGTGCCGAGCGGCTGTTCCTCGATGGCATAGGCAATCGGAATGCCGCGATAGGCGGTCCCGAAGTGGTCCATGATGGCTTCGCGCCGGTAGCCGACCGAAAAGATGAAGCGGCTGACCCCCTGGGCAATCCAGTAGTCGAGCAGGATTTCGAGGAAGGGCCGGCCGGCGACCGAGGCCATCGGCTTGGGCAGGTCGGGGACGACGCTGCGCAGGCGCGTTCCCTGGCCGCCGGCCAGCACGATGGCGGTGATCGGTTCAGGCACGGTTGATGATCCGGCACAGGCTGTCGATTTCGTCGGCCTGCAAGTCGGGATAGTTGCCGATATACATGCCGAAGAAGTGAATGTGCTCGGTTTCCGGATAGTCGAGATGGTGGTTGTCCGGCACGATGCCGCGCAGGTAGGGCTGACGCAATTGATTGCCGCCACCGGCGCTACCGCGGCGGAACTCGACGCCTTCTTCGCGCAGGCGGGCCATCAGTTGCTGCATGTAGGCCTGGTCGGCATGGGCGAGCACCAGGTTGAAGGCATAGTTGCTCGAGCCTTCCGTAACGAAATCGGTGCGATAACGGCTTGCATCGATCTGTTCGAGAAATTGCGCCTGGTTTTCGCTGCGCCGCCGGATGTTGGCATCGAGGCGGGGCAGTTGCTGGCGGCCGAGAATGCCGCCGATTTCGGTATTGCGCACGTTATAGGCCGGGAAGGCAAAGATGAAGTCCGGGTTGAGGTCCGGGAATTCGTCCTGATAGCGTTGTTTCACGTCGGCATCGTTACTTTCCCGCACCATGCCATGCGAGCGCAGGATGCGCAGTTGCTGGTAAGCCTCGTCGTCGTCGGTGCAGATCATCCCGCCTTCGATGGTGCTCATGTGATGGGCGTAGTAGAAGGAGAAATTCGAAATCCAGCCGAAACTGCCGGCCTTCCGCCCGCGGTGCGTCGCGCCGTGCGACTCGCAGACATCCTCGATCAGCGGAATGCCGCGCGCCGCCAGTTCGGCCAGCAGACGGTCGGTGAGACCGTTGAAGCCCTGGATGTGGCTGAGGAAAACCGCCCTGGTGTCGGGCGTGATGGCGGCGAGAATCTTGTCGGTATCCATTGCCAGGGTGCGCGGGTCGATGTCCGCAAAGACCGGTTTGAAACCGTTTTGCAGCACGCTGGCGATATCAGAGATCCAGGTCAGCGGCGGCACGATGACTTCGCCGCCGGTCGGATGGCGCAATTTCAGCAGTGCCATGGTGAGCAGGTTGGCGGAGGCACCGGAATTGACGAAGACGCTGTGTTTGACGCCCAGCCAGCGCGACCATTCCGCTTCAAAGGCACGGACCTGGGCACCGTTGGTCAGCATCGGATTGTCCTGGCGGAGATGCTCGATGACGGCGTCGAGGTCTTCGCGGAGGATGTTGTTGCGCATGAGGGGGAATTTCATCGGGAATCCTGGGACTGGGTTAGAGATGATGCCGATCGATAAAGGCCGTGAGCGCAGCGCGCACGGCATTGGGACCGATGCCGACTTGCTCGTGGAGCTGGACGCGGCTGCCGAGTTCGAAACGATAACCGGGGGCGACGCCGAGATTGAGCATCGGGCGGGGCGGCGCATCGGCCAGCAGGTCGAAGAACAGCGCATCGACGCCGCCACGGCCCTTGAAGCCTTCTTCCAGCGTGACGATGGCAGCGTAATCAGCCAGGGTTTGCAGCAGAGCTGGCCGGTCGAAACCGGCAATATCGAAGAGATCGATCACGGCAAGATCGCGACCGCTGGCGGCGAATTGTTCGGCGACCCGCAAGGCGGTGTGGACCGGGTAACCGGTGGCGATCAGGCAGATTTTCCCGGGGCGACGCAGCTGGGCAAACCCGAGCGACGGATCGGGCGCGCCCGCCTGATGAACGACGGGCAGGACTTGGGCGTCGAGGCGCAGGTACTTGGGCTGCCGGCGGGCCAGGCAGGTATCGAACATGGCCGCGGCCGTCACGTGGTCGGCCGGCGAGAGCAGGCCGAGATTGGGCAGGGCGCGCATGATCGTCAGGTCTTCGTAGCATTGGTGGGTCGGCCCGGAAACCACGTAGCTGTATCCGGCGCCGACACCGATCAGGTTCACGTTGAGCGGCCGGACTGCAGAGAGCAGGGCGAGGCTGACGCGAATCTGCTCGTAGCAGCGCATGGTGATGAAGGGCGCGATGGCGTAGGCGAAGACGGTATAACCTTCGAGCGCCAGTCCGGCCGAGACGTTGATCAGGTTCTGTTCGGCGATGCCGACATTGATGAAGCGTTCGGGATGTTCGGCACGAATCCGATCCAGTACCGGCGAACCGAAGTCGGCGGTGACGAAGAACAGCTTTTCATCCTGCCGCATGGCTTCCAGCAGGCGTAGCAGGAAGGCGTCGCGCATGGCTTGGGACGGCTGGGTCATGGTGCCTCCCCAAGCAGTTGGTCGAGCAGTTCGGGTTTGGGATTGATGATGTGGCACAAGGGTTCGCCTTCCAGTTTGGGGACGCCGTGTCCCTTCCTGGTCTTGGCGACCAGTACCTTGGGCTTGCCGGAATGGCTTTCCTTCATGGCGGCCAGACGTTCGCGAACCTGGACGACATCGTGGCCATCGACCTCTTCCGCCTGCCAGCCGAAGGCGGCGAAGCGGCCGGCCAGATCGCCGTGACCGACAATCTTGTTGGTGTAATCGAGCATGCTGATGCGGTTGTCGTCGACGATCAGGTTGAGGTTGTCGAGGCCGTGATGGGCGGCAAACATCGCGGCTTCCCAGTTGGCGCCTTCGTGCAGTTCGCCGTCGCCGGCAAGGACGAAGACGGCGCGGTCGCTGGCCTTGCGCTTGAGGCCGAGGGCCATGCCGGCGGCGACGCCCAAGCCATGTCCCAGGGAGCCGTTGACCGTTTCGTAACCGGGAATGACCGGGTCGGGAATGCCGCCCAGGAAACCGCCGGCCTGACAGACCTTGTCCAGTTCCTCGACCGGAAAGAAGCCGAGGTCGGCCAGGATGGGATACATGCAGATCGAACCGTGGCCCTTGCTGATGATCAGTCGGTCGCGCAATTCGGCGAGCGGTTCGGCTGCGTCGTGACGCAAGATACCGCCGTAGTAGAGGGCGACGAAAATCTCGATCGAGGAAAGCGACGAGGCGAGCCGGGTTTCCGGCGCCCGACGGTGGATGCGCAGGGTTTCGCGCCAGACCCAGCGGGCTTTTGCGGAAAGCGCGTGTTCAGGGCTGTTCATGATGTCTGCTTTCGTGAAGAGTGGGCCGGTTGCTGACGATACCAGTCGTAGAGATCCTGAATGCCTTGTTGCAGCGACCGGCGTGGCGTCCAGCCCAAGGCGCGCATCCGGCTGCTGTCGAGCAGCTTGCGGGGCGCACCGTCGGGCTTGTCGCGGTCCCAGACGATTTGACCGGCAAAGCCGGTGACCTCGGCGATGATTTCAGCCAGTTCGCGGATCGAGACATCCGTGCCGGGGCCGATATTGATCGGCAGTGCCGGCGTTGCAAGCGTCTCGTCGAGAAGCACCAGGCAGGCCTCGGCCAGATCGTCGGCGTGCAGGAATTCGCGGCGCGGCGTGCCGCTGCCCCACAGGGTGATTTCCCGGCTGGCGGCGGCACTTGCCGCGTGAAAGCGTTGCAGCAAGGCCGAGAGGACGTGTCCGGAGGCCGGGTCGAAGTCGTCGTTCGGGCCGTAAACGCTATTCGGGATGACTGGAATGAAGCGGGTTTCGCCATATTGCCGGTTATAGGCCAGGCAGAGCTGCAGGCCGGCCATCTTGGCCGTAGCGTAGGCGATGCTGGTCGGCTCGGGATGGCCGCTGTACAGGCTTTCTTCAGCCATCGGCTGGGCGCAGACCTTGGGGTACATGCAGGACGAGGCGAAGAAGATCGTCCGCTTGACGCCATGCGTGTGGGCGGCTTCCAGGACGGCGGCCTGAATGGCCAGGTTGGGGCGCATCAGATCGGCGGGAAAGTGCTGATTGCGCTGGATGCCGCCCGATTCGCCGGCCGCCAGCACCAGATACTCCGGACGATGGCGCGCGAAATAGGCGGCGACGGCGGCAGCATCGCTCAGTTCCAGCTCGCGCCGGGTAGGGAGGAGCAGGTTGGCGTAGCCTTGCGCCTGGAGCAGGCGCGTCACGGCCGAGCCGATCAGCCCGGTGTGGCCGGCAACCAGAATGGCAGCGTTCTTGTTCATGGACTTAAAGGCCGTTCGGTTGATAAAGCACGATGCGGCTGCCCGAATCGTCGAAATTGAAAGGCACGTGCACCAGGCGGTCGAGGCGGGCACGAATCGCCGGCTGATCCTCGGGGCGGGCGAAGAGCAGCAGAAAGCCGCCACCACCGGCGCCCAGTATCTTGCCGCCCAGGGCGCCGGCCTTGCGCGCTTCGGCGTAGAGTTCGTCGATGTGCGGCGTGGATACCCGGTCCGACAGGCTGCGCTTGAGCTGCCAGCTTTCGTCGAGCAGGCGGCCGAATTCCTCGATCGAAACCGACGGGGTCTGCAGGATGGCGATGGCGTCGTCGACATGGGCCTGCATGCGCTTGAGTTCGGCGCTGCGTTTTTCCAGGTTTTCGATCTTCGACTTGGCGACTTCCGAAGCGATGCGGGAAACGCCGGTAAAGCACAGCATCAGGTGGCTGCGCAGCGCTTCCTTGCGCTGTGCCGGCAGGATGATCGGGGAAACGTTGATGGCGCCGCTCGGCTTGAAGTCGATCCGGTTGAGGCCGCCATAGGCAGCCGACACCTGGTCCTGAGAGCCAACGTTCTCGCCGATCAGGTCCTGCTCGATATGTATGGCATCGCGTGCGAGGTCTTCCCGCGAGATCAGCTGACCGCGCAGGCCACGTAGGGCGTGCACCAGACCGACCGTGAAGGACGAGCTGGAGCCCAGTCCAGAGCGGGCCGGCAGGTCGCCGTCATGATGAATTTCCAGCCCGGCCTCGATCTGCGCCCAGGCCAGCGTGGCGCGAACGGCGGGATGCTGGATCTCCTCGATGCTGCGTACGTTTTCGATGAACGAATAGACGATGCGATGCTTGTGTTCGAAGAAGGGCGGCAGGTAGCGGCAGCTGATGTAGCAGTATTTGTCGATGGTCGTGGCAAGCACCGAGCCGCCGTGTTCCCGGTACCAGGTCGGATAGTCGGTGCCGCCGCCGAAGAAGGAGATGCGAAAAGGAGTACGGGTGATGATCATGGACTCAGTCGCCGAGCAGTTTACGTTTGAGCGGGATGGTGGCCATGTCGATCACGTTCTGACGCTCTTGAGGGCCGAATTTACGCTCCACCAGGTCAAGATAGGCCGGGTTGGTGAAGTAGGTCTGCCAGGCCTGGTCACGGAAGCGCAGAACCTCGGCGGCACTGACATGTTTGGTCGGCAGGGGCTCGCATTCGTAGGACAGGAAGGCATAGCCTTCGTAGGAGGTCGGCAAGGCCCAGCCCTGCTGGCGGGCGGTATGGTAGATCGGGCTGCCGGGAAGGGCCTGGCAGGGATACATGTTGG
>Ga0062383_10000432_pt1 | contig 10978 bp, 7 predicted proteins | sample DOMMetBare3Fresh_FD_59508 | JGI IMG/M metagenome (GOLD analysis project Ga0062383, IMG submission 59508) | Wetland sediment microbial communities from St. Louis River estuary, USA, under dissolved organic matter induced mercury methylation -... | ecosystem: Environmental > Aquatic > Freshwater >... | reverse complement strand
GAGTGGACGAGCAGCCGGGAGGCGTTGCAGGCCATCCTCGGTGCCCCCGTGCGAACGGCGTCCGTCCCCGGCGGATCCACCTCGCGCATGGTCGAGGCCGCCGCCGCGGCCAGCGGGGTCGAGGTGCTGTTCACCTCCGAGCCGACGTCGCGGATCGTCGACCGAGACGGCTGTCTCGTCATCGGGCGCTACCAGCTGTACGGGGCCGACCCCCCGGCCGTCGCGCTGGCCATCGCCCGCGGCGATCGGGCGCCACGCGTGCGGCGGACCGTGGTCTGGGCCTCGCGTCGCGCGGCCCAGCGCCTGCTCGGCACGAACTACTTGCGGATCCGTCGCGCGTTGCTGCGCTGAGGGTTGGATCAGCGGATCTGTCCGGCCGATCGGTCCGGGCGATCGATCGGCGACCGCTGCCGCTCACCCGGCGGGGCGCCGATAGGCGGGGAAGAACAGCGGATCACCCCCCGTCGAGGAGGCCGGCGTGAGCTTGCGGTAGGCGTCCGGGTCGATCACGACGCGCCAGGTGTGGAAGGGGAACCGCAGGTCGGAGAAGCCTGCCTTGAAGTGGAACAACGAATCGGTACGACCGCCGAGGCCGCCTCCGAGGTGGAGCACCCGGTCACCTCGCTGCCGCGCCCATTCCATGGTCCGGTACAGGACCGTCTTCATCGGCTGCCGGTCGCGGTGCTCGGTCATGGTCGCGCCCAGGTGGTACTGGACGATCCCGCGATGCTCGAACACCAGGGCGCCACCGACGGTCTCACCGGCCATCCGGGCGGTGATCAGGTGGGTCGAGGAGCCGAGCTCGCCGCGCAAGGCCTCGAAGTACCCCCGGCCGAAGAAGTACGACGGCGCCGCCCGCACGTGGCGCATGGTGTCGTCGTAGGCGTCCATGAATGCGTCGAGTTGCGACCACTCGTCGATGTCGACGGTGAGCCCGCCCGAGGTGGCCGAGGTGATCTGGCGCCGATGGTTCGCCCGGATCCCGCGCCACAGGGCCTCCGGCGTCTGCGTGAGGTCGACGGCGACCGTGGGACCGTGCTCGACGAGGACGCCGTGCCGCCGCAACGTCTCCAGGGGAGCCGGCAGCAGGGGGTGCAGCCGGAGGAAGCACGAGACGATCCCGGCTGAGGCAAGGGTCGCTGTCATGGCGGTGATCGCGTCGTCACAGAAACGGGAACCGTCCTTGCCCGGACAGGTGCTGATCGGACCCGGATACCCGTAGCCGGAGCTGGCGTCCTGCCAGGTCGTGCCCGGGATCCGGCGGAGCACCAAGGGGACGAAGAACGCGGCCGCGCCGTCCCGATAGACGAAGGCCACCGGTTCGCCACCCGCCTGCCGGGCATCGATCGCGGCGTACTCCGCCGAGTGGTACACGTCGTGATCGATCAGCTCCAGGGCCGCCTGCCACGCGGGACTGGCACCCGGGACCAGTTCGCCCGGCATGGATTCTCCTTCCTGCGTACGGGATCCGCCCTGCCGTGCCCCGTCCGACCGCCTGTGGCCGCGCCCGGGTACGTGATCTCTCCAGTCACTCTGTTGCCGTTTTTCCCAGTTTCCCCGCGAGTAACACGGTCCGAGAACTAGAGTACGTGTCAGCGATCAATCGAAAGGATCATCGAACAGAGCCTCGTCAGACCTGTCGTGAGAGGAGCAGTCGATGGGAGTGGGGGGTTCCCGTCGGATCCGAAAACGGTTGCGGCGCGTGGCGAGACATCGGGGTGTGGGGGTACGGCGGGCGATGTTGGACATCGTCCTCTGGGTCTTGGCCGTCGTCCTGGCCACCTCTCTGAGGTACGACTTCCGGTTCTCCACCGGCTCGCCTGCCGGCCTGGTGGTCCTGCTCGGCATCGGCGCCGTGGTCCTGGTTCTTCTGGGGGGGTTGCAGGGTCTCTACACGGGTCGGTGGCTGCGAGGCAGCTTCGAGGAGGCCGAAGCCGTCGTCGTGACGACCTTCGGGGTCACGGTGATCGCGTTTGCACTCGACTACCTCGTGGGTCACCCCGTCCCGGCCAGCGCGATCGTCGCTGCTGGTCCGATGGGCCTGGGGGCCATGGTGGGGTTCCGGGTTCTCGGACGCCTGGACCGACGCTGGCCCGAACCCCACGTGCCGGTGCAGCACCGCGTGGTGGTCTTCGGCGCCGGCGAGGCCGGCCGCGGGATCCTTGCGTCGGTGGCCCGGGACCCGGCCCGGACCTTCGAAGCCGTCGCCCTGCTCGACGACGATCCCGCCAAGGCCCAGCTCAGGCTCCAGGGCATCCCCGTCGCCGGTACCAGGGACGATCTGGACCGCGTCGCCCGCCAGACCCGGGCCGACACCCTGCTGATCGCGGTTCCCAGCGCGGAGGCCGCGTTGATGCGCGACCTGGCCGACCGCGCCCGCCCGCTGGGACTGACCGTGAAGGTGCTGCCCCGGGTGAGCGAGCTGCTGCACCACATGCCGGGCCTGGGCGACATCCGTCCGATCACGTTCGCCGACTTGATCGGTCGCCGTGAGGTCGACGTGGACATCGACTCCATCGCCGACTACCTGACCGGACGGCGGGTGATGGTCACCGGTGCCGGCGGCTCGATCGGGTCCGAGCTGTGTCGCCAAGTGCGTCGGTTCGCACCCCAAGCGCTGATCATGCTGGACCGTGACGAGTCCGCGCTGCACGCCCTGCAGCTCTCGCTCGAGGGTCGGGCGCTGCTCGACGAGCCGGGCCTGGTGGTGGCCGACATCCGGGATCGGCCGCGGCTCGACCGCGTGTTCCGTGAGCACGCGCCCGATGTGGTCTTCCATGCCGCGGCCCTCAAGCATGTCCCGCTGCTGGAGATGCATCCGGACGAGGCGGTCAAGACCAACGTGCTCGGGACGCTGAACCTGCTCGAGGTCGCGGCGGCGACGGGGGTCACGCGGTTCGTCACCATCTCCACCGACAAGGCGGCTGACCCGATCTGCGTGCTGGGGTACACCAAGCGCCTCTCCGAGCGGCTCACCGCGTGGTTCGCGCTCGACGAGCAGGATGGTGCCGATCAACGCTTCCTCAGCGTCCGCTTCGGTAACGTCCTCGGCAGCCGCGGCTCGGTCCTGACCACGTTCCGCCGGCAGATCGAGGAGAAGCGACCCCTCACCGTCACCCACCCGGACGTCACGCGGTACTTCATGACCGTCGAGGAGGCCGTGCGCCTGGTCATCCAGGCGGGCGCCGTCGGTTCGGGCGGTCAGGCGCTGGTGCTGGACATGGGCGAGCCGGTGCGGATCGCCGACGTCGCCGAACGACTGATCGGGGAGTCCGGAGCGGATCTCGCGATCGAGTACACCGGGCTTCGGCCGGGAGAGAAGCTCCACGAGTGCCTGTTCGGCGACGGGGAGAAGGACCACCGTCCGGTCCACCCGCAGATCAGCCACGTCCCGGTGCCGGCGATCGATCCGGTGGAAGTGCATCGGTTGGTGGAGCTGTGCGACCGCGACGGCTTGGTCGACTGCCTGCGTGGTGCCGCGGCCAGTGCGATCAGGCTGCCCGAGGCGGCACCGGTCGAGGCCCCCTTGAAGTCCGCGTGAGGGGAGGGGGTCATGACCGTGGCGCCACGAGGCTCCTGGCCGGAACGGGCCACCAAGCGCGTCCTCGACGTGGTGTTGGCCTCGCTCGGACTCCTCCTCGCCGCGCCGGTGATCGCCGTGGTGGCCCTCGCCGTCCTGATCACCCTGGGCCGGCCGGTCTTCTTCCGGCACGAGCGTCCGGGATGGCGCGGCCGTCCGTTCCGGATCATCAAGTTCCGGACCATGCGTCCGCCCCGACCGGGGGAGGTCTGGTACCGGACGGATGAGCAGCGGGTCACGCGCCTGGGCAGGTTCCTGCGGGCCACCAGTCTCGACGAGCTGCCTGAGCTGCTCAACGTGGTGCGTGGGGAGATGAGCCTGGTCGGGCCACGCCCGTTGTTGACCGAGTACCTCGACTACTACAGCCCCGAGCAGGCGCGCCGCCACGACGTCCGGCCCGGGGTCACCGGCTGGGCGGTGGTGAACGGACGCCACGCGCTGCGGTTCGACGATCGCCTGGCCCTGGACGTGTGGTACGTCGACCACTGGAGCCTGCGCCTGGACGCGAAGATCATCGCCGTGACCCTTCGCCAACTGGTCCGCCGGCACGGGGTCGAGGTCACCCAGGACCTCGACCGGATCGGCTTCCCACTGCCCGGGGTCTCCCGGGTCGACCCGAGACCTCCACCCGCCGAAGGTCTCTCGGGCGACGACGGGCCGCCCTGGGCAGCCAGCGCGTGAGCCCGCTCGCTTCCCAGTGACCCGCTCGATCACGTAACGCGTAGCGGCGCAGGCGATGTCGCCGGGCTGCTCAGCTCAGTCGGCAGGCGGGGGTCGTGCGCGGCGCGGCCGACGGGGCGATGCCTTGGCAGGCGAGCAGGGCGACGTTCAGCGCGTTGTTGGCCAGGAACTGTACGCTGCGACCGACGTCGTGGGTCTCCAGCCGCTGCTGCAGCACCGGGTCGAACCGGCCCAGCTTGACGAAACCGTCGCTGAACCAGCCGTTGCCGGTCCCCGTGCCGTCCACCGCATCGGCCCCCTCAGGCTGGCCGGCTCGGGGAGTGGCCGGCCAGATGGCGTCGGTGAAGGTGTGCACGAAGCGGTCCATGTCGCGATCGGTCCAGTCCACCTTCGCGGCGTGCGCCTCCACCACGTAGGCGATGACGCCGTTGCCGTGCGACATGTCCTGCGCTCGGCCGCCGGTCTTGCCCCACTCGTCGCTCCACACGTAGGCCGCCGGATACCGGGGGTTCATCCGTAGTTGGCCTCGCAGCGAGGACGGCGCGTTCGGCAGATCGTTGTCGATCGCCTGCATCGTGGCGAGATAGCTCCGGCGGCGTTGATCGTCGGTGGTGATCCGGGAGAGCTGCAGGCAGATCAGGGCCCAGTGCGCGACCAGGTGGGTGCGGCTGCGGTAGATGTTCTCGTCCGCGCCGCGGGCCTGCCATTTCTCCACCACGTTGCGCTCGACGAACGCCAGCACGGCGGTGTACCGGGCCTGGCGGGCCTGGTCCTGCCACAGTTCGGGATCCTGGCGGATCACCCGGAGCAGGCCCGTGCCGTACCGCCACAGATAACTCTCGTACAGCGGGACCTCCTTGCCGTTCTCCTGCGCGGAGACCCACCCCCGGTACTGGTCCCGGAACGTGCTCGTGGGCAGGTCGGTCGAGGGTTTCGCGCTGGCCACGACGTTCTCCAGCAACCGCAGACCCTCGTCGATGTACTCGGCGCGGCCGGTCGCCAGATACGCGGCGGTCAGTGCATCCACGCTGTAGGACAGGCCGTAGTGATCCCAACTGTCCGCCGATCGGCTCCAGGCCTCGGCCTGGGCGCGTTCGCCCGTCCACTGGGCGGCGAACATCGCCGCCCAGGCCTGGGCGCTGCGCAGGGTCCCGGGAAAGGGCGTGGCGGCCCGCGTCGATGCCACGCCGGAGGTCGGAGGAGAGGTGGTCGCGGCGGAGGGCGCTCGGCTCGAGGAGGTGGCGGCGGACGAGGCGGCGAGGCCGGCGGAGGTGTCGTCGGGCACGGGAGCCCACTGCTCGGACGAGCCTGCAGTGCCGGGGAAGGGGAGCCGCGACAGGTCCAACGGGGTCAGCCCCGAGGCGAGCACGGCCAGGGCCAAGGCAGCCAGACCACCTAGCACGGCGAGCGGCCACCAGCGTCGCGAGCGGCGATCGCGGCGCCGGGTAGGTGGCGGATCCCTCGGCGGAGCATGCTGGTTTCCCGTACCCGTCACCATCGCACAATTCTCGCACGCAGGGCGAGGGGCCACTCACCGGCGACGGCGTTCACAGCGGCGCCCGGGTCTCCTCCGGTTCCCCCGCGGGGACCCGTTCCGGCTCTCCGCCGGGCACCGCTTCCCGTGCTTCGGCCGACACCTCCTCCGGCTCGTCCACCACGAGCGGTTGCGGTTCGACGGTCGCGCCCGTCACCGGCGATGGTGAGTCGGCCGACGGCGGCGCTGCCTCGGGCTGGTCGAGCGCAGACTGGTCCGGCGCGGACGGTGTGGCTGCAGACGGTGTGGCTGCGGACGGTGTGGCCGCCGACGGTGTGGCCGCCGCCGCACCGGATTCCGATCGGGCGTGCGCCGGGCCCCGCACCATGGTCCGCTGCAGGGGCCGGACGAGTGCCACGGCCACCACCGGTGCGCCGAGCGAGGCGAGCGTGTCCAGCGCCCCCCGGACCTGCTGACGGCGCGTCCGCCCCTGGAGCACGGTCAGCAGCACCCCCGCACCGGTTGCCTCCGCCGTGCTGAGCCCGTCGGCATAGGCCGTCAGGGGGAGGGCATCCATGATCACCAGATCGAACTCGGACCGCAGCTCGCCGACGATCTCGGACATCGCGATCGAGGCCAGGGAATCCTCGGGGTAGGGCAGGCTGCGGCCGGCGGGCATCAGCCAGAGGTCGGTCTGCTGGGTCGGCTCGACGGCGTCGGCCAGTGGGCTCTGCGCGGCCAGCACGTTGCCCAACCCCGGTTCCGCGGTGGCCCATTCGGGTCCGGACGGGGTCGGGCGGAGGTTGGTCGACACCAGCACGACCCGGGTCGCCGCGCGGGCGAAGGTGACGGCGAGTGCCGCGGCCACCCCGGGCGAGTAGTGCTCCGGGTCGCAACTGCTCACCACGATGCTCGTCGGCTGCGTGTGTCCGCCTCGGAACAGCACGGTGCGCAGGACGCGATAGCCCTCGGCAACCTGGCCCAGGGGCAGGTCCTCGGTACAGTCCTCGACCCGGACCACCCGTTGCTCGGGGATCCCCAAGTGGTGCAACTGTTCGGGGGACCGGACACGAGTGTCGGTCGCCTCCCGGACGAGTGCCAGCACGATCCCGGCGAGCACGCCGAAGAGCGCGCCGAGCCCGATGATCCGGACCGGGGTGTTCTCCTCGACCGCCACCGTGGCCGAATCGGCGGCGACCAGGCGGCCGGTCACCTGATCACCGGATACGCCAGTGCCGGGTGTCTGGTCGGTGGCGATCGGGCTGCTCGACGGTTGCGATTGTCCGGCCGACGGTCCTGATCCGCTGCTGGAGGGCTGCGGCCCGCTGAGGGAGGGCTGCGGCAGCCGACCGCCGGTCGTGGCCTCCAGGGACGTGGAGAGCACCACGAGTTGGCGGGCCGCCGCCGCGGCCAGCCGGCGGGCTCCCTCGGCCGTGGTCTCCTTCGCGGTGACGGTGACGATGAGGGTGTTGGGTTCGGCCTTCGCCGTGATCTTGCCGGCCACGTCCGTGGTCGACTGGGCCAGCCCCAGCTCCGCGCGGATGGCATCCACCAGCCGGGCGCTGGTCGCCAATGAGGCATAGGAGTTGAGCCGGGTGTCGGTGGCACCGTCCTGGGCCGCGCCCGTGTAGAACAACGTCTCGGTCGAGGAATAGCTGGCCGGGCTGCTCAGAGCCCAGAACACAAAGGCGGCCACGATCGTGAGCGCCGGCGCCACGACCCAGGTCCATCGCCTGCGCAGCACCCGAACGTAATCAAGCAATCCCATGGCTCCGTGTCTCTCGCTCATCGGGCGTGACCTCGCCCGGGGTGGCCTCCTCAGGCTCGGCGGGGCGCCCGTCACGCAGGTCTACCACGTGCGGCGACACGGGCCGAACGGACCCGGTCACCGCCTCGGCGAAACGTTCGAACAGGATGTCGCGGGAGAAGCGTTGCGTGGCCAGCCGATGCGCGGCTCGACCGGCTGCGGCAAGCCAGTCCGGATCGCCGACCCGGTCGGCCAGCAGGTGTGCAGCGGCCGTCGTGTCGTGGGGGTCGAGGAGCAGGCCGGCGCCGGTCTCCTCGATCAGATCCGCCTGCCAGCCACCGTAATTGATGGCGATCGGCCGCCCCGCCGCGAGGGCGTCGAAGAACTTGTTGGCCGAGTTGTTCGCCAGGCCCGGCACGTCGATCACCAGGCTGGTCGCGATGCTCGCCGCCCCGAGCACCACCGGCAGCTGCGACCTCGGCACGGACGGGCAGAGGTACACGGTGCGGTCCAACAGGCCCAGGCGGCGCGCCAGGTCGCGGACCGGCTCGTAGTGGGCACCGCGGCCGACCAGGAGGAACCGGATCTCCGGGTCGAGGGAGCGGACCTGGGCTGCGAGGTGGACCAGGTAGTGCACCCCGTTGGCCGACCCGAAGGTGCCCGTGTAGACCACGAGGGGTCGATCGCCCAACCAGTCGCGCTCGCGGCGGAAGGCCGCCACATCCTCCGACCGGGGCGCGAACAGCTCCAGGTCGGCGGCGTTCGGCACGACCGCGATCCGCTCGCGCGGGTACCCGTGGCGAGCTACCCCGTCGGCCATGCCGGGCGACAGCGCGATGACGTTCTCGGCCCGCCGATAGGCCGCCTCGGCCAGCCACCAGACGAGACGTCGCGCCAGTGGATTGCGCAACGCGCCCATCTCGATCGGGACCTCGGGCCACAGGTCGCGCACCTCGAACACGAAGCGGCTGCGTCCGAGCCGGGTGGCGACGAGTCCGGGGACGACGATGGTCAGCGGCGTGCTCGACGCCAGGACGACGTCCGGCCTGACCCGCGCGGCGCGGATCCCGGCCATCGCAGCGAACTGGGCGAAGGAGGCCATCCGGCGTGGGTGGGACATGTTGTTGGAGTAGGGGACGGGCAACCAGTGCACGTGCATCCCGGCCTCGTCACTGACCCGCCACCGCATTCCGGGCCTGTCGGCGTAGGAGTCCGTGGTGATCACGTGGACCTCGTGACCTCGCTCGACCAGACGTCGCCCGAACTCGTAGGACCGGGTGCCGCCGGCCCGATCGAGGCCCTGGTAGTACTGATGAAGGTAGGCGATCCTCACGACGATCTCCCCTGCGTCCGGCTGCTCCCCGCGGCGATGATCGTGGTGGCCACCCGGGCGACGTCGCTCTCGCTGAGCTCCGGTCCGCTGGGCAGGCACAATCCGCGGGTGAAGAGGTCTTCGCACACCCGCCCGCCGAGCATCCGCCGTCCCCGGAAGGCCGGCTGGCAGTGCATCGGTTTCCAGGTCGGCCGGGCCTCGATCCCGGCTTCCTCCAGCGCGAGCCGAACCTGCTCCCGCGAGGCGCCGAACTCGCCCTGCTCGATCGTCACGCAGGTCAACCAGTGGTTGGACTCCCCGTACGACGCCTCGGGCATGAACTGCAGGCCCGCGGCGTCCGCCAAGGCCTCGCGGTAGAGCGCATTCGTCCGCCGGCGAGCGGCGACTCGCTCATCGAGCGAGGCCAACTGCGCGCGGCCGACCGCCGCCAGCAGGTTGCTCAGTCGGTAGTTGTAGCCGACCACCGCGTGCTCGTAGTGGGCCGCCGGCTCGCGGGCCTGGGTGGCCAGGTGCCGAGCCTGGTCGGCGGCTGCCGCGTCGTCGGTCAGCAACATCCCGCCGCCGCCGCAGGTGATGATCTTGTTCCCGTTGAAGGACACCGCCGACAGCCCCGCCAAGGAGCCTGCCCGCCGTCCCCGGTAGGTGGCGCCGAGGGCCTCGGCGGCGTCCTCGATCAGTACCACCCCGTGGTCGGCGCACAGCGCGGACAGCGCGTCGTAGTCGGCGCACTGGCCGTAGATGTCGACGGCGACCAGGGCCTTGGGCGGGCGCCCCGCCCTGGCGGTCCGGTCGAGTTCCTCGGCCACCAGCACCGGGTCGATGGTCCAGGTCCGGGCCGAGGAGTCCACGAACACCGGCGTCGCGCCGCGGTAGGTCACGGGGTTGGCGGACGCGGCGAACGTGAACGAGGGCACCAGCACCTCGTCGCTCTCGCCGACTCCTGCCACCTGCAGGCACAGGTGCAGCGCAGCGGTGCCGCTGGAGAGGGCGACACCGTGGGCCACGCCCACGGTGTCGGCCACCTCGCGTTCGAATGCGGCCAGATCCGGGCCGGCCGGCGCGATCCATCCCGAATCGAATGCGGCCAGCAGCATGTCCCGCTCGAGCGGACCGACCGACGGGGGAGAGAGCAGGATCCTCGGCCCGGTCACGGCGCGCCACCGAGAGGTCGCCCGGCGAGAGGGGCTGTCGATCCGCTGGACCGCGGACACCTGTGCGGGTGAGCCATCGCCATCCCTCCGTGGCTCGGTGGCCCTCCCCGGCTCGGTCGGTTGTCCGACGGCCCGGGCTTGCCTCGCGTCGGCGGTGGACGCCGAACGTCGAGGATGGTGCTGATTGCCAGAAGCGTATGTCACCGCCCACGTCGACGCAGTCGAACGGCCCAAGTGATCGCCCGACGGCGATGATCACCGACGATCCCCGACGCCGTCCCGGCGGGGGTCACCGTCGCCGGTCAGGCGCGCCTGGTCACGCTTCGAGGGTGGGCTGCTCCTGGATACGGATCGGCCGGCCCTGCGGTTCGATCCGCGGAGCCGACGTGTCGCCGGCACCGCCGGCCGCGCTCGCAGCGGCCAAAGCAGCACAGCACCAAGCCAGCCGGGAGTCGTAGTAGTCCCCCGAGACCATGCTGGCCAGGGCCACGAAGGCGGCCGCCGCCACCAGGCTCTTCGTCACGAGCGACCAGGGCCGGGCGGACCGCAGGGTGCGCACCCACAGCACGATGGTCACGGCGAGCAGGAGCAGGCCCACGCCGCCCCCCTCCGCGGCGACGGACAGCAGGTAGTTGTGCGGGTAGACGAGGCCGAACTGGTCGCCCACCAGGACCCGCCACCCGTCGATGCCGACGCCGAGCAGGGGGTGGTCCCAGGCGAGCTGCACGGCGCTGGTGTAGAGCGCGGGCCGATCGGAGGCGTAGCCCTGCTGGAGCGTCTGCTCAACGAACCTGCTGCCGATCAGGTCGGCCCCGGGAAGGTCCAGCCGGTAGACGGCGGTCAGCGCGAGGAGCATTCCCACCACGGCCCAGCCGGCGATGCGCCGTGCCCGCCGCCGCCCGGCGAGCACCACGACCGTACCGACCGCCGCCGCGGCCAACAGCCCCCCGCGGGACCCGGACGCGACGGCCCCGGCCAGGAGCAGCGGGGCGCTCCAGAGGAGGTGCCGGGA
>Ga0062383_10000431_pt1 | contig 10987 bp, 4 predicted proteins | sample DOMMetBare3Fresh_FD_59508 | JGI IMG/M metagenome (GOLD analysis project Ga0062383, IMG submission 59508) | Wetland sediment microbial communities from St. Louis River estuary, USA, under dissolved organic matter induced mercury methylation -... | ecosystem: Environmental > Aquatic > Freshwater >... | reverse complement strand
AATGAAGCAAGGGCAATGAATGCTTATGAATTTGCTGTCGGGTTCAAGGGAATAAACAGGATACAGGTAGATGGAAGCGATTTTGAAGCTTCATTTTCAGTGATGAAAGATGTATGTGAGTATGTCCGAAAGGAAAGAAAACCATACCTGGTACATGCACAGGTGCCCTTATTAGGGCATCATACCAGTGGCGTGAGAAAAGAATTTTACAGAAGTGATGAAGACTGGGCCAGGCATATGGAACATGATCCAAATCCAAAACTCCGGAAAAAATTAATTGAAAGAGGAGTGACTGAAAATGAAATAGTACAAATAGAAAAAGAAGCGGCTGAATTGGTAGCAAAGGAATTTGCAAAAGCAGTAGCTTCTCCTGAGCCGGACCCCGCTAAAGTTGAAGAGCATGTGTTTGCCGCTACAGAAATTACTGAAGAGAAAGGGGAGAGAAGCCCTGCCAATGCCAATAAAATTATTATGGTTGATGCAGCTTTATTCGCCATTCGTGAATTAATGGAAATGCATCCGGAGGTTATACTATATGGCCAGGATGTAGGAAAAAGATTAGGCGGTGTTTTTCGTGAGACAGCAACGCTTGCTGAACAATTTGGTGAACACAGGGTTTTTAATACTGCCATTCAGGAGGCATATGCTATAGGGTCTACTGTTGGAATGAGTGCAGTAGGATTAAAACCAATTGTAGAAGTACAATTTGCTGATTATATTTTTCCCGGGTTGAACCAATTGGTAACTGAAGTTTCAAAAAGTTGTTATCTGACTTGTGGTAAGTTTCCGGTATCAATGATTTTAAGAGTGCCCATTGGTGCATATGGTGGCGGAGGCCCTTATCATAGTGGTAGTGTTGAAACAACCCTTCTTTCTATAAAAGGGATTAAAATCGCTTATCCTTCAAACGCTGCGGACATGAAAGGATTAATGAAAGCCGCTTATTATGATCCTAACCCTGTGGTGATGTTGGAGCATAAAGGATTATACTGGAGCAAAGTACCGGGAACAGAAGATGCAAAAACTCCTGAGCCTTCCGGTGATTATATATTACCATTCGGAAAAGCAAATATTGTTGTAAAGGCGGACGATAAAAAAATTGCTAATGGCGAAAGTTGTGTGATAATTACTTATGGTATGGGTGTGTATTGGGCAAAAGCGGCTGCAAAAAAATTTAATCAGCAGATTGAAGTGGTTGACTTGAGAACACTTTATCCGCTGGACGAGGCATTGATATTTTCAAGAGTGAAACTTCATGGAAAATGCCTGGTTCTAACTGAAGAGCAGCAAAATAATTCTTTTGCTGAAGCATTGGCCGGCAGAATTTCTAAAAACTGCTTTCAATCTTTAGATGCTCCGGTGGAAGTAATGGGAGCTTTGAATCTTCCTGCTGTTCCAATGAATATCGGGTTGGAAAAAGCGATGCTGCCTAGTGCAGAAAAAGTGATATTTGTTTTGAAGCAGTTGTTGAATATTTAAGACATTTTTATTATCAGCTTTAGTACCCTGAGCATCGTCTGTTGCGCCTGCCTGCCGGCAGGCAGTTCGCACTCTTCATCGTTCTGATCGCTATTCAGCAATTACTAAATATCTAAATGATATCATAATTGCTACTTCATTCCTTAGAAAAAAAGATGAGAATTAAAGATTCTATCTTTTCTATAGGCGAGAAAAATTGATATTGGAAAAAGCAATAAAAAACAGATGGTTGGAAATAGAAATAAAAAATAATTAAACCTGTCGAAAGGAAAGGAGAAAAATATTTTTAGTATCGGAAGTAATAATAAAAAGTAGGCAATAATTTCGATGACCAAAGTTATTCTCGACTTTTCTTTGAAAGAAATAATCATTAACGCAATTAAAGAAATATCTGCAAATGCAATTAAGCCTCTCATTATTGGTTCAGCTTCAAATAAGCCTGACACCAATAAAAGACCAAATGGCATTAGAATTATTGAACCTTGTAAGAAAATGAAAAAATAGGCTATAATGGCAAAGGCTCTCATTGTATTTTGCACTGATTTATCATACAAAAAATTTTAAAAAAATGGGTATTAAGATAAATATCTTTTATCCGTTTAATTTTTTCATCTGTATGCTTAGCTTTTCAGATTCAATTTTATCTGTAACTCCTCAAACTGTTTCTCGTCAATTGTAGAAGGCGCATCGAGCATTACATCTCTTCCGCTGTTATTTTTGGGAAAAGCAATAAAGTCACGAATGCTTTCACTGCCACCGAGGATGGCACAAAGACGATCAAAGCCGAAAGCTATACCGCCATGAGGCGGAGCGCCGTATTCAAATGCACCGAGTAAAAATCCAAATTTATGCATCTGTTCTTCCTTATCCATTCCGAGAGCAGCAAACATTTTTTCCTGTAATTCCCTTTGATAAATTCTGATAGAACCGCCACCAATTTCGTTACCATTCAATACCATGTCATAAGCATTGGCTTTGATATTTGCATAGGGATGCATCAGGTATTCAGCTGGATTTTCAATTACCGGATTGTTGTTTATCATTGTTTCTAACTGAGAAGGTTTTGGCGAGGTGAACGGATGATGCCGTGCCACCCAACGATTGCTATCTTCATCGTATTCAAACAATGGAAAATCCAACACCCAAAGGAGTTTAAACTCAGTGTCTTTTCTCATACCCAGCCGGCTGGCCATTTCCATTCTCAAATCACTGATGGCTTTTCTTGTTCTTTCTTCAGCACCGGCAAGAATCAGAATAAGGTCACCTGCCTTTGCATTGGCAGCTTCTGCAATTGCTTTTAATTTTTCTTCGCTATAGAATTTGTCTACGCTGCTTTTATAAGTGCCGTCTGTATTTACTTTTATGTACACCAGGCCTTTCATTCCTATCTGTGGTCGTTTTACCCACTCGGTCAGTTCATCAGTTTGTTTGCGGCTGTATTCGCTGCAACCGGGAACGGCAATGGCTAATACGGTAGCCCCTCCGCCACCCAATGGAGGGATCGCAAACATTTCCTCTTCAAGTACTGCTTTCTTTTCCGGAAACATATGTTTTGCAAAAACAAGATTTGTAATTTTCATGTCAAAACGGATGTCGGGTTTATCATTGCCATAATTCCAGATGGCTTCTTCCCATGTCATCCGTTGAACGGGTTCTTTATAATCTATTCCTTTTACTTCTTTGAAGATAGATTTAATCATTCCTTCAAACATGTTGAGAATGTCTTCCTGTTCTACAAAAGCCATCTCACAATCTATCTGGGTAAATTCCGGCTGACGGTCTGCCCTTAAATCTTCATCACGAAAACATTTTACAATCTGATAGTAACGGTCGTATCCACTTACCATTAATAATTGTTTGAATGTTTGTGGAGATTGGGGCAGTGCATAAAACTGTCCGGCGTTCATTCTTGATGGAACAACAAAATCTCTTGCACCTTCCGGTGTTGATTTGATAAGAAACGGAGTTTCTATATCCATGAAACCCTGCTGATGTAAATAATTTCTTGCTGCCCGGTTGACGGCATAACGCAATTCAAGATTTTTTTTCACGGCATGGCGGCGTAAATCAAGATAGCGGTACTTCATCCGCAGATCGTCGCCTCCATCTGTATCATCCTGTATGGTAAAGGGGGGGACTGCGGATTTATTTAATATTCTGTAAGATGTGATATTGATTTCAATATCACCGGTAGGGAGGTTTGCATTTTTATTACTCCGTTCATTTACTGTTCCGGTGGCTTGTAATACAAACTCACGACCCAGTGAATTTTCTTCCAGTTGTTTATTCAGTTCTTCTCCGAATAATAATTGAGTAATGCCATAGCGGTCCCTTAAATCGATAAAAGTGATGGCACCGAATTTTCTAATGGTTTGTACCCATCCGGCAAGTGTAATTTCTTTGCCTTTGTTTTCAATTCTTAATTCGCCACAAGTGTGTGTTCTGTACATAGTAATAAACTTCAAAAATGCTCAATAGAATTACGGGACGATGAAGTGTGCAACCTGCCTGCCGGCAGGCAGGCGCAACAGGTAATGATAGTAGCAACGTTGCTGGTAACCAAATCATTATGACCCGATCGGCGGCAAAGATAAGATAAATGAGCAGCCGCACTTGCAAAATGGGAATACGTTATCTATATTTATATAGTATTTCGACCTGGAAACTAAAACTACAATCCACCCATGATTACACTTACCATTATTTATCTGATTCGCCGATATTATTTTACTCAAAATAAAGGTAAACCGGCGCTGGCAATTACATCGTAGTTGTTTTATGCAATTTCACTTCTTGTGGCCGCTGTACGATGTAATAATACAGAAGTATGAGTGCTCCTGTCAAAAATGGAATTAATGCAAGGTGCTTGCCTGTATATTCCTGCCAGATGATTGTTGTATCAAATTTAAAAAATTCACTGACCATCCAAAGTGAGTTGGCACCTATCCAGAAGACGATTGCCAGGTTATGAGCCAGTTCTGATTTAAATTTCCTGGTTCGCCATGCTATAATAATAGCTATTGTCAAAGTTGGTATCACCATTGTTATACCTAATGTTTTCCAAATCATGCACCAACTGATGTCTTTAAACAACCAAAAGACAATATGCATATTTTCCATGCGCCTGAATTTAGCAGGTATAGTATAAACAGATTCACCGGAATGCATCATTTATTATGTTTTTAAAAATAAATAATTGAGAAAGTTAAGAAATGTTGCGGGAAAGTATTTTACTAAACCGTTCAACTGCCGCTTCGGGGCTTATCGGTTTATTTAGCAGTAAATTGTTTACTAATTGTTTAGCGAAAAAAGGTGCCAGAGAGCATCCTTTTGTTCCCATTCCATTTAAAATACCAATACCAGGATGTTGTGGATGCAATCCAACAAATGGCCTTCTTTCTAATGTAGCCGGCCGAATGCCACAAAGATGTTCTTTGATGGTGAATGGAATTTTCAACCAGGCCTTCAGTAATTGTTCAGTTTTGATCCTGAATTCATCTGTCGGATTTTCATTATCAAATTCCCAGGCATAGTTTGAACCAACCCACCACAGGCCCGGTGTAGTAAGCGGTGCCAGCATCATTCCTTTTTTATAAATATGTGTGTCGGGTAAACCGGGAATTTCAGCAATCAGAACTTCGCCTTTATTTGGGGCAAATGGTAATTTTTGAAAGAACGGATTACCGGAATTACCGTTACCATTACAAAATATAATTTTGTTTGCAGTAATGGCGTTATACTGAATGCCCTCTTTTTTGATTTGAAGCCGGTTGATGTCAAATTCTTCTTCTAACAGAAGATTCTTTTCTTTTAGCTTTTGCCTCCATGCCGGTAATAATTTTTCAAGGTGAACGGAATAAACCGGTTTTATTTCTCCGTATCCAAAATCATAATTAAAAACTTCCCGGAATTTTACTGCACCAGCCGATGTATCGTTTTTGTTAATCTGTACATAAGTATCATCTTCATCTGTTCGTTGCAAAAAACTTTGCCGCATTTGAGGGCTGGGAAAAAAATCAATGATATTTTTTTGTAAAAAGGCAGTTATATTGAGCTCTTTCCCGATTTGGGTATAAGCATTCCATGCAAAAGGAAGTATTTCATCTGCCCTCCAGACAGTAACATGACGGCGTCCAGTAACAGGGTTGATAATACCTGCGGCAACTTTAGAAGATGTGTTTGGAGAATTATTATCAATGACCAGAAAATTCTTTTTTTCTTTATATAAGTAATAGCTCAGCCATGTGCCGGAAATACCCTGGCCGATGATAATGTAGTCAAATGTCATTTAGCAAAAATAAGCTGATGATTGTTTTATTAATTATTTATATCTGGTTCTAATATTTCTTTCCGGTTTTTAAACGAAATTGTTATTAATCTATTCTACAGATATTCTCACTCCTTCAGAATGTGAGGAGAATTCAGGTGCATACATACATTGTATCGTAGTAATACCATTGCTGAAATTGCCGGCATGAGTGGTAAACAAAGAATATTCAAACACATAAGTTCCTTTTCTAAGATAGCTGAAAAAGAAATTTGTGCTGGCATCTTTTGTAGTTTCATAATAGCCCAGGCCCCCCTGCCATTTGTAGCTGCTTAATACATTCACCGGCTCCAGAGCAGATGCCCTCATATCTTTCATATGTACATATTCCATATCACGATCAACACGAATTTCTACTCTTACTTTTACTTTGTCACCGATTTTTATTACATCACCATCATTGATTGGTGTAATAACGGGCCCACGATCAGTGTTTTTTTCTGTAAATAATTTTTTGGAGATTTTAAGTGGCGTAACAGCACTTGTGATTTTATCAAGGTCTTCAAAGTATTGCCAGTACATTCCTCCCCAGGTGACAGCCCCCCTTCCCCCCGAAGGGGGGTTCTGGCCACCGATAGTTACAGAAATGTTTCCCATATCGGATTTTACTTTTTCACCTTCAATAATTTTTTTGAAGTAGCCGGTACCGGCTTCTTGTCCTGCATCAGTTGATTTTATAGTAGTATTACCCAATTTGATTTCAACAGTTGGTTCATTACTTAACCATTCTGTTCCCTGTAATAATAAAGCATAACATGCTTCTGCAGTAGCTTTGGTTGTCTTCCAGTTATTTGTTTGTTTGTTTTTCAATAACCAGGTTCTTAAATCATCCACTGTTTTTGTATCCTTACCTACTTCCTGAAAAGTTTCAATCAGTAATGCATGTGTTTCAATCGGTGCCTGGTACCAGAACCAGCCTCTGAGTTGATCTTTCCAGTACATACCCAGTTCTTCATTGGTGATTGAGGTTTCTTTTAATGATTTTAAAATTGCAGCAGGAATCTTTATATCCCCCGATCTGTTCAGCGCTAAGGCAATCATCCCCTGCATATACTTGCTTTGTTTTACCCAATACTGCTGCGCCTGTTTGTAATAATAATTATATGCTGTTTGTAAAGCGGCGTCAATCTTATACTCAGGAAAGAAACTCCGCATATACAAATACTGAATTTGTGTGTAACCAATATTTTGTTGTTTAAGGTTAGCCTTGTGTTTGATTAAATAATCATAATCTTCTTTAATTTTTCTGTCAAGATATGGTATGGCTGTTGTTAAAATTGTTTTCAACTTATCATCCTGTCCTTTTGCATATCCTTTTAATTTTTTCAGGTGGCCGATGCCAGTTATGATGTATTGAGTAATATAACGATCATCGGGGCCGCCTGTAAACCAGACAAAACCACCATTGCTGCTTTGCATTTGTTTTAATTTATCATAGGCACTGTTAAGTTGTTCACTCATTTTTATCATGTCAAAAAGCAATGCAATGTTTCTTTTTTGCTCGGCTTCATTTTTTGCCTGTAATACCCAGGGTGTTTCTTCCAGCAAAACAGCTTTTAGTTCCTCGTTTTTTTGCAGATTACTCATTAAGGCCCCCCCGCCCCCCGAAGGGGGGATCAGTGAAGAGTCTGCCCACTTCTTAAATACCTCTTTTATTTGCGGCGATACGTTTGCAATCATTGTCGCCAGTGAATTAGCATAATACCTGTTCCATATTTGTTCTGCACATTCATAAGGATATTCCATGAGATAGGGCAATGACTGCACTGCATACCACGCCGGGTTGGAAGTATATTCCAGTGTCAATGAATAATTCTGAAGAGTTTCAGAAGTTCCGGAGTTAAACAATTTAGTGAAAGTAAATTGTTTTGTGCCTGTGCCTCTCATGGGTAATGGCATTGTTTCTGTTACCAGCATCCGGTTGGTGATTACAGGTAAAGCATTTTCTTCGGCATCGCTATAGTTACCTGCTTTCGCTACAATTCTCCATTGTAAAACTTTATTGAAAAGGTAAGGTACTTCAATCGGAAACTTTATTGCTTCGCTTTGCCCTGCTGCAATTGTGAAGTACTGATTAGGTACAACATTTTTAAAACGCCCATCGACAGGTTCATTTGTTTCAGCATCGAAAAGTTGAAAAGATGCAGTTCCTGTTAATTCTTTATCTGAAAGGTTTACAATTTTAGTACTGAATTCCATCTTATCACCTTCTCTTAGAAACCTGGGAGCATTCGGCTGTACCATCAATTCTTTTTGAGTGACGATTTCTTTTGTACTATAGCCAAAAGCAGCTTCTTTTGTATGTGCCAATGCCATGAATTTCCATCTGGTTAATGCCTCTGGCATAGTGAATGAAAATTCTATCGCACCGGTACTGTCAGTTTTTAAATCGGGGAAGAAGAAAGCTGTTTCATTGAAATTTTTTCGAATTTTTACATCACCAGACTGTTGATAATGATTAATGTCAGATTTATCATCTTTTCCATTTAATTTTTTATTCAGCGTATCTGTAATTGATTTTCCGGCAGCTGATACAACAACTTCCTGTCCAAGCGCAATTTGTCCATCAACTTTAGCTTCTTCGGCCGCCGGCAATGATTTTACACCTCTGATAAGCATTTTATCATTACTAAAAACTCCACCCGAAATGTTGTCATAAAATAAGTAATCATACCTTTTATCCAGATATTTTGTTTCCTGGTCGCTTATATATCGTTGGTTTGATTCTATGCCGGTAAAATTCTGGTTTCCGGTCCAGCTGTGTTGATAATAATAATCAGGCCAAATGGATGGCTTACTCCAACTATGCGGAACAAACTGATCCAAAGAAGCATCATACATACTGGCCAGCATTTCTGCAGCTACTTTTTCTTTTTTATAACCACTTATCTTTAATTTCCATTTTTCTTCACTTCCGGGCAATGTTTTGTCACGATACGTAGCGTATTCAATAGACAGATCTTTATTTGTCCACGGTACAGTGATAGTTTGGTTCAACTGGTAAAAACGATTATGCTTGATAAACATCCAGCTAACACCATAACCTCCGCGGTCTGATTCAGCAGCCGGGAAAGTGAAAGTTTGTTTCTGATTGCTGAGCTTGGTGAAGGAATAAGTATTGTTTGTGAGTTGAGAGTTGTCAGGCAGAGGTTTATTCAATTGTTGTACTACAAATAGATTATCTGCTACGGTGCCAAGTTCTATTTTGGCCGTTTCACCTGGTTCAACAGATGTTTTATTAGTACCGATCCATAAATATTCGGGGCGGTTGAGTTGATTGCTCTTTTCATCAAAAAGTTCAATGTATTTGATATCTTTTACTATTTCTCCATACTTATCTTTGGTTTCCATCTCAATTATATAGAATCCGGGACTATATTTTCCATTCAGTACTGACCATTTACCATTCGATTTTACTGAATCACTTTTCTCAAAAACTTGCCGCTCTTTCTCCCAACTTTTAAAATCGCTTTCATTATCATATTCATCATAAGGGAAATTTTTAATGTATTCATCCTTATTCATTACAAACTGGTCGGGTCTTTCCCAATAACGTTCACGGATTAACCTTTTTTCTTGTTGAAGTTTGGTAATAGTAACTTTTATACCGATTGATATCGGGACCGGTTCATATTCGCCATTCATATTCTGTGTGCGGATAGAAATAGTTTTTAAACTATCGACAGGAAGTTTATTGGGTATGTTTGTTACCAGCATCAGCGATTTATAACTAACTGATACTGATTTTTCACCGCTTCTTGTTTCTCCATTTATATCGGTTACATCAGCATAAACAGTGTAATCAAATACCGGTTCCAATTTTTTTTCAATCTTTAAATCCGGGATAGCAAAAAATTCAACGGTAAAATTTCCATTTTTATCAGTTATTACTTCGCCATGTGCTATTTCCATTTGTTCAGTTGGTGGCTGCCACCAACGCCAGAATAACCAAGGATAGATAAATCTTGGTTGACGAACAACCCTGTATTTTACCTTTGCCCCGTCAATATTATTACCCGCATAAGCTTTAGCCATACCGGTAACTTTTATTTTATCATTTACTCTGTATGTGCCTTTGACAGGTTCGTAATCCACATAAAATTTCGGCCGTTTATATTCTTCTACTCTTAGGCCAACATTACCGCCATCTTGTTTTGTATAAATATTGAACTGGCCATTCAGACCGGTTGGGGGTAATTGGAATTTTCCATTAAAAGAGCCGTATTCATTTGTTTGGACTCTAACAGAATCAACATCTTTATAATTTGCATTACGGAGAAATACGGATGTTTCATAATTACTACGAATGGAGCCACCTTTTTCCCGGGTATTGTGAATCAAAACAATTCCTTTGAAATAAACGGTTTGCCCGGGACGGTAAATACTACGATCGGTAAAAAGAAAAATCGAAGTTATGTTTTCAGGTTGTTCGGGTATATTATTGTTGTTATAATAATAGTCGTATACATAATCATTCATAAAAAGTTCGTCACCATTATATAATATATCCAGCAGGTAAATATAATTGCCGTAAGTATTAATTTCTTTTTGAGGTTTTTCGAGCCTGAAGTAACCATTTGCATCAGTATAATAAACTTTACCTTTTTCCTTTATGTATTTAGATGACTTGTAATCATATTTCTGCTCCCATACCTGAACTGTTGCTTTGGCAAGTGGCTGACCATTTTCACGGTTCAATACAAAATAATCATTCCCGTTGTTTACATAACTGATTGATGATACATAAAAATATCTTGCACCTATAATTGATTTCTTTCCATTGAAATCATCATCGTTTGATGCAACAAGAACATACTCACCTGCAGGTAAGCCATCTATTTTTATTTCAACACTGTGTTCCTGTAAGTCTTTGGTATTGGGTAATGTTTGTTGCCAGCTTTTTAATGGAGTAGTTTCTATGATCGACGGCCAGTATTTTTCATCATACTGGTTTATCAGCAGTTCTTTCAGTTTTTCGTTGGCTTTAATGATTCGGAGATAAAGGGTTTTAACATTTCTGTATTTTACCAATGAACGAAATGGCTGGCCGGGAATGTTTACTTTTTCCACACTGAACTCAATAGACTGACTATTGATTGTGTTTAACAGATTATGTGCATTAATTTTTCCTTCAGAGGAATCTTTTTGCATCAATATTTTTTCACATATTTCTTTGGCTTT
>Ga0062383_10000428_pt1 | contig 11011 bp, 11 predicted proteins | sample DOMMetBare3Fresh_FD_59508 | JGI IMG/M metagenome (GOLD analysis project Ga0062383, IMG submission 59508) | Wetland sediment microbial communities from St. Louis River estuary, USA, under dissolved organic matter induced mercury methylation -... | ecosystem: Environmental > Aquatic > Freshwater... | reverse complement strand
GATGAACTGGTACTTGTAGCCCATGGCGCCGAGTTCGCGCTGGAACTTGGCGATGGTGGCATCGTCCAGGTTCTTCTTCCAGTTGAAGGAAGGCGAGCAGTTGTAGGCCAGCATCTTGCCCGGGTGCTTGGCATGCACGGCTTCGGCGAACTTGCGGGCGAATTCCAGATCCGGCGTGCCGGTTTCGCACCACACCAGGTCGGCGTAGTCGGCGTAGGCAATGGCGCGGGAGATGGCTTGTTCCAGACCCTTCTTGGTCTTGTAGAAGCCTTCGGCGGTGCGCTCGCCGGTCAGGAAGGGTTTGTCGTTTTCGTCGTAGTCGGAGGTGATCAAATCGGCCGCTTCAGCATCGGTACGGGCGATAACCAGGGTCGGCACGCCATAAACGTCGGCGGCCATACGGGCAGCGATCAGCTTCTGCACGGCTTCAGTGGTCGGAACCAGCACCTTGCCGCCCATGTGACCGCACTTCTTGACCGAAGCCAGTTGGTCTTCCCAATGCACGCCAGCGGCGCCGGAGCGGATCATCGCCTTCATCAGTTCGTAGGCGTTGAGCACGCCGCCGAAGCCGGCTTCGGCATCGGCCACGATCGGCAGATGGTATTCGACGTGGCCGGCATCGCCCGGATTGATGTTCTTGGACCACTGGATTTCGTCGGCGCGGTTGAAGGCATTGTTGATGCGTTCGACAACCTTCGGCACGGAATCAACCGGGTACAGGGACTGGTCCGGGTACATGGCGGCGTATTCGTTGTTGTCGGCAGCAACTTGCCAGCCCGACAGGTAGATGGCCTTGATGCCGGCCTTGGCTTGCTGAACGGCTTGGCCGCCGGTCAGGGCGCCCAGACAGTTGACGTACGGCTGGTTGTTCACCAGATCCCAGAGCTTCTCGGCACCGCGGCGAGCCAGGGTGTGCTCGACCTGGAACGAACCGCGCAGGCGGACGACGTCAGCAGCGGAGTAGCCGCGCTTGATGCCTTTCCAGCGGGGGTTTTCAGCCCAGTCTTTTTCGAGGGCGGCGATTTGCTGTTCGCGAGTGCTCATTGTGAATTCCTCAAGTGATTTGATTTCGGGGACGGCGTTGAACCGGTGTTCTTGTTGCAACGTCGATGGAGGAAAGTATAGTGAGTTTTGCGCAGGGCAGCAATAGTCTTATATAAGACATAAGACAATATTTTTTTAAACAAAAACAGCGGCTTAATGCCGCTGTTTCACGATGTAAAACGTTGTTTGCGTTTGTGAAATGCAAACGCGCTGCATCAGCACAAAGCTTTGCTGCTGACCAGGATGCCATCCTCGTCGGCATAGAGATATTCACCCGGCTTGAAGGTCACCCCGCCAAAGGTCACGGCGATGTTTTTGTCGCCGACACCCTTCTTGATGCTCTTTTGGGGATGGGTATTCAGGGCGCGAACGCCGATGTCGATGCCGTTGATGTCGGCGGAGTCGCGAATGCAGCCGTAAACGACCACGCCTTCCCAGCCTTTGCTCTGAGCGAGGATGGCAAGCTGGTCGCCGACCAGGGCGCAACGCAGCGAGCCACCACCGTCGACCACCAGCACCTTGCCTTTGCCGTCTTCGGCAAAAGCTTCGCGGACCAGCGAGTTGTCTTCGAAAATCTTCAGCGTGACGATCTGGCCGCTGAAGTACTTGCGGCCGCCGTATTGCTGGAACATCGGGGCAACGATGCGGACGCTCTGGCCGAGTTCGGCTTCGAATTCGTCACACAGGTCGGGGGTTTTGAATGTCATGTTGGTCTCCCTGACAAAAAAAAGCCATGCATCGCATGGCTTGTTTAAATGAGTGATCGAAGTTTAAACGACGGCTTCGTCTTTTTCTTCCTCGAAATCGAGTTTGATCTTGCCATCCTTGTCGAGATCGACCGTGACGCGGCCGCCGTTGGCCAAGCGGCCAAACAGCAACTCGTCGGCGAGGGCCGAACGGATGGTGTCCTGGATCAGGCGAGCCATCGGGCGGGCGCCCATCAGCGGGTCGAAGCCCTTTTTGGCAAGCATTTCCTTGATGCCATCACTGAAGTGTGCGTCGACTTTCTTCTCGTGCAGCTGTTCTTCCAGTTGCATCAGGAATTTGTCGACCACGCGCAGAATGACCTCGTGGTCGAGCGGTGCGAAGGAAATCGTCGAGTCGAGCCGGTTGCGGAATTCCGGCGTGAACAAACGCTTGATTTCCGCCATCTCGTCGCCGGTTTGCTTCGAGGAGGTGAAACCCATGCTCGATTTTTGCAGGTCGGCCGCGCCGGCGTTGGTGGTCATGATGATGACGACGTTGCGGAAATCGGCCTTGCGCCCGTTGTTGTCGGTCAGGGTGCCGTGATCCATGACCTGCAGCAGGATGTTGAAAATGTCGGGATGGGCTTTTTCGATTTCATCGAGCAGCAGCACACAATACGGCTTCTTGGTCACGGCTTCGGTGAGCAGGCCGCCCTGGTCGAAGCCGACATAACCCGGTGGCGCGCCGATCAGGCGGGATACCGCGTGGCGTTCCATGTATTCCGACATGTCGAAGCGAATCAATTCGATGCCGAGGCAATAGGCCAGTTGCTTGGCGACTTCCGTCTTGCCGACGCCGGTCGGGCCGCTGAACAGGAATGAGCCGATCGGCTTGCCCGGGTTGCCGAGACCGGAGCGGGCCATCTTGATGGCTTGGGCCAGTGCGTCGATCGCCTTGTCCTGACCAAAAACGGTGGCCTTCAGGTCGCGGTCGAGGTTCTTCAGGGCACCGCGATCGTCCATCGTCACATGCTGCGACGGGATGCGGGCGATCTTGGCGACGATCTCCTCGATATCCTGCTTGCTGATGGTCTTCTTCTGTTTCGACTTGGGCAGGATGCGCTGGGCGGCACCGGCCTCGTCGATGACGTCGATGGCCTTGTCGGGCAGGTGACGGTCGGTGATATAGCGGGCCGCCAGCTCAACCGCCGATGAAATCGCCGTCGCCGAGTACTTGATGCCGTGGTGGGCTTCGAAGCGTGCCTTGAGACCCTTGAGAATTTCGACGGTTTCGGCCACCGAGGGCTCGTTGACATCGATTTTCTGGAAGCGGCGGGATAGCGCGCTGTCCTTCTCGAAAATGCCGCGGAACTCGGTGTAGGTGGTGGCGCCGATGCACTTGAGTTGGCCGGAGGAAAGCGCCGGCTTGAGCAAGTTGGATGCATCGAGCGTGCCGCCCGAGGCCGAGCCGGCACCGATCAGGGTGTGAATCTCGTCGATGAACAGGATGGCGTTCGGGTTGTCCTGCAAGGCTTTGAGAACACCTTTCAGACGCTGTTCGAAATCGCCGCGGTACTTGGTGCCGGCCAGCAGCGACCCCATGTCCAGCGAGTAGACATTGGCCTTGGCCAGGATTTCCGGTACGTCGCTTTCAACGATGCGGCGGGCCAGGCCTTCGGCAATCGCCGTCTTGCCGACACCGGCTTCGCCGACCAGCAGCGGATTGTTCTTGCGGCGGCGGCACAGCGTCTGGATGACGCGCTCCAACTCCTTGTCGCGGCCGATCAGCGGGTCAATCTTGCCTTGCAAGGCCAGCGCATTGAGGTTGATGGTGTATTGCTCCAGCGGCCCAGCCTGGACTTGTTCGCCTTCCGTCTCGCCTTCGCCTTCTGCCGGGGCCTTTTGCTGCGGGACCTTGCTGATGCCGTGGGAAATGTAATTCACCACATCGAGACGTGTGACCCCTTGCTTCTGAAGGAAGTAGACGGCATGCGAGTCCTTTTCGCCATAAATGGCGACGAGGACGTTGGCGCCGTTCACTTCCTTCTTGCCGGAGGATTGAACGTGCAGGATCGCGCGCTGAATGACGCGCTGGAAGCCGAGTGTCGGCTGAGTATCGATATCATCCTCACCGGACACGGTAGGCGTGTGCTCGACGATGAAATTGGAGAGGTCCTTGCGCAGCGCATCGGGCTTGGCGCCGCAGGCCCGCAATGCATCGGCGGCAGAGGGGTTGTCGATCAGCGCCAGCAGGAGGTGCTCGACGGTAATGAACTCGTGGCGTTTTTGACGCGCCTCGACAAAGGCCATGTGCAGGCTGACTTCGAGTTCCTGGGCAATCATCAGTTTTCCTCCATTACGCAAGCAAGCGGGTGTTGATGCTGGCGGGCGAACGCGCTCACCTGTTCAACCTTGGTGGCTGCGATGTCGCGAGGGTATACCCCGCAAACGCCACGTCCTTCGTTATGAACTTTGAGCATGATTCGTGTTGCTTGTTCAGTGTCCAGAGAAAAAAAACGCTGCAGCACGAGAATCACGAAGTCCATCGGCGTGAAATCGTCGTTCAACAACATTACCTTGTACATTTTTGGCGGTTGCAACTTGGCACGCTGTGCCTCCAGTAGTCCGCCATCCTGATGCTTTGTAGCCATGATTTCGATTCTATACAGTCAGCTTCATTCTGCAACAGAAACGCCGACGTGTGTTTCGCCCGTTTGTCAATAAATGGGGACGGTTTTTGATTTTCCAATGCTGCAAAGCAGCATCAAAAAATGTTGACGCAATAATTCATTTGGCGTAGAAAGCAAGACGTGTTTGGATTCATGATACGTCGGAGATGCCGCAAGCGCCGGGTTGCAGAGCTCAAACAGGGAGTCGGGGAGACCCGTAATTTGTTAGTTTTTTGTAAGAAAGTTTCAGACATGGCAATTGGCACCGTCAAGTGGTTTAATGATTCCAAAGGTTTTGGCTTTATCACTCCTGATGATGGCAGCGAAGATCTCTTCGCCCACTTCTCAGCCATCAACATGAATGGCTTCAAGACCCTGAAGGAAGGCGAAAAAGTCTCCTTCGAAGTCGTGCAAGGCCCCAAGGGCAAGCAGGCTTCCAATATCCAGCGCGCCTAAGCTCCGGATTGCTTAAAAGCAAAAGCCCGTCTGATTCAGACGGGCTTTTTTCATTGTGCGTCGGCGGTTCGACTACGCTTGGCTGATGGTGTATTCATCCTGCCGCTTGTCGCCGAGATTGTCGGTCCATGCGACGCTCAGCTTGTCACCCGGCCGGATACCCTTGGCCTTGAACGTGAACAACGGGTTTTTCGAGATCGAGGTATTCAATTGCCCCTCGATCAAGGGTTTGCCGTTGAGGAAAATGCTGAACAACTGGATGTAATGCGGTGGAAAGCTCTGGCCTTTGTCATCGCGACGCTGGCCTGTTTCCATCGGATGTTGCATCAGCACGCGGATGTCGGTGATGTCGCCTTGAGTCAGGGCGCGGATCTTGATCTGTTCTGCCATGCTCAGCCTCCGCAACCGCCGAGTGTGACCTTGATTTCCCGAAATGCAACATAGCTCTTGCCATCGGCAGTTCTGGCAACGGCACGGACGCGAGTTGTTTCGGCTAACTTGAGCTGGACCCGGGCGAAGGGAAGCGCGGGGGGGATGAATTCCAGCGATGCGCACAAAGGCAGCGGATTCTTGTCGGCAAATACTGCGAGATTCCTTACCCCGGGCAGATTGCAGCTGATGTCGACTTCGACTTTTGCGCCGTTTTCGGCGATTTCCGGTGCGGTGATGACGATATCCCGCGTTTCCTGGGCGCCTGCGCTACCGTGAGCCTTGATCGCATCACTGACATTGCGGGCGGAAAAGGCGTTGCGTTGCCATTCCGTTGCGAGCACGGCGGTCGGTGTCAGTAGTCCGCCACCAATAAAAGGGGCAAGCAGCGCCGCAGAGGCGCCGCCCTTGAGTAATTTGCGACGTAGTTCTTGCATGGAGGCTTGTTATTCCTTGTCTTCCGCCAACCAGTGGCCGGATTTGCCACCCTTTTTCTCGAGCAGCCGAATTCCTTCGATGCGCATGCCGCGATCAACAGCCTTGCACATGTCGTAGATGGTGAGCAGGCCGACTGAGGTTGCGGTGAGCGCTTCCATCTCGACGCCGGTTTTGCCATGGCACTCGGCGGTGACTTCGCAATGAACGGCGTTGTTGGGCGCGTCGATCACGAAGTTGGCCGTGACGCGGGTCAGGGCAATCGGATGGCAGAGCGGAATCAGGTCGCCGGTACGCTTCGAGGCCTGGATGGCGGCGATCCGGGCAATCCCGATGACGTCGCCTTTCTTGGCTGAGCCATCGGCAATCAGGGCCAGGGTTTCCGGTTGCATGAAAATACTGCCGCCGGCGCGTGCGCTGCGGGCGGTTTCGGCTTTGTCGCCGACGTCGACCATATGGGCCTGGCCGGCGTTGTCGAAGTGGGTGAGGTTTTGGTGGGTCACGGCATATCTGCTAGGTTGCGATCTGTCCGAAAGCGGTCAGTCGGGCTGCGTTATCATAGCACCATGCATTTTCATCGCCGTTTCGTTGCCGGATTGCTTGCCCTGACCCTGTTGATTCAACCCTTGCGGGCTGATGATCTGCCGGAGCTGGGCGATGTCGCAGGTAGCGACCTCTCCTTGTCGACCGAGAAGAAAATTGGCCAGCAGATCATGCATGAGATCCGCTGGCGGGATAACGCCTATCTCGATGACGCAGACATCGAGTCCTATCTCAACCAGTTGGGAGGTCGCCTCGCTGCGGTGAGCAATGATCCGGGTCTGGGCTTTTATTTCTTTACGATCGACGACCCGAGTATCAATGCATTTGCAATGCCTGGCGGATTTATCGGTGTGCATACCGGTCTGATCCTCGCGGCAGAGTCAGAGTCTGAGTTGGCGGGCGTATTGGCCCACGAAATTTCGCATGTCACGCAGCGCCATATCGCGCGGCAAGTATTCCAGTCGAAACAGCTTGGTATCGCTTCCATGGTGGCGATGGGGCTGGCATTGCTGGCGGCGCGCTCCAGCGGGCAAGTTGCCGGGGCGGCGATTGCCACGACGCAGGCCGGGGCGATGTCTGCCCAATTGGCATTTTCCCGTGATTTCGAGCGCGAGGCGGATCGTTCCGGCTTCGAAATCATGCGCAAATCGGGCTTCGATGTGCGTGGCATGTCGGCGTTTTTCCTGCGTTTGCAGCGCGCTGTCCGACTTTACGAGAACAATGCCACCGCCTACCTGCGAACTCACCCGCTGACCGGCGAACGTTTGACCGATATGCAAAATCGCGAGCAGTCGTTGGCCTATCGCCAAGTGCGGGATAGCGCCGATTTCTTGCTGGTGCGCGCCAAGCTTCGCGCCATGCGCGGTATTCCAGCGGAAGCGGTAAAGGATTTTTCAAGTTTGCTTGGCGACAAGAAATATCCGTCCGAGGCGGCAGCACACTTCGGGCTGGCCTATGCCTTGTACCGGGCAAGAGATTGGAGCGGGGCGGAGCGCGAAGTGCAGGCGACGCGACGGGCACGCGTTTCGTCGGCAATGGCCGAGCGGCTATTTGCCGAAATTCGTTTGGGGCAGGGAGATGCCGAGACGGGATTGGGGATTTATCGCGATGCGATGGTTCGTTATCCGCTCAATCTTGGTCTGATCTATGGCTACGGTGCTGCCTTGATCACCTTGAAGCGTTTCGACGAAGCTCTGCGTTTTGCCGATAAGCAGTTGCAGATGTATCCCCAGGATGTCCGGTTCTACAAAATGCGTGCCGAAAGCAGTGCCGGTCAGGGAAAGACGGCGCAGGTGCATCAGGCGACGGCGGAGGTCTTTGCCTTGCAAGGGCAGACCCAGGCGGCGATCGAGCAGTTGGAACTGGCGCAACGGGCTGCCGATGCCAGTTTTTACGACATGTCGGCGATCGATGCGCGCTTGCGCGAGTTGAAACGCCTGCGTATCGAGGAAATCAAGGAAAAGCGTAATTAGGGTTAAAATCGCCCACCTTGCAACCCGGCTTACCGACCATGGAATTTGATCGCGATCTTGATGTTAAGGGACTGAATTGCCCTTTGCCCATTCTGCGGACCAAGAAGGCTTTGGCCGAGATGGAGTCGGGGCAGGTTCTGCGTGTTCAAGCCACCGATGCGGGGGCGCTGAAGGACTTCCCGGCTTTTGCCAAGCAGACCGGCAATGAGCTGATCGGCCAGTCCGAAGAAAATCGCGTCTTCGAGTTTTTCCTGAAGCGCAAATAACTCCGCTGTTTTACGCACTTCTTGAAGACAGGCAGGCGCCGCCGGGCGATCCTGCCGCTTGGCGTTTCGAAGGCCTGATCGATTGTCTGACGGCGCATGACGCCGCGTCATTGGCCGAGGTACTGGCGGTGCTGGAGAAGGAGGGCGGCTGGTCCGTCCTGGCTATCGACTACGAACTCGGCTACCTGCTTGAACCGAAGGCGGCGCCGGCGAATTGGCCGGGAGCCGGGAAACGCCCTCTGTTGCGCGCCTGGCGATTTGAACGCTGCATCCAGATGTCTTCGGATGAGCTGGATCGCTGGCTGGACGATGCCGCGGCCGGCGCAGCGGCCGGTGTCGGCGGGCTGACCACGGGCCTTTCCGAGGCGGACTATCTGGTCGCAGTCGAGCGAATTCAACAATGGATCGGCGAGGGCGATTGCTATCAGGTCAATTTCACCTTTCCGCTGCATTTCGAGTGGTTCGGTTCGCCGCTGGCGCTTTATGCCCGTTTGCGGCAACGCCAACCGGTACGTTACGGCGGCTTTGTCGGTAATGCCCAAGAGGCGGTCGTTTCCTTGTCGCCGGAATTGTTCCTGCAGCGTCAAGGGGGGCGCCTGCTGACCCGGCCGATGAAAGGGACGGCGCCGCGTACCGAGTCGGCTGATGTGTTGCGGAACTCGGTCAAGGATCGGGCCGAGAATCTGATGATTGTCGATTTGCTGCGCAACGATCTGGGGCGGATCGCCAGGAACGGCAGTGTCCAGGTTGATCGCCTCTTTGATATCGAGGCTTACCCCAGCGTCTGGCAGATGGTTTCGGAAATCTCGGCCGATATCGGTAACGCCAGCCTGAGCGAGGTCTTGTCGGCTTTGTTTCCTTGCGGTTCGATTACCGGGGCGCCCAAAATTCGCGCCATGCAAATCGCTGCCGAGCTTGAGTCAGGCCCGCGCGGGCTCTACACCGGGGCGCTGGGCTGGTTAGCGCCGCATGGCGATTTTCGCCTCAATGTGGCGATCCGGACGCTGGAACTGGAAGCGGATGGCCGCGGCAAGCTGGGGATCGGCAGCGGCATCGTCGCCGACTCCAGCCCGTCGGCGGAGTGGGCCGAATGCTTGCTGAAATCAAGCTTCCTGCGCGATTGTCCGCCGGGCTTGCGGCTGATTGAGACGCTACGCTGGGAGGATGGGATTTGTTCGAAACTGGCGGGGCACCTGGCGCGTTTGCGTCATTCGGCGGCATGGTTCGGCTTTCCGTTCGATCAGGATGCATTGCTGCAGCAATTGCAGGCCTTGCCGGCGGGCGGCGTGTGGCGGGTACGGGTGACCTTGGGCAAGGCGGGCGATCTCGATGTGCAGGCGTTGCCGCTGGGCGAGGAGCCGGTGGGGCCGCGCTTTGCCCGTCTTGCCGAGGTGCCGATTGCTTCGGGTGACCCTTTGCGGCGTCACAAGACCACCGAGCGGCCGCTTTACGATGCCGCCTTGAATGCGCTGGCTGGCGAGCCCGCTTTGTTCGATCTGGTTTTCCTCAACGAGCGCGGTGAGGTGGCCGAAGGGGCGCGCAGCACCGTGTTTGTCGAGCGGGATGGTGTCTGGCTGACGACGCCTCTGGCCAGCGGCGCTTTGCCCGGGGTGTTGCGTGCCGAGATGCTGGCTGGCGGTCAGGCCCGCGAATGTGTTTTGTGGCCCGAGGATCTGGCTGATGGCTTCTGGCTGGGCAATGCCTTGCGCGGGCTGGTGCGGGTGACGCTTCAGCCCTGAGCCAGGCGGGGCTTCAGGCTTCGGCTTTTCTGGCCGGACGCAGCTTGCGGTAATAGATGCCGATCAGGCTGAGCAGGGCACCGGCGATGGCGGCCAGGAAGAGCTTGGCGCTGATCTCCTGGTATTCGAGCAGTACCGGGGTCTCGTTTTCGATCCGGTAACGCACGGTGGTCTGGAAGTTCCAGGCCGAGACCTTGGTCTCGATCTGATTCTTGCCCGCTTTCCATTGCAGGTGGAGCGCCTCGTAGGCCAGCTCTCCGCCTTCACCCGGTGGTTGCAGCGAGATCAACTTGCCCTCGGCGCGGGCTTGGGACAATTCGCCGATCGGCACCGCGCACACCGTTTCCGGTGCGCAGACGGCGACGATCGGGAATTCGGCCAGCCATTCGCCCCCCTTGTGCCATGGCCAGAGGGCCATCAGCGCCATGCCCCAGACCCAGATCAGGCCGCAGAAGAGCATTAGCGCCTTGAAGATCTGGCCAAAGCGGTTATTGACGGGGGGCTGGCTCATCTTAGTTGCCCAGCTTGGCGAGTTGCGGCTTGAGCTTTTCCATCGTCGCCGTGAAATCGGCCACCCGCTGCTTTTCCTGGTCGATCACGGCGGCCGGGGCGCGGGCAACGAAGCCCTCATTGTTCAGCTTGCCCTGGGCGATCGAGATCTGCTTTTCCAGCTTTTCGATTTCCTTGGCCAGGCGGACCTTCTCGGCGGCAACGTCGATTTCGACCTTGAGCATCAGGCGGGTTTCGCCCACCACGGCCACCGGTGCCATGGCGTCGGCCGGCATGTCGTCGACGATCTGAACCTCGGACAGCTTGCCCAGTGCCTGCAGGATCGGCGCGAATTCAGCCATCTCGGCGCCGCCGCCAGCAACCAGCAGCGGCATGCGTTGTGCCGGTGACAGGCTCATTTCACCTCGCAGGTTGCGGCAGGCGTAGGCCAGGGCCTTGAGGCGCTCGACCTTGGCTTCGGAGGCCTCGTCGATGCGGCTCGGTTCGCTGGTCGGGTAGGCGGCGAGCATGATCGAGTCGTGCGTCTTGCGGCCGGCGATCGGGGCGACGGTCTGCCACAGTTCTTCGGTGATGAACGGGATCAGCGGGTGGGCCAGGCGCAGTACGGCTTCCAGCGTGCGGATCAAGGTGCGCCGGGCGCCGCGTTGCTGGGCTTCGTCGCCGGTCTGGATTTCAACCTTGGCGATTTCCAGGTACCAGTCGCAGAATTCGTCCCAGACGAACTTGTAGATGCTCTGGGCGACCAGGTCGAAGCGGTAGTCG
>Ga0062383_10000419_pt1 | contig 11161 bp, 9 predicted proteins | sample DOMMetBare3Fresh_FD_59508 | JGI IMG/M metagenome (GOLD analysis project Ga0062383, IMG submission 59508) | Wetland sediment microbial communities from St. Louis River estuary, USA, under dissolved organic matter induced mercury methylation -... | ecosystem: Environmental > Aquatic > Freshwater >... | reverse complement strand
TTTTCTCAGAATTAACAGGCCATTACAGCCCATCGACTATTCAACGTTGGGACACTACTGGCTGTAAATAATAAAACATGCTCTTCACAGAAACTTTAAAGTCGATTTTTCTCCGTGTACTCTGTGCCCTCTGTGGCAAAAAAGGTTCTATAAATGCAGACACTCATATTCGGGGCAGGTAACCTGCTCTGCTCGGACGAAGGATTTGGCGTCCATTTCATCAAATATCTGGAGCAGCACTACTGCTTTGAAGACGATGTGGAACTGTATGATGGCGGGACGCTCGGGATCATGGTGACCCACCTGCTGGAGGAGGCCGACCGGGTCTATCTGGTGGATGTGGTGGAGGTGGAAGGTCAGCCGGGGGATATTTTGCGCTATGAAAAGGAGCAATTTCTGCTCGGCCGGTTGCCGATCAAGATGTCGCCGCACCAGATCGGCATTCAGGAGGTGCTGACCCTGTCGGATCTGCGTGGCCGCACTCCGGACCAGGTCTCCCTGTTCGGCATCATCCCGGAGTCGTATGCAGCCGGGGTCGAGCTGTCCGCTACCCTGGCTGCCCGGCTCCCCTCTCTGGCCGAACTGGTGGTGGGGGAGTTGCGGGAAGCGGGGCACCGGATTTCTGTCCGAGAAACGCCATAAACCCGTAAAAAGCAGTTGTCCACGAAGCACACGAAATAACCGTCAAGTAAATGGATAATGCCGAGATTGCCCTTTGAGTGATAGTGGCGCTTCGTAAAACTTAGTGTCCTTCATGGATCCAAATGCTGTAGATAATGAAAGAGCCAAAATCATGTTCACCGTCGGGTGAATCCGATTCTGGCTCTTTTTTTGGTAAATCTTTAACTGCAATAATCCTGCTATTCTGCGCCGGCCGGCTCCACATCCAGGATCATTTCCGGTTCTTCTGCTTCCAGCTCGGTCTCATTGTTCAGGATCTGCGCCATCCTGGTCATATCAAGCTCGTTTTCCCAGCGGGAGATCACCACCGTTGCCACGCCGTTGCCGACCAGGTTGGTCAGGGCGCGCGCCTCGGACATGAAACGGTCAATCCCCAGGATCAAAGCGAGTCCGGCCACCGGGATGGTCGGAATGGCGGCAAAGGTGGCTGCCAGGGTGATGAAGCCGCTACCGGTGACGCCGGCCGCCCCCTTGGAAGTCAGCATCAGCACTCCCAGGATGGTGAAGGTCTGGGTCCAGGTCAGCGGGGTATTGGTGGCCTGGGCCACAAAGACGGCTGCCATGGTCAGGTAGATCGAGGTGCCATCCAGGTTGAAGGAGTAGCCGGTCGGAATTACCAGGCCGACCACCGACTTGGTGCAACCGAGGTTCTCCATCTTGGCCATCATGCGCGGCAGCACCGATTCGGAAGAGGAGGTTCCCAGTACGATCAGCAGCTCTTCCTTGATGTACTTGATGAATTTGAAGATGTTGAAGCCGCACAGTTTAGCGATGCCCCCCAGGACGATGAAGACAAAGAGCAGGCAGGTCAGGTAGAAGCTCCCCATCAGCATGCCGAGCTTGGTCAGGGAACCGAGGCCGAACTTGCCGATGGTGAAAGCCATGGCGCCGAATGCGCCGATCGGGGCGGCTTTCATGATCACGCCGACGATGCCGAACAGCACGTGGGAGACTTCATCGATAAACTTGAACACCACTTTGCCGCGACTGCCGAGCATGGAAAGGGCAAAGCCGAACAGGATGGCAAACAGCAGTACCTGCAGGATATCACCCTTGGCAAAGGCGTCAACCACGCTGTTGGGAATGATGTTCATCAGGAAGTCAACCGTGCTGTGGGATTGGGCCTTGGCGGTATAGGTGCTCAACGCCTTGGTGTCGAGCTTGGTGACATCGGCATTCATCCCGACTCCCGGCTGGATCAGGCTGACCACCAGCAGGCCGATCGCCAGCGCCAGAGACGATACGATCTCAAAGTAGAGCAACGCCTTGGCGCCGACCCGGCCGACCTTTTTCATATCTTCCATTCCGGCGATGCCGGTCACCACCGTACAGAAGATGACCGGTGTAATGATCATCTTGATCAGCTTGATGAAGCCATCCCCCAGCGGTTTCATGGCTGCCCCGGTTTCCGGATAGAAATGCCCGACGCAGATTCCGATGGTGATGGCGGTCAATACCTGAAAATAGAGATGCTGATAAAACTTTTTACCGTTCATGGTGTCGCTCCTTTTCCGTTGCTGGTGTGAAATTTCTATTCATTGAACAAGGGTGCAAGCCTGGTCAGTTGGGGTTTTTCGGGGAGCGGCATCCAGTGGGTAAAGATGCGGACCGGCTGTTTTCCGATCCGGGTGGTGCAGGCCGAGATGCTCTCCCGGTTGCCGACACAGGTGTAGTCATCTCCAAACACCGGGTAGGGGGTATACAGCAGCACTCGCTGGCTTTCTTTCGGCAGTTGCACTTCCGCATCGATCCATTCCATCGCCATTTCCTTCTCTTCTGGTCTTATGCCAATCCTGAAAAGTATAACGATATGTTAGCAAGCGGGATGCCAATGGTGTATACAAATGTAACTACATGATATTACATTGTTTAAATGGTGTGTGGCATGGCGTTGCATGAAAAAGAGGTATAACCGGAGGGTGGGGCGCTGGAGAGGTGGTGTGGATAAATTCCAACAATATCAGTTGGTTGAATGGTCATAACCTTGGTTATGAGATATAACCCAGGTTATGACCATTGCGGGGGAGAAATTAGACCGTCAAAAAGATAAAACAGAATTCTGTGTTACTGCTACAGCCGGCGGTCATTATTACCGCGTGACAGGCGAGCTGCTCACAGCTCCCCCTTCAATTTGAGGCGCTTGCTGCGCGCCGCTTGCGAGAATAAACGCAACTGGCGCTTTGTTGTTCAAGACTCTATCGTCACTGTACTTGTCTTGAGAAAACAACGTAACAACTTGGGTGCCCCAATTACACTTAGCGCCTAATCAACAAACGCCTTATTACCCGTCACCCGACGAATGTTGTTCAAACGTTCGCGAGAAAGTGACTTGAAATTGCCATTATCCGGCTTTGGTGAATCCAGAACTTTTTTAAAGAATATGGCTGCAGCTTTGTGATCACCGCGTTCTTCCAAAATAAGTCCAATCTGGAAAAGCGCCTCAATGAATTGAGGATCAGATTGCAGCGATCGGTTGAATGCCGTAAATGCCTGTTCTCTGTCCTGGCGGGCAAGTAGCAAAATCCCTTCAAAAAAATCATAATGTGGATCGTTGAAATTGAGGTGACGCGCCGTATCGAACTGTATGAACGCTTGCTTAAAATCCCCGTTTCCAAACTGGACACGTCCGAGATTCACATGACCCCAGGCGTTATTTGGTGAAACTTGCGTGGTGTGTTCCCAAAGACTTTCTTCTGTTTTCCAGACGGCATTTTGTGAGATTGCGAGGTAACTCCACCACCCCGTCAGGATCACCACCCCACCCCACGCTACAATCTGCAACCGTGGATTGCCAGAAACAAAGTCCACCACCGCTGAAGCAATGATAAAAGCAAACGCAACTGACGGCAGAAAGGCATAGCGATCGGCAACAATAGGGTCGGTTGGAAAAATGTTCAAGACAGGGATCAGTGTGATCAGGTACCAGGCAATGCCTGTCAGCAGGTATGGTTTTGTCTTGCGGAATCGAATCGCCACGATGATGGCACCTGTCAGGGCCAACACTGTACCGATATTCACGGGGCTGAGCCACGAGGGATCGAGCGTCAAACTGTATGCAGCGGAGTAATCAAAGGGCACCACGAATTTCTTCACATAAAAAAAGATGATGTAGAGGATCTTGTCGACAAGAAAATTCAGGCTGTTGTGGCCCGAAATAATTTTGGAGTAGTCGATTATGTGCACTGTCAATGCAATCCGGGTGAATAGCCAGAACGCAGCGCCGGACAGGACAAAAAACGGGATGATCGGCACAAAATCCTTAGCGGCATGCCGTCTTGATACAAAGAGGGTAATGAACACGAGCAACAGTGGCAGGATAATACCGTTTGCCTTGGACAACAGGGACAAAGTGAAGCAAGCGAGGGCACCGATGAAGAGGATCGTTCGCCGTGCACGTCTATCTTCATACATGATGAGCATATAGAAAATGCAGGAGAAGAGAAAAAACAGGGTGGACAGCAGCGCATTGCGGCAGGTCAAGAAACTCGCGACCTCGCTGTGAAGCGGATGGGCGGCAAAAAGTGATGCTGCGATAAAACCGACTATCCGATGATCTTTGGATTCATTTCCGTTTTTCGATGCTGCTGCGAACAGGCTGGTTAGAAAGTATACGGCGATGACATTCAGGCAATAATATACCACATTGCTCAGGTGAAAACCGGCTGCAGTATTCCAAAGAGTGTAATCAATGGCATATGACATATCCCGGACAGGGAGGTACTCAACCTTGTTGCCCAGCGATGTAAACATGGAAACCACATCGAAGTTGGCATAAACAGGATTTTTCAGAATGTACAGATTGTCATCCCAAACAAAACCATTGAAAATGTTGTTGCCAAAAACAGCAGCAACGAGAACCGTCAGGATACACAACGGGAGCAAGGTTCTTATGGTAGTGCGCATACAGGTCCATTTCTAAAACATCGCTGACATTCTTATATTCCGGTAGGTAATGGCGAGGAGGGCAAAAACCTAATAAGCTAATAATAACGCTTCCTGAATATCATTTGAGGCATAACATAAATATCAATGAGAGACAATTTAGAAGACCACAGTTACTGAAGTTATGGATATAAGCAAAAATCGCCAAATCATATCTACCTCGCCAGCCATCCCGCATCAAACCGTGTAGGCAGTGTTTTGCACACGGCATCCGATGTTCTTCACTATAAGGCGTGCATTTTCACCAATCTGCTGATGTCGATATTTACAGAGCTGTCAATCGTTCTTCAATTTGAGGCGTTTGCTCAAGGCCGGCTGGGAGATTCCCAGCAGCCGGGCGGCAATGGTCTGGTTGCCATTGGCGCGGGCCATCGCTTCCTCCACCAGCAGTTCCGAAGCTTCAACAAAGGTCGGCAACTGCTCCAGGCCGGCAAACAGGTTCCGTTGCGGTGGAGCTATGGCAGCCGGGTTCTGCTTGATGTCCGGACGAATGATGGTCTTCAAAAAGGTATCCATGGAAAGGACCCGGTCGCGGTGGACACTGACGGCGTTATACACCAGCGCCTTCAGTTCACGCACGTTGCCGGGAAAACTGTAGGTCGCCAGCAGTTGCAGCAGCTCCCGCGGTGGCGTCGGTTTCTTTTTCCCCAGTGTGCGGGCCGCTTCTTCCAGGAAATGGTCCAGCAGCGGCGCCAGATCTCCCTTGCGTTCCCGCAGCGGCGGCACATGCACCATATGGGTGCAGAGCCGGTAGTACAGGTCGCGCCGGAAGGCGCCGCTCTCCTGCTTGTGGGAAAGGTTCTGGTGGGTGGCCACCACCACCCGCGCCTTGAGCCGTTTGGGACGGTCGCTGCCGAGCGGAAAGTATTCCCCCTCCTGAAGCAGCCGTAACAGTTTGACCTGGGAGGGAATCGAGAGGTCACCGATTTCATCCAGAAACAGGGTGCCGTCGGCTGCTTCCTCGATCATGCCGCGCCGGGGTTGGTCAGCGCCGGTGAATGCGCCGCGCATGTGACCGAACAGGGTGTCGGCAAAGACGGCGTCATCCAGGCCAGCCACGTTGACCGAGACCAGCTGGCCGCTGCAGCTGCTCAGGGTGTGGGCTGCCTTGGCGATCAGTTCCTTGCCGACTCCGCTTTCTCCCATGATCAGCAGCGGTTCTGTCGAGAGTGCCACCGCTTCGATATAGGAAAAAATGGCGTGCATCCCCCGATCGGTGGTGACAATCTTGCTGAATGCCGCCGGCTGCCTGACCTGTCCCGACAACATGCGGCTGGACATCTCGCGATTCTGGCGCTGCAGTTCCAGCATCCTGATCGCCCGCACGACCCCGCTGACCAGCCGGTCTTCTTCCACTGTCTTGACGAAGTAATCGAAGGCCCCCTGTTTGATGCAGTTCACCGCGCTCTCGATCTGGTTCATGCCGCTGATGACGATCACCGCAATTTCCGGGTGCCGTTCGGCGATCATGGCGATCAACTGATCGCCGCTCAGGTGCGGCATGGTCAGGTCGAGCAGCACCAGGCCGATTTCGTGCTGTTCCAGCAGTCCCATCACCAGGCGGCTATCCTGGCAGGTGGTGATATTGGTGATGCCGGCGGAGCGTTCCAGGGTCAGGCGCAGGGAGCGGAGCCAGGCCGGTTCGTCATCCACCAGCAGAACGCCGAAATAGGGGTAGAGGGATGAATTCATTGTGTCACTCCTTGCACTGCCGGAAAGCTCACGGTTACGGTTGTTCCGTTGCCGGGAACGGAATCAAAGCTCAAGGTGGCGTGGTGCTCCTTGATGATCGTGGCCGAGATGGAGAGTCCTAACCCGGTGCCGCCGCTCTCCCGCCGGGTGGTGAAAAACGGATCGGTCAGACGCGCCAGGTGCTCCGGTGCGATGCCGCCACCTTGGTCCGCCAGCTGGAGTACCACGCAGCCGGTAGCAAGATTATGACGGGTGAAGAGGGAAATGCCGTGATGCGGATCAGGCAGGGCCTGGCAGGCGTTCAGAATCAGGTTGACGATCACCTGTTCGATTCGCTGGGCATTGCCGAGAATCGGGGGGAGCTGGGGATCGTAGTGCGCTTCAAAATGGTTGGTGGATGATTTGATCGAGGAGTCGACCAGCCGCACCGCTGCCTTGACGACGGCGTTGAAATCAACCGGTTCCGTGGCTGGTGAGCTGTCCTGACGGGCAAAGTCCTTCAGCTCTTCCACGATCCGCTTGATACGGTTGGCGCCGTCCTGCATCTCATCCAGCAGATGGGGCACCTCGTCGCGCATGCGTGAGTACGGCAGACCGCCCAGGGTAAAATCCCCCTGACTGCGGTAGTGATCTTCCAGCACCTCTTCGGCGTCCTGGTAGACCTCTTTCAGGATCGGCATGTTGAGCAGGATCAGTCCGTTGGGATTGTTGATTTCATGGGCCACGCCGGCCACCAGCGTGCCGAGCGAGGCCATTTTGTCGGCCTGGATCAGTTTGTCCTGGTGGCGTTTGAGTTCATCCAGCGCGTTCTGGCGCTCGGTTGACTCCCGGGCCAGTTCGGCGGTGCGCTGGGCAACCCGTTGCTGCAGGGTGCGCGACCAGAGCACGGTGCCGGCCAGAATCAGCAACAGCGGTCCCAGCAGCATGGCGCCGTACCAGAGCACCTTTTCCCAGGATACTTCCGGAGGGCCGAGCACCCCGAGCCAACGGTCATAGATCTCCTGGTACTGCCCGGTTTGCTTGAGGATTGCCAACCCCTCGTTGAAGCGGGCCAGCAGTTCTTCATTCCCTTTCTTTACCGCGTAGCAGTATTTCTGGGTCGAGATGCTCCTGGCCACCGGCACCAGATTGGTCAGTTTGTGTTCGCGGATGATATACATGCCGGGGAGCATGGCCAGTACGGCGTAGTCATGTTTTCCCGATGCCAGCAGGCGCAGCGCATCGGCCGGAGTCGCGGTCATCACCAGGTTTGGTCCGAAGCCGAGCGATGCCAGGTAGTCGTGCATGATCCCGTCCTGGAAGACGATGATGCTTTTGCCGCGCAGTTCCTGGATGCTGCTGACCGGAGGGGTATCCTTGCGGGCAAAGATGGCGTGATTGATGATGGTGTGGGGTGGAGAAAAGGAGAGGCTCCTGGTGCGCTCCTCCGACCAGGAAATTCCCTGCAGCACGCCGACCGTGCCGGCCAGCAGGGCGTTGCGCTCCTCCGACCAGCCGCCGAAGCGGAATTCGACCTTGATCCCCATGACATCGGCAATTGCCCGGGTGAGATCCACGTTATAGCCGGCCGGTTGGCCGTTCTTGTCCAGAAATTCGTAGGGGGGATAATCCCGGTCACCGCCGACAATGATCACCGGTTTCGATGCCAGCTCGATCTCGGCCGTTGAGGCAGAAACCGGAAGAAAGCAGAGTACCAGCAGCAATACGGTCAGCAGCGCTCTTGATCCGGACGGCGTTGTCACGGTTGATTGCTTTCCGGAATTGCCGGGGGTTCCGGTTGCGTAACCGGGTTGTCGGGAGCTGTTAGCGGGTCAGGTTGCGGTTCGACCGGTTTCACCGTTGTTTCTCCGCAGTAGTAAACCGGTTCGCTGCCGGCGATAAAGAATTCATCCCGCCTGGCCGGCCACTCCAGGGGAGCCAGGCAGTTGCCGTTCTGATCGTTGCCGATACTGAGACTGACCACGTTCTCCGGCCGGACAAAATCGGTGGCTGGCTGGCCGGCTAGCGCCTGGCGCATGAAGTTGCCCCAGATCGGGGCTGCCACCGCTCCGCCGGTGAACCCCTTGCCACCTGGTTTCGGCTTGTCGTGGCCGACCCAGATTCCGGTTACCATCCGGGGGGTGTAGCCGACGAACCAGGCATCACGGTAATCATTGGTGGTGCCGGTCTTGCCGGCCGCCGGTCGCTGCAGGGCGAATTTCTTCAGGCTCTTGGCGGTTCCGCTGATCAGCACATCCTTGAGCATTGCGGTGGTGATGTAGGCCGCTGCCGGTGAGAGAGCCGGGGTCAGGATCGGCGGATTTTCACTCCAGCTGCGCCGGTTGCTGTCGTAGATCCGGATGATGCTGCGCGGTTCGGGGCGTGATCCGCCGTTGGCCAGGGGGGCGTAGGCGGTCACCAGTTCGACCGGGGTCACCTCATCGGTTCCCAGCGCCAGGGAGAGGTCGCGACCACGCAGGCTCAACCCCATCTTGAGCGCCTGCTCGGCAAAGGGATTCACGCCGACCCGATCCAGCAGCTTGACTGCCACCACGTTGTTGGAGCTGGCGAGCGCCTGTCGCAGGGTCAACTGGCCGTGGCTCTTGCCATCGTAATTGTGGGGGGTCCAGCTGGCGCCATTGCCCCGGTCGTAGCTGACCGGTGCGTCGTCCCAGCTGCTGGCAGCGGTGATCCCCTGCTCCAGTGCCGTGGCATAGATCAGCGGCTTGATGCTCGATCCGGGCTGACGGTGGGCCAGGAAGGCGCGGTTAAAGCTGTTCTTGGCGTTGTCAACATCGCCGGAAACCGCCAACAGGTCGCCGGTGGTCGGGTCGAGGCAGACCAGTGCCCCCTGCAGTTTGGGAGAAATCTTTTTGACCCCCTCGCTGAGTGTCTTTTCCGCCAGTTTCTGCAGGTTGAGGTCCATGGCGGTGGTCACCTGCAACCCTCCCTGTTCCACGGCCGCTGCACCGAGCCGTTCAATCAGCTTGCTGCGGATATGGGCCAGATAGGAGCGTGCCTGGCTGGGAGGGGTGATCACCGGAGGCTTGCTGCGCAGCTCCTGCTGGCGGCGGGGGGTGATCATGTCCAGATCCACCATCCGTTTCAGCACCACATCCCGGCGCATGCCCACATCAGCTGATTTGCCGAGCGGGTTATAACGTCCCGGGTTCTTCTGCACTCCCGCCAGCATCGAACACTCCGCGTCACTCAACTCTTCCGGGTTTTTGTCAAAGTAGAGCCGGGCCGCCTGGGCAATCCCCCAGGCGCCGTTACCGTAGTAGATCTCATTGAAGTACATTTCCAGGATCTGCCGTTTGGAATACTTTTTCTCGAACTCCAGCGCCAGCATCCCTTCCTTGACCTTGCGGTCGAGGCTCTTTTCCCCGCTCAGAAACTTGTTCTTGATCAGCTGCTGGGTAATGGTGGAGCCACCTTCGGCCAGGCGCCGCTTGACCACATCCTTGACCACTGCCCGGGCGATGCCGCGCACATCGATGCCGCCGTGTTCGTAGAAGCGGGAATCCTCCACCGCTACCACCGCTTTTTGCAGGAAGGAGGGAATCCGGTCGATGGAGACCCAATAGCGCTGTTCCGGCAGAATCCGGCCGGCAAAGCGCCCCTTGCTGTCAAACACCTTGATGGAGCTGTAGCCGCTTGGCAGGGGAGGGTAGGTGGCGAACGGTTCAGCGGCATACGAAAATCTCGCCTGGAATAGTGATATGCCGATCGCGAGAGCGACAATGATCCGGAAATAGGTGCAGTAAATGTGTCTCATAATGTTTCCTGTTTACCCGGCACAATTTTGACCGGCGGCAAGGCATGTTTTCCCTTGCGAGCAAATTGTTGGTCGAAGGTATAGACTGCCTGCGCCGTATCACTACTGGCAAGATGCAGGGCATCGGCAAAATCATACCCCAGGGCATACATTTCGAGTGCTGCCGCAACTTGTCCGGCGCATTCGGCAATCACCATCGGCAGTCCCAGAACATGTAGCAATGAACGGTGAATATCGGTCGGCTTAACCCGGTAGGCCGCCCGTAATACCCACTCCAGCTCCAACAGCACCGTCTTGGGTAAAAAAACGGCCTCAGACCGTTCCAGAAGTTTCATGGCACGGCGGGCCTGTAGTTCATCGTCGTTGGTCAGGTAGCGCACCCAGACATTGGTATCGAGAGTGATCATCATCGTTACTCCTTGCGCCAGTCCCGTGCCACTTCGTCATCAATCGCCGCCTGCATCTCTTGCAGGTTTTTGGCGGCGCCCTGATAGCCGACGCATCCCAGTCCACTCTGCAGGTCGGTGGTGGCAAAATTGTTTAAGGGTTTGAGCAGCACACCTCCTTGCACATCTTCAACTACAAAGCGGGTGCCCGGTTTCCAGTGATGGTTGGAGCGTATGGTCTTGGGAATAATGACTTGTCCCTTGCTTGACAGAAGTGTTGTTTCCATAGGGGACCTTTCGTAAGATTTGGTAAGATTGATAATAGCTGAGCGGTAAGCCGCTTACAAGAAAAATGCTTGTCACAAACAAGCCATCGGCAGCAAATGCAGTAGTGGCTGTTGTCTCAATGGTTTCGGTGGGAAAAGTGTGGTGGTATGCGCCGTTACGGTTGTATCCGGTTGGCTTTAGTAAAATCTGCGTAGGAAGTTGTTGGCATGAGTTGGATGTCCCCGGAACCTCCTCGGATGCGCCAACGCATCAGCGCGGCATCAGCGCGAACACACCCCACCCCAGGTATTCACGCGTGTAAGCAGCGTAGCGCTCGGGTTCCGAGATCAGTTTGGCTCGAACCTCTTTCGCTAATTCGTCGTCGGGATTGGCTTCAAGCCATCGGCGCATGGTGAGCCATTTGGCCGCCTCGTAT
>Ga0062383_10000417_pt1 | contig 11182 bp, 4 predicted proteins | sample DOMMetBare3Fresh_FD_59508 | JGI IMG/M metagenome (GOLD analysis project Ga0062383, IMG submission 59508) | Wetland sediment microbial communities from St. Louis River estuary, USA, under dissolved organic matter induced mercury methylation -... | ecosystem: Environmental > Aquatic > Freshwater >... | reverse complement strand
CTTACCGGTCCAACCGGTGCTACGGGCGCAACCGGAGCAACCGGCCCTGCCGGTGCGCCCGGTGCAGTTGGCCCGATCGGTCCGATCGGTGTAACAGGTCTGACAGGAGCTGCCGGTGCTATTGGCGCCGCAGGTGCGATGGGTGCAACCGGTGCAACAGGGTTGACAGGTCCAATGGGCTTGACCGGCTTGACCGGCGCTACTGGTTTGACCGGCTTGACCGGTGCTACTGGTCTGGCCGGTTCTCCTGGCGCAACCGGGGCAACCGGCGCATTAGGGGCAGTCGGCGCCACAGGGGCAACTGGCGCAACTGGCGCAACCGGTATAATAGGTTTAACCGGTTTGACCGGCGCAGTGGGTGGTACCGGTTTAACAGGAGCTACCGGTGCAGCAGGCGCCACCGGTCCCATTGGTGTGACCGGTTTGGCCGGTGTGGCAGGAGCTGCTGGACCGGCCGGCACGGCGGGCGCTGCGGGTACAACTGGCTTAACCGGTTTAACAGGAACAGCGGGAGCAACAGGGCTGACCGGTTCGACCGGTACAGCAGGCGCCGCAGGTGTTGCCGGAGCCACCGGAGCTAGTGGACCTGCCGGAGCTGCGGGTGTTGCTGGTACAACTGGCGCAGTAGGTTCTACCGGTTTAACCGGCGCCACTGGTGTTACCGGCCCTGTTGGCGTAACCGGAGCAACCGGACCCATTGGTGTTACCGGTTTGGCCGGTGTGGCAGGAGCTGCTGGTCCTGCCGGCACGGCAGGCGCAATGGGAACAACTGGCTTAACAGGTTTAACCGGAGCGACGGGCGCTGGCGGACCTGCAGGAACTACAGGTTTGACTGGATCTACCGGTGTTGCCGGACCTGCAGGAGCTACCGGTAGTACCGGTCCTATTGGTGTAACCGGCGCAACGGGAACAACTGGCTTAACCGGTTCGACCGGTACAGCAGGAGCAACAGGACTGACCGGTTCGACCGGCTTGGCAGGCGCCGCAGGTGTTGCAGGAGCCACAGGAGCTGGTGGACCTGCCGGAACTACAGGTTTGACTGGATCTACCGGTGTAGCCGGACCTGCCGGTGCTACCGGTAGTACCGGTCCCATTGGTGTGACCGGAGCAACCGGCGCTGGCGGCCCTGCTGGTGCAACCGGTTTAGTCGGTGCAACCGGAGTTGCCGGACCTGGAGGCGCGACTGGCGCTACTGGTCCTGGAGGCGCTACGGGTACAGCCGGTCCCGGAGGTGCAACCGGTGTCGCCGGCCCTGCCGGAGCACCCGGCGCTGGCGGCCCTGCCGGTGCAACCGGATTAGTTGGTGCAACCGGAGTTGCCGGTCCCGGAGGTGCGACTGGCGCGACTGGTCCCGGAGGCGCTGCGGGTACAGCCGGTCCTGGCGGTGCAACCGGTGTCGCCGGACCTGTAGGCGCAACCGGCGCTGGCGGCCCTGCCGGTGCAACCGGTTTAATCGGTGCAACCGGAGTTGCCGGTCCCGGAGGCGCGACTGGCGCTACCGGTCCTGGAGGAGCTGCGGGTACAGCTGGTCCTGGAGGTGTGACCGGCGCGACAGGTGAAACCGGCGCAACCGGTGCCAAGGGAACACCGGGAGTTTCAGGTCCGGCAGAGTCCACCGGTGATACAAACATTATTCATACCGACACCCCGCCTGAAACACCGTCAACACACCCTGTGCCGGTGACAGCGCCCCAGCAACCGCTGGATGAACTGCAAAATGTTCCGGTCGAACCGCTACCTGTCGTGCCGCCACCGCCTGTCCCGGTAATTCCCGAAGCGGTTAAAGAAGAGCCTGCTCAAGTGGAACATGTCGATCCGGTTATAGAGATAATAGAACCGATTCCAAAAACCTATAGAGCTCCTCATCGACAGCGCAAACAGGAGCGTAACTGAGTTACGCAAGATCGTGGAGTTATGACAATAATCAGAAAGCAGGCAACGGCGCACTTCCTGGAGGTAATGCAGTGTCTCCGCACAGGAAGTGCGCGCCAGGTTGTGATGTCAATTGTCAACGTGCTCTGTTTCGCACAAGCAATCACCGTGGTAACCCCTCAACAATCAACAGCGGCAGATGATGCGGGGCAGGTATCCCGTGCAAGTCCAACCGTAGCTGCGCAAAGCGGTTCTGCCGTACCTGCTACCAGTCAACGTAAAGCTGTGACGCTTTATAGCCCCAAGCGGGCAAACTTCAAAAATGAACAAACATCGCGCGAGGCCCGGCAGATAGCTGACTGGGTTGTAGATTCGGGTGACAATCGACGTATGCCGTTTGTTATTGTCGATAAGGCTGATGCCAAAGTATTTGTATTTTATGCCGACGGACGAATCCGCGGCGCAGCCCGGGCGTTGCTCGGCCTGGCGCGGGGCGATGATGCTGTCCCCGGTATTGGCAACCGGAAGATGTCGAGCATTCGTCCCGAGGAGCGCACAACACCTGCAGGGCGCTTCGTTGCCTCACTTGGCCGAAATATGAGTGGAGCCGAAATTCTCTGGGTGGACTACGATACCGCCATCTCCATGCATCGGGTGGTGACAAACAGACCCAAGGAACGCCGTCTGCAACGCTTGGCCACACGTACGCCGCTCGACAAGCGCATTTCATACGGCTGCATAAATGTGCCGGCGAAGTTTTTTAATAAGGTGGTGCGACCGTCTTTTTCAGGGACCAATGGCATTGTCTATGTATTGCCGGAAACCAGGCCGGCTCAAGAGGTCTTCGGGTCGTATGATGTTGAGGAACATGCGCGGCAAAAGAATCTCGGCCAAGCAGCTCCGGCTCCGCCTGCCCCGGTTGCCGGCAAGTGAGTCGGGGCTTTGAACGGTGATCCATGCTTCAGAAGTTCTCTCGCGACAGGCTCTCACTGTTTTTGACATACGTAGTTTGAGTGAATCAGATGACTATCATCAGAAAATATTTGAAAATATTCTTGCACTTAGCCATGGGTGTGATGCTGTTTTCAGCAGTTTCCGCATCTGCTTTTGAAAAGCCGTCACAGGGGGCAGAATTTTTGCTCGAAGGTTATGGCAGGAACCTGGCCGGACTGAAGACAAATAACTTCGGTATTCCGCTGGTTGTTGCGTCAAAAGAACTGGATGACAGGGTGCAAGTTGACGTGTACGGGATTTTTGATCATCGCTTCAGCGCCATTGCCAAGGTTCTCAGCGCACCGGAAAACTGGTGCGATATTCTCGCCTTGTTTCCCAATGTCAAGGCGTGCACCTACAAGGAATTGTCCGGGCTTTCCGGTGTCTCGTTATTGACATTCTATCTGGGGCGCATGGTCTACCAATCTCCGCTTGAGGCTCGTCAGGTACTATTCCGTTACCGGACTCTTGAACAACAGCAAAATTATCTGGATATCCTGCTCAATGCCGAACAAGGCCCCTTTGCCACCAAGGATCACAGAATCCGGTGTGAAGCGGTTCCGATTGATGCGGAAAGAACGTTTATCCATGTCAGTTACTCCTATCGTGACAGTAAGGCGCTCCGTTTTGCGTCAAAAGTGTATTTTTCAACGCTCGGCCGGGATAAGGTCGGATTCACGGTGACCAGCAAGGATGCAAACGGAGATCCGGTCTATTTGGGGGGGGCGCGCGGCGCAGTTGAACGCAATGCAGTGCGCTGTTTTTTTGCCATCCAGTCAGTTATGAATTCATTGCGCTACCCTGATGAACGTCGTTTCAACAGTAGAATCAACAACTGGTATGATCTGACAACCCGTTTCAGGAAGCAGCTGTTTGATCTGAACAAGGCGGATTATCTCTCCTATAAATCAAAAGAACATAAGAATCAGTTGCTGCTCCAGCAGCGAATTGCTAACGGACTTCTGTAGTACCAATTTCATGGAATACGAATCGTCATATATGGCACTTATGTCAGATATGACAGGCTCCGTTGAACATTTCCCCTCACCACTGAACTTCAAATTCCCTTTTCTCATGTGTTTTTAGTGTTTTGCCAACGCCGGCTCTCCAGTTCCCGGCTGGCACGTTAGTTGCGATTTATGCGGTAACCAGGTGACACGGTAACAACGTGCGATTGCAGGTATAAAATCTCGGAAAGCAGGCAGGAATAGCTATGAACAGACACGTCGACTCGGGCGATTACATTCAAATCAACGACACGGTGTTTCTCCATATTCGAGATTGGGGGGAGGGTACTCCCATCGTCTTTATCCCGGGGTGGCCATTTGGCCATGAAATGTTTGAGTATCAGTTTACTCAACTGGCGTACCGTGGCTACCGCTGTATCGGAATCAGCATGCGCGGTTTCGGTAAATCATCAAAACCGTGGGGTGAAGCCAATTATAACTATGATGTCTTTGCCGATGACCTTCGAACGGTTCTTCTTGCTCTGCAATTGAACAATGTCACGTTGGTCGGTTTTTCCATGGGAGGAGCTATTGCGCTACGCTATATGTCTCGTTATCAGGGAGAGCGAATCGCCAATCTGGTGCTGTGCGGTGCAGCAGCGCCAAACTTTACCTCTAGCCCGGCTTTTCCCTATGGTCTGGAATCGGGCGCCGTGGATAGTCTGATTAAATTGTGTTATTCGGATCGCGCCAAACTGATTGCTGATTTCGGCAGGATGTTTTTTAAAGATTCAAAAGCAATTACCCCTCAACTTCTGGATTGGTTCCAATCGCTGGCAATGGAAGCGTCAGCCCATGCCACGGGGGTTTGTCTGGCAACTCTCCGTGATTCTGATCTGCACTCTGACATACAATCCGTAATGATCCCCAGCGTACTTTTTCATGGGCTGCATGATCAGATATGCCCATTTAAACTTTCTGAAAAAATGATCATGCCGCATGAACTGCTCCCTACCGGTGAAGTGGCAAATGCGGCTGGTTCAGATGCCATATCGTCGGGAGTGGAACCGGCTGCCGACGGGATACGGGGCGCAAGGTTAGTCTGCTTTGAGAACAGTGGGCATGCCTTGTTTTATGAGGAACGAGAGAAGTTCAATTCGGAATTGATCAGCTTTATCGAAAAGAAAACCCTCACGGAGGACAAGTTTTTCGGTACGGCAACGGGATGACGGTCAGCCTTGAAACCATGAAGCGCAAAGGAGATAGTTATGGGCGATCAAACCACTATCAAGGGAATGGGAGCGATACCTCATGCCGGAGGGGTCGGGTTTCGCGTGTGGGCGCCCCATGCGGAGCGGGTAGCTGTCATCGGTACCTTCAACGGGTGGGATGGCACTAAGCATCCCCTGCAAGCCGAGCAGAACGGCTACTGGTATGTGGATGTTGCCGAGGCTCATGCCGGCGATCAGTACAAGTTTCAACTGGACACGGTAAAAGGTGTACTCAAGCGCATCGATCCGTATGCGCGCGAAGTTACCGGTTCGCTCGGCAATGCCATTGTCCACGATCCCGGCTTCGATTGGCAAGGTGACGATTTTCATCTCGTGTCATGGAATGAGCTTGTCGTCTATGAACTGCATGTCGGCACCTTCAACGATCAGGACGATAGCAACCATCCGGGCAAGTTTGCATCGCTGTCGGCACGCCTGGAACATCTGAAAAAGCTTGGCGTCAACGCTCTCCAGATCATGCCGGTGGGGGAGTTTGCCGGAGACCGCTCGTGGGGGTACAATCCGGCCCACATTTTTTCTGTTGAACTTGCCTATGGAGGGCCTGAAGCATTCAAGCGATTTGTCAAGCGCGCTCACCAGGAAGGTATCGCGGTGATTCTGGACGTTGTCTACAATCATCTCGGCCCCGGCGACCTTGACCTGTGGCAGTTTGACGGTTGGTGTGAAAACAATCGCGGCGGAATTTACTTTTACAACGACGAACGGGGTTGCACACCGTGGGGAGAAACCCGCCCTGATTACGGACGTGGCGAAGTGCGTCAATTCCTTCTGGATAATGTCATGATGTGGCTTGAGGAGTTTCATGTTGACGGCATCCGCTTCGATTGTACCCAATTCATTCGCACGATCAATGGCGCCGGTACTCAGGACATTCCTGAAGGGTGGAGTCTGTTGCAGTGGATCAACAGCCAGGTTGCCGAAAAGTACCCCGGCAGGATCACCATTGCCGAGGATCTTCAACATAACAGGTGGCTCACCAAAGACACAGGCGCCGGGGGAGCAGGATTCAGTTCCCAGTGGGACGCCATGTTCGTTCACCCGATCCGCCTGGCAGTTACCACGCCGCAGGACGAGGATCGTTCCATCGAAGCGATCCGAGATGCCATCTGCTACCGCTACAACGATGACGCCTTTGACCGGGTTATCTACAGCGAATCCCACGACGAAGTGGCAAACGGAAAAGAACGCGTACCGCAGGAAATTTGCCCGGATGACCCCACCGGGTGGTATGCGCGTAAACGCTCGACGCTGGCGGCTGCCATGGTCTTTACGGCCCCCGGCATACCGATGATCTTCCAGGGACAGGAATTTCTTGAGGGAGGGTGGTTCCGCGATACGGTGCCGGTCGATTGGGACAAAAACGAAGAATATCATGGCATTGTCCGGCTGTATCGCGATCTGATCCGGCTGAGAACCAACCGTGACGGCTTCACGCGTGGCCTGTGCGGTCAGTTCACCCAGGTACATCACCTTAATGACGAATGCAAGGTCATTGCTTTTCATCGTTGGGATAGGGGAGGAGTAGGGGATGACGTGGTGGTGGTAGCCAATTTTTTTCGTGAACCCCGGGAAGGGTACGTGATCGGCTTCCCGGCTGGCGGGATCTGGAAGCTCCGCTTCAACGGCGATTGGCAGGGGTACAGCGATGACTTTCAAGGTTATCCAAGCTCTGATGTTGTCGCCGAACCGGGTGAAAACGACGGTCTCCCATTTTACGCTACGGTTTCCATTGCCCCCTATAGTGTGCTGATCTTTTCGCAGTGAAGAAAACCGTTGATTCCGGATACGTACCGTTTACCAAGGACTCCCATGAAAACAGTATCTGCACATACCGATTTGCACAAAGGGAGCACTTCCCCCCTCGGCGCCACCGTCTGCAACGGCGGGGTGAACTTCAGTATTTTCGCACGGGACTGCAGTGGCGTAGAGCTGCTGCTCTTTGACCTGGCTGACGACGCGACCGCCTCGCGGATCATACCACTCAATCCCCGGATAAACCGTACCTACCACTATTGGCATATCTTTGTGCCTGACATCGGAGCTGGTCAACTCTACGGTTTTCGGGTGAACGGTCCCTTTGACCCGCAACGGGGACTGCGCTTTGATCCGGGCAAACTACTGCTTGACCCCTATGGGCTTGGGGTGGCTGTTCCATCCGGATACAACCGAAGTGTCGCCTCTGTGCCGGGGGACACAGGCAGATCCATGAAGAGCGTGGTGGCTGATCAGCGCGGATATGACTGGGAAGGGGATCTGCCGCTCAAGCGACCTTACTCACAGACCATTATCTATGAGATGCATGTGGCGGGTTTTACCCGGCACCCTTCATCCGGGGTCACGCCGGCAAAGCGTGGCACTTATGCCGGTCTGATCGAAAAAATACCCTATCTTCAGGATCTGGGGATCACTGCCGTTGAACTGTTGCCGGTCTTCCAGTTCGACTCACATGATGCCCCTTCCGGACTGGTCAACTATTGGGGGTACAGCCCGGTCTCTTTTTTCGCACCCCATGCGGCCTACAGTTCCTGCAAGGATCCGCTTGGCCCCTTGAACGAATTCCGCGACATGGTCAAGGCACTGCATCGCGCCGGTATCGAGGTGATCCTCGATGTGGTCTATAATCACACCGCCGAAGGTGATCATACCGGAGCGACCTTCTGCTATCGCGGCTTTGCCAACAACGTCTACTACATCATGGATCCTGAGGGTAGTCATATCGATCACTCCGGCTGTGGTAATACACTTAATGCCAATCATCATATAGTTCGAAGGCTTATTATCGATAGTCTCAACTACTGGGTTAAGGAAATGCATGTTGATGGCTTCCGCTTCGACCTGGCATCCATACTCTCCCGGGATGGTCAGGGGCATCCGCTCAAAAATCCGCCGATCCTCTGGGACATAGAATCTGACCCGGCCCTGGCGGGAATAAAGCTTATTGCCGAAGCGTGGGACGTGGGAGGGCTGTATCAGGTCGGCAGTTTTATCGGTGACAGCTGGAAGGAATGGAACGGAGAGTTTCGCGATGACGTGCGCAGTTTTTTGAAAGGTGACAATGGTGGTATCTACCGCTTTGTTGCGCGGCTTTTGGCCAGTCCCGACATCTACGGCCATCAGGAGCGCGAGCCGGAGCAGAGCATAAATTTCATCACCTGCCATGACGGCTTTACCTTGAATGATCTGGTCTCGTACACCACAAAACACAATCTGGCAAACCGTGAGAACAACCGGGACGGGTCCGATTCCAACGTGAGCTGGAACTGCGGTTTTGAGGGGGGGACCGATGACCCGGCTGTCGAAGGGTTGCGCAACCGGCAGGTGAAAAACTTTATGGCAGCAACCCTGCTTTCCCTCGGTACGCCGATGATCCTGATGGGGGACGAGGCGCGCCGGACCCAGCAAGGGAATAACAACGCCTATTGTCAGGACAACGAGATCAGCTGGTTTGACTGGGGACTACTGGAGCGTCATGCGGACATTCACCGTTTTACCAGGATGCTGATTGCCGCGCGAATCATGCGCTGCAACACCGATCTGGAGGAACTGAGTCTTACCCAGCTGCTTGATCGGGCACGCTTGGAGTGGCATGGTGTGAGGCTGAATCTGCCGGATTTGAGCTATGAATCACACAGTATCGCGCTGACCGCCTGGAGTGTCTCCCGGCAGGTCGTTTTCCATTACATGATCAATGCCTACTGGAAACCGCTCTCCTTCCGCCTTCCCTCCCCGAAAAAACTGCCGGGGGGCGTCTGGCGCCGCTGGATCGACACGTCAAAAGATTCACCCGAAGATATCGTTCCCTGGGATGCCATGCCGGCCATCAGCGCTGGCAGCTACCGACTCCCCGCGCGCTCGATTGCGGTCTTCATCACCAAGAGCGGAGTACACAATGTTTCCGAATATACCATAAGCTCCGGCAGAAAAGCCTCATCCAGGGGAGCCATCAAGGCCCTGACTATTGCCCTCATGATGGCATATGGAACCAATGCCTCCGCACTTCCCGGGGGAGGCGTAGTAACAGCAGGTGGCGCAGCCATCAGCAACCATGCGGCCAACACGACCATAACCCAGTCCACACAAAATGTGGCGATCAACTGGCAGACCTTCGGTATAGGACGTGGAGAAACGGTCAATTTCTTGCAGCCCAACAGCAATTCAGTGGCACTCAACCGGGTATTGGGTTCAGATCCTTCAAGTATCATGGGCAGTCTCTCGGCCAATGGCAAAGTGTTCCTGCTGAATCCCAACGGCATCCTGTTCGGCAAGGGAGCGTCGGTCAATGTCGGCGGACTGGTCGCCTCCACCCTTAACATCAAAGACAGTGATTTCATGGCAGGCTCCTACAAGTTTGCCGGCACGGGTGATGGCACAATCCTCAACCAGGGGGCGATAAGCACCACAATTGACGGCGGCTATGTGGCGCTGCTGGGCGCGAATGTGAGTAATGAAGGCGTGATCTCGGCCAAGCTCGGCACGGTGGCGCTCGCTGCGGGCAACGCCTTAACGCTCGATGTGGCTGGTGACGGACTGCTCAATGTAACCGTAAACCAGGGCGCGGTTAATGCTCTGGTACAGAACGGCGGAATGATCCGGGCTGAAGGAGGAGAAGTTCTGATGACCGCACGGTCGGCGGGTAATCTGCTGCAGGGAGTGGTAAACAATAGTGGCGTAATCCTGGCGCACACCATAGAGAACCATAACGGCACGATCAAGCTTATGGGTGACATGCAGAATGGAACCGTGAACGTGGGAGGCACGTTGGACGCATCAGCTCCCAATGGCGGAGATGGAGGCTTCATTGAGACCTCGGCTGCGCACGTCAAAATCGCCGGAGACGCCCTTATCACCACCCAGGCCGCACACGGTACATCAGGCAGTTGGCTTATAGATCCGCAGGACTTCATCATTGGCGCCGGAGGCGATATCCTGGGTACGACACTTTCCGCAAGCCTGGTAACCAACAATGTTGTCATCAGTACCGTAACGACCGGAACAAATACGGCTACTAATTTATACGGCACAACACCCGGCAACGGAGATATCTTTGTCAATGACGCAGTAACATGGACAAGCGCGTCAACTCTGACATTGAACGCATTTCGGGACGTGAACGTACGACAAGCCGTTACAACGACCGGTGGAAATTTTGCCGCAAACGCCGGTGGCGATATAAACATTATAAAAAACGGAACATATGTAAATTCAGCCATTACTACGACCGATGGAGGCCTTTTATTGATTGCCGGAAACAATGTAAACATTGATAACGCAGCCATGACAACTACCAGAGGTAATGTTGTTCTTAGTGCCGGTAACAATGGCTCTGGATCCGGTACAGTGCTCTTCTCTGCCGGAACCCCGCAATTCACTGTCGCAGAATCCGGCGCAGTCAGGATCTATACGCCACTTTCGTACGCAACACCGACAAATTACTCGGGAAATTTCACGTTATCAGGCAGCGCCACACTGACACCATATATGCTGGTGTTTGCACAGGGCACTACGGGTGCAACAGGCTCTCAAGGTATTCAAGGTGTTCAAGGTCTTCAGGGTGCAACAGGCTTTCAGGGTATTCAAGGCATTCAAGGTATCCAGGGCATCCGGGGACTAACGGGAGACCAGGGGATTCAGGGTTTAACGGGCGACCAGGGAATTCAGGGACTTCAGGGTTTAACGGGCGACCAGGGAATTCAGGGACTTCAGGGTTTAACGGGCGACCCGGGAATTCAGGGACTTCAAGGTTTAACGGGGGGCCAGGGAATTCAGGGACTTCAAGGTTTAACGGGGGACCAGGGAATTCAGGGACTTCAAGGCATTCAGGGCTTAACCGGCGATCAGGGGCTTCAGGGCAGCCAAGGTATTCAGGGAGTGATCGGCGAAACAGGTGCAAAAGGTGATACCGGGCTTCAGGGGGCGACTGGCGGCAAGGGAGATGCCGGGCTACAAGGGATTCAGGGCACAACAGGTACTACAGGAGTTGCGGGCGCCACTGGCGCAGCAGGTTCGGAAGGCATCGCAGGAGCAACGGGTATATCTGGCGCAGCAGGCGCTAAAGGTGATACCGGACTACAGGGGATT
>Ga0062383_10000416_pt1 | contig 11182 bp, 13 predicted proteins | sample DOMMetBare3Fresh_FD_59508 | JGI IMG/M metagenome (GOLD analysis project Ga0062383, IMG submission 59508) | Wetland sediment microbial communities from St. Louis River estuary, USA, under dissolved organic matter induced mercury methylation -... | ecosystem: Environmental > Aquatic > Freshwater... | reverse complement strand
GCCGAAAAAGCCGAAGCAGCAAAAGCCAAAGCAGCCGCCGAAAAAGCCGAAGCAGCAAAAGCCAAAGCAGCCGCCGAAAAAGCCGAAGCAGCCTCAAAAGCTAAGGCCGAAGCGGAAGCTAAGGCAAAAGCGGAGGCAGCAGCTGAAGCGGAAAGAGTAAGGGCTGCGGCTGAAAAAGCAGCGGAGGAGGCTAAAGCGAAAGCATTAGAACGAGAAAGTGAGCTAAAAAAAATAAAGGCTGCTATCCAGCTTAAAACTGAGCGCAACTGGATTCGTTCTTCTGACAAGACGGGTCTGAAGTGTAAAATCAAAGTCAGATTATTGCCCGACGGCACTGTAATCGACGCAGTCGTCACTGCCAGCAGTGGCGATGAAATTTTCGATCGCTCGGCGGAAAATGCCGTCAACAAAGCTTCACCATTGCCGGTACCTAAGGATAAAGAACTATTCGCCAGAGAATTCAGGTCATTTACATTTGATTTTAAGCCAGATGATTAAAATGGCGACTGAATGATAATAAGTCCCATGTGACTCGAACAGTCAATCCGGCTGGACTTTCATACTAATCAGGTTGATTTATATTGCTGAGGTAAATGTGAGTTTTTTTAGAAAATTATTACTGATCGTTTTGTTGGGTTTTTATTGGCCGCTAAGCTACGCCGAGTTGACCATTGAAATCACCGAAGGCATCGAGAGCGGCGTACATGTGGCGGTGGTTCCTTTCGCTTCACAAGGGGCGCCGGTTGATATCAGCTCGGTGGTTAACGCCGACTTGGCGCGCAGCGGCTATTTCAAGATGCTCGTCCCGCAGAACATGCCTGGCAGGCCAACGACCGCCGATGCGGTCAGATACCCGGACTGGCAGGCCATCAATCAGAACTATCTGGTCATCGGTCAGGTTAATGAAGACCGTGGCCAATATAATGTCCAGTTTCAATTGCTTGATGTAGCCAAAGGTGGGCAACTGCTAGGGTACCGGATGACATCTTCAGCAACTGATTTACGCCGGACTGCCCATCATATCAGCGATCTTATTTTTGAAAAACTGACCGGGAAAAAAGGCGTTTTTAGTGGCCGCATTGCTTACATCACCAGCACCAAACAGGGTAATAAAAGGATTTACCAGCTTCAGGTAGCCGATGCCGATAGCTTTAATCCGCAAACCATAGCATCCTCGCCGGAGCCGCTCATGTCGCCGGCCTGGTCGCCAGACGGCAGAAAAATGGCCTATGTATCCTTTGAAAGAAAAACGGCCGCAATCTATGAGCAAACCCTTGCAACCGGTCAGAGAACAAAAGTAGCTGAATTTTCCGGTATCAATGGCGCGCCAGCATGGTCACCGGATGGTGGCAAGATTGCCTTGACACTATCTAAAGACGGCAGTCCAGATATCTATGTGCTCAATCTCCTGACCCGCTCGCTAGTCAAACTGACCAAAAGCTACGCTATTGATACAGAACCAGCCTGGTCGCCGGACGGGAGCCAAATCGTGTTTACTTCAGACAGGGGGGGCAAACCACAGCTGTATATCATCTCCAGTCAGGGCGGGCAGGAAAAAAGGTTGACATTTAGCGGCAGTTATAACGCTCGCGCCAGTTTTTCGCCCGACGGCAAAACCATTGCAATGGTGCATGGCAACGGCAACGACTACCGAATTGCAGTTATGGATATGGCGACTCATTCAATTGATGTGTTAACGAATGGGCCGTCCGACGAATCGCCCAGTTTCGCGCCGAATGGCAGCATGATTCTTTATGCGTCGAAAAAAGGCAACAGCGCTTTTTTATCGGCGGTATCAATCGATGGTAAAATGCAGCAAAAGCTTGCTTTCAGCAGCGGCGAAGTACGAGAACCCGCTTGGTCACCCTAATTTTTTTGGCCTGATACAATTTATTTTGTAAAATTAAAAACTTACCACTTGGAGTAAAAATGAAATTAACTAAATTATTATTGGTAGTGTTGCTCAGCGTATTTTTCCTATCCTCATGTAGCGACGATGAAGCCGATACCAGCTTGACCGATGGTACTCAAACTGCCGCTAGCGGCGTCAATGATGCATCGACGAGCGGTTTGAATAACGGTTCCGGATTATCCGGCTCGGAAATGGGCGGAGCTGGCTCCGGGATGTATCCCAATGCCGCCATAGGCCCTGAATTTAGCGATCCGAATAATCCTCTGTCGAAAAGCACGATCTACTTTATGCTCGATAGCAGTCAGGTTCAGGAAGATTTCGTGCCGGTTATTGCAGCCCACTCTCAATATCTGGCCGCGCATCCGAATCAGCGTGTTGTTCTGGAAGGCCATGCCGATGAACGCGGTTCACGCGAATATAATATTGCACTGGGTGAACAACGGGCAAAATCGGTGGCTAATATGATGAAAGTTCAGGGCGTATCTGAAAGCCAGCTAGAAATAGTCAGTTACGGCGAAGAAAAACCAGCGGCTTTTGGCAACGATGAAGCTTCCTGGGAACGCAATCGTCGCGTTGAACTGGTTTACCAGCAAGGCCGCTAAATGAGACTTCGTTTGCTTTTAATGCTGTCTGTTTGCGGCAGCGCTTACGCCGAGTCATGGCCCTTGCCGCCGGTTGTTGATAATGCCACTTACCCGGCCCCGCCAGTAGCCAATACGACGCCATCCACCTCGACGAAAACCTTGTATGAAATGATGGGCCGCCTGGAACAGTTGCAAGTTGAAGTGCAGCAACTCACTGGCAAGGTAGAGGAACAGACCCATCTGATCAACGAGCTGAAAAAACGCCAGAATACGATGTATTCCGATTTTGATGAGCGTATCCAAAACATTGAAAGCAAAGGGGCCAATACCGGCGAGCCGGTCGCTGAAAATCCGGCAGAACCCAGCAAACCAGCAGCCCCAGAAATCAAAGAGAGTCCTGCAAATCCACCACCACAGGCCCCAGCTGCGGCGGCGCCTGCCAGACCACCAGTGGCTCCAAAAAAGCCAGAGGCTGTACAGGTGGCTGGCGATGAAAAACAGAGCTATCAACATGCCTATGACGCGCTGAGGAACGGCCATACCAGTCAGTCCATCGCCGAGTTCGATGCCTTTTTGACCAAATACCCAGCCAGTGGGTTGGCCAATAATGCCCAGTATTGGTTGGGCGAAGCCCACCGTGTCAATCAGGATATGGAATCCGCACGCAAAGCCTTCAACAAGGTCATCGATAATTATCCCGGTGCTGCAAAAGTCCCTGATGCCTTATTGAAGCTTGGCTATATTGAGCTTGAACAAAAAAATCCGGCCAAAGCTCGTGAGTATTTAACGCGTGTAACGGCTGAATATCCCGGTACGACGGCAGCACACCTCGCGTCCAAAAAATTGGGTCAAATCGATGGCGCCAACCCCTAATGGTGACTTCACTTCGCATTACTGAAATTTTTCATTCACTTCAAGGTGAATCAGCTACCGTGGGGTTGCCCACGGTATTTATCCGGCTTACCGGCTGTCCGCTCCGTTGCTTATATTGCGATACTGCCTATGCTTTTACCGGCGGTAAAAAGATGAACATCGATGCCATCATTGCTGAGATACAACCATACGGAACTCCTTACGTTACGGTGACTGGAGGCGAACCTCTGGCCCAGCCTGCCTGTCATTTATTGTTGAGTAAACTGGCGGATCTGGGTTATCAGGTTTCATTGGAAACGAGTGGTGCACTCGATGTATCGGCTGTTGACTCACGAGTGGTGAAGGTAATGGATCTAAAAACGCCAAGCTCAGGTGAAATGACGAAAAATCTTTACCGGAATATTGACTATCTCAATGAGAAAGACCAGATCAAATTTGTGATTGGGACTGATGAAGACTATAGCTGGTCTAAAACTGCGCTGACTGACTATAATTTGCCGGGGCGTTGCAATGTCTTGTTTTCTCCAGTATCAGGACAGCAGGATCCGGCCAAGCTTGCCGATAAGATTCTACAGGACCGCTTGCCGGTCCGCTTTCAAATTCAGCTTCATAAAGTGCTTTGGCATGATGCCAGGGGGAAGTAGCCGTGATGCGCAAAAAAGCCGTCGTGCTGCTGTCTGGCGGGCTCGACTCCATTACCGTGCTGGCCTATGCAAAACAACAAGGATTTGCGTGCTACGCATTAAGTTTTGATTATGGCCAGCGTCATAACGCTGAGCTTAAGGCTGCGGCGCAAATAGCGACAAACTATCACGTTGAAGAGCATAAAATTATTAACTTGGGCCTCGATTCGATCGGCGGTTCGGCACTAACCGATAAACATATCGCGGTACCGGACACCTTTCAAGAAGGCATACCGATTACTTATGTGCCGGCAAGAAATACCATTTTCCTGGCCTTTGCGCTAAGTTGGGCAGAAGTGCTGAAATCAAGCGACATCTTTATCGGTGTGAATGCTGTTGATTACTCAGGTTATCCGGATTGCCGACCCGAATTTATCAAAACCTTTCAGCAATTGGCCAATCTTGCGACCAAAGCGGGGATGGAAGGCGGACATTTCGCGATTCATACACCACTGATTACCCTCAGCAAGTCAGAAATCATTAAAAAGGGCATCAGTTTGGGTGTTGATTATCAACAAACTGTTTCCTGTTATTCCGCCGATGATCAAGGGCGCGCCTGCCGGGTTTGCGATGCATGCCGACTTAGAGCCGCCGGATTTATCGAAGCCTCTGTAAAAGACCCGACCCGATATCAAAGCTAGTGCAGGTAAGCTGCCCAGGAGCGCATCTATTACGAAGGCGTTATCTAATTTTGATACTATTCCCAAAAGCTACTACAACCGACCACGACTTACTCCGTCTGGAAATGGCGAATGGCATCAGGTCAACCTGTGGCACCACCACTGTGCAATGAATGTCCTTTAAAACAATAAGTTAAAAAATAAGTTAAAAGCTTCAGCATAAATTATTACTCTTCTTTTATTGATGTTTATGCTGCTATGGGTGATTCAACCGGCTACCATCGATACGGCCGATAATATCCTCCCCCCCAATAATAGGGGTATCCGTAATAATAAGGATAACCGTAACCGAACCCACCATAACCGTAATAGTTGTTTTTATCGATATCGGGCCACAGATGGATCACCGTACTTGAAATCAAAGGCACCCGGATGGTTTTTTTTCCAACGGTGCGTTCGATATCGCCACTAAGCGTACCGGCGATGGTAATTTCCTTGTTTTTGGTATATACGGCCGGATCAAGAAACTCGGCGCTTTTAAAGGCAAATCGTCCTTCGCTGGGCTTGGTGAGCTGGGGACGGCCATAGTAATTGAGGGGATAGTACATGACTTGCACAAGACTATAGGCTTGTTCATTCTCCACATCAATAATCTCGCCGCCCCAGCGTACAGGAGCATTCTTATAACTGTTCAGGTTTTGTTTCGCCTGGCTATAAGATATATCGACAACAGGCGCATCCTCGATTGCTGGCGGCAGATTCATGCAACCGACCAATAATAAACATAATGACGATAGATACAGTCTCATTCTCCCCCCTCCCCTTATTTGATGCCGTTGTTACGAACTATCATCCCGATGAAATTTTATGGTAAAAAAACCTGTTCTCAATCAGCTTTTTTTTCAAGAGACTTGATTTTACTGTCATTTAAGCCCTTGGGAGAAATCTTTCAAGTGCTGGAGCATGGACAAGCCTCAATATTCCTTGCTTTACTCAAAATGATTAAATACGCATAGTCAGAAAAATCCTAACTTGACAACAATTTGATGCTGGAAAGTAATTTTAAACAATTACAAATAAGACAATTTTTTAAAATTTAGATTCAACTTATCAGTTCAATTAATTCTTTCTGAATTGTAAGAAGGTAAGTGATAGTATTCCTGATGTAAAACCGAAAAGGTATAGTTTCAATTAGTTGCGGATGTGAAGGTGCCGTCCATAAAAAACAAAACGATTTAATCATCCTGATGTAATGCCCCAAATTTTTTTAGCTTTGACAACTTTTACCGTTTTAATTTCAGATTTGGTTTCCTGTTGAGGTTGATAAGGCGTTAGCGGCAATAAAAAAAGGCAGCTTGCGGCTGCCTTTTAACAATTGACCTAAAAAAAGCACGACTGGTTAAAGTTTTTCTTTGATCCTCGCTGCTTTACCGGTCAAATCGCGTAAGAAATACAACTTGGCGCGGCGTACATCGCCACGGCGTTTAACAATAATCTCACTGATCAGTGGACTATGCGTCTGAAATACCCTTTCGACGCCAGTACCATGCGAAATTTTTCTGACCGTAAAAGCCGAATTCAAACCGCGGTTACGTTTTGCGATGACAATGCCTTCAAAAGCCTGAATTCTTTCACGGTCACCCTCTTTGACTTTAACCTGAACTGAAACCGTATCACCTGGACCAAAGTCTGGCACCTGTTTCATCTGTTCTTTTTCCAAAACATCAATAATATTGCTCATTACCACACCTTATATTAACTCAATTCCAAAATAAATTCTTTCAGCAGACTTTCCTGCTCTGCATTCAATTTCTTTTTTTTCAGTAAATCAGGACGTCTTTGCCAGGTTCTGCCTAAGGCCTGCTTCATGCGCCAGCGGTCTATTTCAGCATGATTGCCGCCCATTAAAACGGCTGGCACCGAGCAGCCCTCGACTGTCTCAGGCCGAGTAAAATGCGGATAATCCAGCAGCCCATCCATATAAGAATCCTGTCTGGCAGAACTCTCATCGCCCAGCACACCGGGCAACAAACGAGTAATCGCATCGATAACAATCAGCGCTCCCAATTCACCGCCACTGATAACATAATCACCGATGGACCATTCATCATCGCAATCCAGCTCGACAAAACGTTCGTCGATGCCTTCATAACGGCCAGCAATCAAAATCAGATGCGTCAGATTGCATATTTCCGATAACAAAGACTGGGTAAGCGGTTTACCTTGAGGAGTTAAATAAACAACTTTAGCACTTCCGTTAGCGGCCTGTTTTGCGTCACTCAATGCGTCATGCAGCGGCTGATATTTCATGACCATTCCCGGTCCGCCGCCGTAAGGGTGATCGTCAACCGTTTTATGCTTATCGTGCGCATAATCGCGGGGATTCCATACCGCCAAATCAACGATGTTCCGCTCCATGGCCCGGCCGGTTACCCCGTAACGAGCGGCTTCGATCACCATCTCTGGAAATAGGGTTATCACATCAAAACGCATGATGCAAACTAAAACTCGGCATCCCAATCGACTAACATTTTGCCCTGATTCAAGTCGATATCAAAAATGGTATGTCCCTGTAAAAATGGAATAGCCCGTTCGCGGTCGCCCCGGATAATGAGCACATCGTTGGCACCGGTTTCGATTAAATTTTCGATCACTCCCAAGTTTAGGCCCTGGAGGTTTTCAACGTGCAAACCGATCAGATCAGACCAGTAATACTCACCCGCTTTAGTGGCCGGTAACTGGCTGGGCGTAATCAACACGTCCCAACCCATCAAGCCTATTGCCTGCTCCCTGTCAGTTACTCCATCAAGATGGGTTATGACCGAGTTGCCCTGCAACTTCCCGTCAATAACCTTGACAATTTTGCTTTCACTGCCTTTATTTAATACCCATGGAGAATAAGTCAAAATATTCTCCTTTGGATCGGTAAAGGAAACGACCCTGATCCAGCCTTTTACGCCAAAAGCGTCGGAAATCTTACCGACGGTTATCTGTTTCGGTCTCGGCAACTAATTAGGCAGCCGTTTTTTGTGCGTCTTTAATCAACCTTGCCACACGATCGGAAGTTTGCGCGCCATGCGATTTCCAATAGCTGATGCGATCGCTGTCCAAGCGTAATCTTTCTTCATTGCCACGTGCTATCGGGTTAAAAAAACCCAGGCGTTCAATATACTTGCCATCACGGCCGTTTCTGCTATCCGTTACCACAACGTGGTAAAAAGGGCGATTCTTCGCGCCGCTTCTTGAAAGACGAATGGTTACCATCAATTTTCCTCAAAAAATATATTCAAAGCTAAATCGCTCTATTTTACGCGATTTCCGTAGGATGTGAAGTAAATTATCAAACTTACCTTCTCAAACCGCGTACGTTATTTTTTATGCCTCGTATCATGTTTGCCATATTGCCGGTTTTTAATTTTTTCATCATTTTTTGCATCATCAGAAATTGCTTGAGGATACGATTGACATCCTGTATGTCCTGCCCGCAACCTGCCGCTATGCGTTTCTTTCGGTTGCCTTTGATCAAGTCGGGATAACGGCGTTCCTGTTTGGTCATCGAGCTAATTACCGCAATCTGGCGAGAGAGCATTTTGTCGTTAACCTGATCTTTCATGGCCTGAGGAACACTATTGATGCCCGGGAGCTTGTCCAGCATCGAGCCAACACCCCCCATGCTTTGCATTTGCATTAGCTGTTCCCGAAAATCCTCCAGATCAAAACCTTTGCCTTTCTGAATCTTTCGGACGAGTTTTTGAGCCTTTTCCTTATCGACCTTTTGCTCAATCTCTTCAATCAGGCTCAGTACATCACCCATTCCGAGAATGCGGGAGGCCACCCGATCAGGATGAAAAGGTTCCAGGGCATTGGTTTTTTCGCCCACGCCGATAAACTTGATCGGCTTTCCGGTAATATAACGTATGGATAACGCAGCTCCACCTCGCGCATCGCCATCTGCCTTGGTCAGGATCACGCCGGTCAGAGGTAGCGCATCATTGAAAGCTTTGGCCGTATTTGCCGCATCCTGGCCGGTCATACTGTCAACCACAAATAAGGTCTCGACAGGATTAATGGCAGCATGCAAAACTTTAATTTCGTCCATCATTTCATCGTCAACATGCAGGCGACCGGCGGTATCGACAATGATTACATCAAGAAATTTTTTCCGGGCGGCTTCGATGGCATTTTTAGCAATATCAACCGGCTTTTGGGTTAAGTCGCTGTCAAAAAAATCCAGGGAAAGATCATTTGCCAACGTTTGCAGTTGCTTGATAGCGGCGGGACGATAAACGTCGGCACTGACTACTCCGACTTTTTTCTTTTGATTTTCCTGAAGCCATCGGCCCAGTTTGGCAACGGTGGTGGTCTTACCGGCGCCTTGCAAACCGGCCATTAAAATTATGGCAGGAGGAACAGCCCTCAAATCAAGGCCCTCGTTTGCTTCGCCCATGACTTTAACCAGTTCATCCTGAACCACTTTAATCATGGCTTGCCCCGGGGAAAGACTTAGTTGAACCGCCTGACCCAGCGCGCCTTCTCTAACTCTGGCAATAAAGTCGGTCACAACTGGCAACGCAACGTCCGCTTCAAGTAGAGCCATTCGCACATCACGCAGGGCTTCCTTGATGTTATCTTCAGTCAGACGTCCCTGGCCTTTCAGTTTTTTAAGTGCACCACTTAATCGATCGGTTAAATTATCAAACATAGTTACTGTTTTATTTTTTTAAAATTGAGGAAGCTGTTTGCTCACATTGCGTTAAATTAAGTTACCTGTATTCCCCTCAGTGAAAATTTCCCAAATAATATGAACGAACCGACTCTTCGCCAAAATAAAATGGGTGTACACTTAGGACTTTAACGTTGTTATATTACCATACCCTGTAAATCCTTTGCACTCAACGTAACCGCTTCCGCAAAGAGTCGGTTTTGTCAGACCATATTAATAAGCTCTTACAGTTACCGCTAACCACGATCACTGCCAATAAAAAGATTCCACAATGAATATTGCCGCAATCGCCCTATTTTCAATTTGCACCTACCTCTTAAGCGCACTGCTCATCATCCTTCATCTCTACAGGAATCCTGCAGAATATCAAAAACGCCAGCAGCGTCACCCTCTTTATTCAGCATGGCTAGCCGTTTGCGGCCATAGCCTGTATATTGCACTGGTCTTCCAACACAATAACGGCTTCAGTTTCAGTTTTTTTAGCACTGCATCACTCGTTGCAATGATTGTTGCCCTGGTATTACTAATGGCGACACTCAATAAACCTGTCGAAAAACTTGGCATTGCTTTATTTCCTATAACGGCAGCCATGCTGATTCTGGACTTGAGTTTTCCGGCACAGCCGCACCCGCTTCATAGCCACAACTGGGCGATGAGCACCCATATCCTGACCTCAATCGTTGCTTTCAGCCTGCTAAATATTGCCGCCTTGCAAGCCGTTTTGCTCGCCATTCAAAATCGGCAACTTAAAAGCCATCATCCCAAACGCTTTATCCGGTCATTGCCGCCACTGCAAACCATGGAATCCCTATTATTTCAGATGCTGGGCACAGGACTATTTTTTCTGACCATTTCATTAGTCAGCGGATTTATATTTATAGATGACTTATTTGCCCAGCATCTGGTCCATAAAACCGTGCTATCGATTCTTGCCTGGATAATTTTTTCTTGTCTTTTAGTGGGTAGAAAGCGTTATGGCTGGCGGGGTGAAACCGCAATAAAATGGACCTTATGCGGGTTTATGTCGTTACTGCTAGCTTATTTTGGCAGTAAACTGGTACTGGAAATTATTTTACATAGATAACAAAAATTCAAGAACTATAGGCTATAGGCCTTTACCGCTTTCTTACCCTGATCTATTTGCCGTAAAACCTGTTCCAACTCAAGTCTCTCGGCTTGTCCTAGCTCGATAATCTCATGATCAATTGCAAGTATTGATCTAATCCCTTCTGAAACCGTACTTGCTAATTCAGCAGGCACAGGCGCTAAAATAAACACGCTGAGCAATTTACTCCTCTTCGCTTCCAGTTTAGCCAGTTCGTCCCATGCTGAGGAATGCGCCTGCTCCAACATCTTACGGCTAAGCGATATGAGTTGTTGTAGGTCGGATAACTTGTCACTCATTCCAAAAACCAAAAATATCTTTAGCCAAAATGGACCAGCCGACATTCTTTGGGAGTATTCGTTGGTTTATACGTCCTCATCAGCTAAAACTTGATACTCGGCACTGCCGAGTTTTAACCTGCCGGTACGTTGAACATGACATAAACCGAACTTTCATATAATCAACATTGACTCGCCATTCATTAAATTCTGAGAAAGTCTTAACCCACCCGCCATAACGAGCGAGTTAATTGTTCAACATATCAGGAATTACATCCCATCCCGCCTTAACCTCAAGCATTAAAATGGCGATTTCATCGAGAATGCTTTCATCGTTGCGGATATTGGCCATAATCAGCCGCCTGGACATATAATCATAAAGATTACTCAGATTTGCTGACAAT
>Ga0062383_10000415_pt1 | contig 11202 bp, 10 predicted proteins | sample DOMMetBare3Fresh_FD_59508 | JGI IMG/M metagenome (GOLD analysis project Ga0062383, IMG submission 59508) | Wetland sediment microbial communities from St. Louis River estuary, USA, under dissolved organic matter induced mercury methylation -... | ecosystem: Environmental > Aquatic > Freshwater... | reverse complement strand
GATGATCACCTCGGGCACGCCATCGACCCGGCTGGCGACCGCCGGCAAGCCCATGGCGCCGGCTTCGATGAAGGCGGTGCCGAGTGCTTCCTGATGCGTCGGCAGGACGAAGACGTCGAGCGAGGCCAGGACGTTGGTCACGTCGCTCCGCAGGCCGAGCAGGTGGACGCGCTCGCCCAGGCCCTCGGTCGCGAGCCGCGCCTTGAGGTTCTCGGTTTGCGGGCCATCGCCGGCAAAAACAAAGTGAGCATTGGGGAAACGCTGCAGGACGGCCGGGACGGCGTCAAGAATCTCGGCATGCCCCTTCTTGGCGCGCAGGATGGCCACCGTGCCGACCAGCAGGCTGTCGGCCGGCAAGCCCAGTTCCTGGCGCAGATTGCCCTGCACGCCGGCCCGGTCGTAGCGGGAGAAATCGACCCCGGTCGGAATGGTCGTGATGCCCTGGCGCGGCACGCCGGCCTCGACCAGGTAATTCTCGACATACTTGCTGACCGTGACGACATGGTCGGGCAGGACGCTGTAGGTGAAGCGCGAAGTGATCGGCAGGGCGAGATGGCGGGTCCGGACAATGCGCGGCCGCCGGCTCAGCGTCCGCGCCGCCATGCCGGCCAGCTGGGTATCGCGGCCGCTGTGCGTATTGACGACATCGGCGCGGAAACGCTTGATCACGCTGCGCAGCCGGGCAATGGCCGGAAAGTCGATGGCGCCGCGCATATCGACGACGAAAGTCTCGAAACCCAGCTCGCCGGCCCGCTCCAGGATGCGTGCGCCGGGCCGGCCGACCACGGCCAGGGTATGGCCGCGCTGACGCATGCTGACCAGTTCGTTGACGGTGCGGTTTTCCTGGCCGCCCCAGCCTTTCGACGACTCGCTGTGCAGGATGCGCATCAGGCGCTCGCCTCTTCCGCCTTCTGCATCCGGTACAGACGGGCATAGAGACCGTCGTGGGCGAGCAATTCGGCGTGCGAGCCTTCTTCCTGCTTGTGGCCGTGGGCCAGTGCGACGATGCGGTCGGCCCGTTCGACGGTGGACAGGCGATGGGCGATGACCAGGGTGCTGCGCCCTTTCATCAATTCGTCGAGCGCCGCCTGGACATGGCGCTCGGATTCGGTGTCGAGGGCCGAGGTGGCTTCGTCGAGAATGAGGATCGGCGCATCCTTGAGAATGGCGCGGGCGATGGCCAGGCGCTGGCGCTGACCGCCGGAGAGCTTGACGCCGTTTTCGCCGATCATGGTGGCCATGCCCTCGGGCTGGGCATCGATAAACTCCAGCGCGTGCGCCGCCTTGGCCGCGGCACGAATTTCCTCGGCGGTCGCCATGCTCTTGCCGCCATAGGCGATATTGGCGGCAATCGTGTCGTTGAACAGCACGACGTCCTGGCTGACCAGCGCGATGTTGTCGCGCAGGCTGTCGAGGCGGATATTGGGCAGGGCATGGCCGTCGACGCGGATCTGGCCGCCGTCGATGGCGTAGAAGCGCGGCAGCAGGTTGGCTGCCGTCGTCTTGCCGCTGCCCGACGGCCCGACCAGCGCCACCGACTCGCCGGGACGGATGGTCAGCGAGACGCCGGCCAGGGCGGGACGCTCCGCCCCCGGATAGGTGAAGCTGACGTTGTCGAACTCGACCAGGCCCTGGGCCCGCCCCAGTTCCTCCCGCCCCTCGTCTTCCTCGGCGGCTTCGTCGATCAGCGAGAAAACGCTCTCGGCAGCGGCCAGGCCGCGCTGGATCGGCGCATTGACGTCGGTGATCCGGCGCAGCGGCGGCAGGATCATCAGCATTGCGGTAATGAAGGAAACGAAACTGCCCACCGTGGTCTGATCGCCGGCCGCCTGCTTGAGGGCGACCCCCATGATGACGGCGACGCCGGATGCGGCGAAGAACTGGACGATCGGGCTTTGCGCCGCCACCGCCATGGTGGCGCGCATGGCCAGCCGGCGCTGTTCGCGCACCGACTTGTAGAAGCGCGCTGCCTCGTAAACCTGGCCACCGAAAATCTTCACCACCTTGTGACCTTCGATGGTCTCCTGCAACACCTGGGTAATCCGCCCCATCGACTCCTGCTGCCCCTTGGCGACGGCACGCAGGCGCTTGCTGAAGGTACGCACGACGACGGCGATGAAGGGGACGACGGAGAGGGTGATCAGGGTCAGTTGCCAGTTGAGGTAAAGCAGCCAGGCCATCAGGCCGACGATGGCCAGCGCGTCCTTGATCAGCGAAGTCAGCGCATTGGTGGCGGCACCGGCGACGCCGCTGACGTCGTTGGTGATGCGCGACATCAGGCGACCCGACAGGTTGTCGCTGTAATAGCGGGTGGGCAGGCGGACCATGCGGGCGAACATGGCCTGGCGCAATTCGGTGACGACATTGTTCGACACCCAGCTCATGGCGTATTCGCCGATGAAGCCGAAGACGGCGCGAGCGAGGAAGATGGCCATGATCGCCAACGGGTAGAGCAGCCAGTCCCAGGGGCCGGCGGCAGCCGAGAAACCGTCGTCGAGCAGCTTTTTCATCATCGCCGGGAATACCGGCTCGGCCAATGCCGAAAGGCCCATGGCGGCGAGCGCCGCGGCAAAGACTTTCCAGTACGGGCGGACATAGGTCAGCAGCCGAAGATAGAGTTCACGGCTGGTCATGTCGCTGGCCATGCAAATCCCTGATGCAAAAAGTGGAACCGGGAATTATACCTGCGAGGCCCAGGCCGGACTGAGCGAACGATAAAGGGCCAGCAAACGATCGGCCATCGCCGGCAAGGTCAGCAACTCGACGCTGTGCCGCGAAGCTTCGCGGGCGGCGGCATTGCCGGCCAGGTCGGCCAGGTCATCGAGGCGCATGGTCAGCTGCGTCACATCGAGCGCATCGACCACCCAACCATTGATTCCCGGCTGGACCCATTCCTGCGCCCCGCAGGTCGTCGAAGTGACGATCGGCAAACCACAAGCCAGGGCCTCCAGCGCCGCATTCGGGCAGGGGTCGTACAAGGTCGGCAGGACGAAGCCATCGGCCGCACCGTACCAGGGACGAACATCGCGCAGCGGGCCGGTGAAGTGGACGCGCTTGCCCAGACCGAGCTTGCCGGCCAGGGCCTGCATCGCCTTCAGCTTGCGGTCGGCACCGACCAGAACCAGGTGCGCATCCGACTGCTGCATCCGGGCAAAAGCCCGCAACAGCTGCGGCACGCCCTTGCGCTCGAAACCGCTACCGACGTAGAGCAGCAGCGGCACCTCGTCGGGTATGCCGGCGGCGGCACGGGTCGCGGCACGAAACTCCTTGGCCAGCCAGGGGTGGAAAGCCGTCGTATCGACACCGTTGTAGATCACCTGCAGGCGGCTGCGCTCGATGCCGTAGTAGCGTTCGACCTCATCGGCGACCATCCGCGAATTACAGATCACCGCCTGCAAGGCCGGATGTTCGAACATCGCCTTCTCGGCCGCCAGCACGTAGCGGTGGTAAGCCGACCAGCGCTGCATCTTCTGCTGCCAAGGGGTCAGGATGCGGGTCCGGTGATCGAGCCAGGCGGCATGCACGCCGTCGCCGGCACGAAAGATCATGCAGCCGGGAATCCGTTCGTGCGACTGGGTGATGTCGTAACCGCCCTCCGCCATCTTGATCTGGGCGGCGGCGGCAAAACTGCGGTCGCGCGCCGCCCGACCGCCGAAGAAACGGGAAAACGGCGGATTGCAGCTCACCTTGCGAAAATCCTGGCGCGGCGCCCCGGTCCAATTGCGGGTAATCAACGAGACCTGCGCCCCCTCGGCGGCCAACGCGCCGAGCGCCCGCTCGACGAAACGCTCCGCCCCGCCGTAGGGGTTGTAACGCTGGCGGATGATGGCGATCTTCACGATGCCAACAAGGCGTGAGCGGCGTCGAGCACGGTCTCGACGCGCAAGCTGCTGAGACAGTCGCTGACCTTGCCGCCGCCGCAACCGTCGATGCCGCACGGCCGGCAGGGATGGCGGTCGCTGCTGATGACGCGGCTGGGCACGCCCCACGGCCCCCACTGCTTGTCGCCGGAGGGACCGAACAAGGCCACGGTCGGCGTGCCGACCGCCGCGGCGATGTGCATCGGGGCCGAATCGACGCCGATGAACAGCTTGGCGGCCTGGGTCAGCGCCGCCAGTTCCTTCAGCGACAACTGGCCGGACAGGCTGAAAGCCGGCTTGGCCAGGCGCGCCTGGATCGCCGCCAGCATCGCTTTCTCGTCCTGGCTCGGGGCGGCGGTCAGCACCACGGCGTGGCCTTCATCCTGCAGGCGAGCGATCAGCGCCGCCATCTGTTCGACCGGCCAGCATTTGAAAAACCAGCGCGAAGCCGGATGGACATGGATGAAATCGCCGCCCTGCAGGCCAAACCCCGCCAGATGGGCGGCCACGGCGGCTTCGGCAGCCGCCCCCGGGACCAGCGTCATACGCCGTTCGGCCGGAAGAGGCTGCAGGCCGATGCGGCGCAGCGCGTCGAGATTGGCTTCGACCATGTGGCGCAAGGCATTGCGCGGCGCCGACTGAAGATGGGTGAAACTTTGCTTCCAGCGTTTGCCCCGCCCGCCGACCGCCGGCCCGACCGACCAGCGCGGCTTGAGCAGCCGGCACAGCCAGGCGCCCCGCCAATGTTCGGTAAGGTGGATGATCAGGTCGTACCGGCGGGCCTTGAGGCTGTTGTAGAGGCCCAGTTCGGCCTTGATCTGGCCGATGGCGCCGAGCTTCTTCCACTTGCGGTCGATACCATGCACCTGCGCAATCGCCGGATGCAGGGTCAGCATTTCCGCCGTATCGGTGTAGACCAGCGCGTCGATCTCGACCTGCGGCGCATGCGCCTTGAGTACCGAAAAAACCGGCGAACTGACCAGCACATCGCCGTGATGGCGCAACTTGATGACCAGCGCCCGCTTGATTTCGCCCAGCGGCACCGCATCGCGCAAAGGATTGAAAGTTTCCATGCCCGGCATTTTACCGGGGGACCACCACCCGCGTGCAGGAACCGTAAGGAAAGACCAGTTCTATCCACCGCTCTGGCGGCAAACCCTGCCAATGCGCCAGCAGGGTACGAATCACCCCGGCATGGGTGACGATCACCGCCTCCGGCACCGCCAGCCCGGCAACAAAATCCAGCACCCGCCGCTGCAGCGCCAGCGGCGACTCGCCACCCGGCGGCGCATAACCTGCCACATCGGCCGCCCAGGCATCCAGTTCGGCACGGGGAATCGAATCCCAGAGACGCCCTTCCCAGGCCCCGAAATCCATCTCGACCAAGCGTGGGTCGAGCACCGGGGCCGGATGCAGCAAACCGGCCAGTTCCCGGCAACGGCGCAGGGGGCTGCTCCATACCGGCAAGCCCGACGGCAAGCTCGCCCGCAAGCCGGCCGCCACCTCCGGCGCATCCTCGGCCGCCAGATCGAGCCGGCCATAGCAGATGCCAGGCGCGACCAGCGGCGTGGGATGGCGGATCAGGTGCAGGATCATGCCGGCCAATGCGCCAGCAAGCCGAGATAAAAGGCGATCTCGCTCACCTGCTGCACCGCCCCCAGGCAGTCGCCGGTATAGCCGCCCAGCCAGCGCTTGAACTTGGCGGCCAGCCACAGCGTGGCGAGGGCGGCACCGAGGCAGCCGGCCACGGCCTGTTCGAGCGGCAGGGGCAGCAAAGCAGCAAGCACGGTGAGCCAGGCGAACAGCAGCGCCCCGCCGGAAAGACGGCTGGCCAGCGGCCGGGCCTTGGACTGGGCGTCGTCCCGCACGTAGTCCATCGTTGCCAGCAGCAGCGTGGCGCAGAAGCGGGACAAGGCATGCCCGGCGAGCAAGGCAAACGGCACCTGCGCCGGGTCGAGCCCGCCGAGCAGGGTGAACTTGCCGAGCAAGGCCAGGCTCATCGCCACGACGCCATAACTGCCGACCCGCGAATCCTTCATGATTTCCAGGATGCGCGACTTCTCCCAGCCACCGCCCAAGCCATCGACGGTATCGCCCAGGCCGTCCTCATGGAAGGCACCGGTGGCGTAGAGCGTCGCCGCCATCGCCAGCAGCACCGCCACCGGCTGCGCCCAGAGCTGCAGCGCGACGAGATAGACCACGGCCCCGATGCCGCCGACCACCAGGCCGACGGCCAGGAAATAACGCGCCGAATGCTGCAGCGCCTCGGCCGAGTGCCCGACCCAGCCGGGCACCGGCAGCCGCGTGAAGAAGCGGACGGCGCCGAAGAAATATTCGAGCTCGCGCTTGAGCATCGGCCTCAGGCCTTTTCGGCGACGCCGGCCGATTCGAAGCTGGCCATCTCGTTGAGGAAGTTGAGGCTGGCCTGGACCAGCGGGTAGGCCAGCGCCGCCCCGGTGCCCTCGCCCAGGCGCAGGCCGAGATCGAGCAGGGGCTTGGCGCCCAGCGCCCCCAACTGCGCCGCATGCCCGGGTTCGACAGAGTGATGGCAGAAGACGCAGTAATGGGTCAGCGCCGGGAACAGGCGGGCCGCCACCAGCGCCGCGGAACTGACGATGAAACCGTCGATCAGCAGCACCATGCGGGCTTCCGCCGCGGCCAGCATGGCGCCGACCATCATAGCGATCTCGAAGCCACCGAACTCGGCCAGCACGGCGAGCGGCGCATCGTCGCCACCGCCGCTGCGATAACGCGTCAGCGCCCGGTCGAGCAGGGCCTGCTTGCGGGCCAGCCCGGCATCGTCGAGGCCGGTGCCGCGGCCGATGCATTCGGCCAGCGAAACGCCGGTCAGGCAGTGGGTGATCAGCGAGGCAGCAGCGGTGTTGCCGATGCCCATTTCGCCGAAACCGACGACATTGCAGCCGCCGGCCGCCAGACCACGGACGATCTCGGCGCCGCTGGCGATGGCGACTTCGCACTGGGCCAGCGTCATCGCCGGCTCTTCGATGTAGTTGGCCGTCCCCATCGCCACCTTGGCGTCGATCAACTGCGGCCGGCGGCCGAAGTCATGGGCGACGCCGGCATCGACAACTGACAGTGCCATACCGTTCTGGCGGGCAAAAACGTTGATCGCCGCACCGCCGGCCAGAAAGTTTTCCACCATCTGCCAGCTGACTTCCTGCGGAAAGGCCGAGACGCCGGCCTTGGCGGCACCGTGGTCGCCGGCAAAGACCAGCATCTGCGGCTGCTTCAGTTGCGGCGCCAGGCTCTGCTGGATCAGGCCGATGGTCTTGGCAGTCGCCTCGAGCTGGCCGAGCGCGCCGAGCGGCTTGGTCTTCTGGTCGATCTTGCTTTGCAATGCGGCGGCAAGCCCCTGATCGGGGACGGTGATGTTGAATTTTGAATGCATCCGATTCTTCCTGTTCAAAAAAGCAAAAGGGCCTCGCGGCGGCGTTCGCAAAAACGCTACCGCGAAGCCCTGTCCACAGGCTTCCAGCCCAAACTGACTCGACACGTCTTCTGGCTCTCGGATCAGCCGTCCGTCGCACCTTCCCGCCGGGTCTGTTTCCCCATAGGCAGTGGTATTTCGCGACATCCGTCCCCGATTACAGCGGCGGGCCCGCCACGGATTTGCACCGTGTTCCGTTCTATCGAATCGGCCGCGATTATCCGGCTTGCCGGGAAGGTGCGCAATCACCTACAGTTCCGCCCATGAAAGAACTGATCCTTGGTGGCGCCCGTTCGGGCAAGAGCCTGCTCGCCGAGCAGCGCGCCGCAGCGAGCGGCCAGCACGTGATTTACCTGGCCACCGCTGAAGCCCGCGATGGCGAGATGAACCGTCGCATCGCCCACCATCGAGCCCGTCGGCCGGCCGAATGGGGCTGCGCCGAAGAGCCGCTGCACCTGGCCGATGCCCTCGTCCGCCTGGCGGCACCGGATACCTGCCTGCTGGTCGATTGCCTGACCCTGTGGCTTTCCAACCTGCTCTTCGCCGGCCGGGCGGCAACGCAGGCCGAAGCGGGCGAAGCCATCGACTGCCCGCTGTTCGCCGGCGAAACCGGCCGCCTGATCGAGCTGCTGCCGCAACTGCCCGGCCACATCATCCTCGTCTCCAACGAAGTCGGCTGGGGCATCGTGCCGATGCATCCGCTGTCGCGCCTGTTTGCCGACGAACAGGGCCGGCTCAACCAGCGCGTCGCCGCCGTCTGCGAACAGGTGACGCTGGTCGCCGCCGGTCTGCCGCTCAGCCTGAAAGCCCCCGGCCAATAAAGGGGCACTGTGCTAACCTGAAGATCAACCCGGCATCTTCAGGAGGTCGCCATGCCCCTTTTCTCCCGCCTGACTGCCTTGAGCCACGTGCTCGAAAAGCATGCCACGCTACCCGTCCGCATCAGCCGTCCGGAAGAAGCGCCCGGTCTCTACATCTGGCCTTGGCGCCTGGAAGAAGACGCCCGCGTGCGCAACTCGCCGCTGCCCCGGCTGCCCGGCGACGACCCGCAGGTACGGGTCCCGGCGCCGGTCATTCACTTCCTGATCCTGTCCTCGACCAGCCTCGATGGGGAAACCATCGCTGCGCTCGAATCGGCCCGCCTGGCCCTGCTCGAAACGCCAATTTTCGAAGCCGGCAACGGCCGGGTCAGCGTCGCCCCGGCAACGCTGGACAGTCGCGACCTGAACGACCTGTTCACCGCCGCCGCCATTCCGCTGCGCCTTTGCCTGGCCTACACGCTGCGCTCGACGGCCTGACCATTCCACGAGCATTCACGGACACATGCCGCATTCAGCGAGGCCATTCGTGATCGGCTGCAAGCGGGGTATGCTCGCTCCCAACGACACGTCAGATGTCACCAAAATGCCTGGGGGAGATGTATGTACGACTTGCTGGATATCCTGGCTTCCGGCGTCCATGACGCCAAGAATCAGCTGTTTGTCGCCGAATCGCTGATTGCCTCGGCCGAACTCGAACGCGGGCTCGACATGGGCGAGGCGCGCTATGCCGTCGAGGCGGCCGCCGAGCGCCTGAGCCGGACGCTGACCGCTTACCGCCTGCTGCGCCAGGGCGAGCAGGCCAGCATCTGTCCGGTCATCGTCGGCGATCTCTGCGCCGAAATCGCGCTCGCCCAGCAGCGACATCTGGCCATCAACCACATCCGCTTCGACATCGACTGTCGAATCATCGACGAATGCCTGTTCGATCGCGACCTGGTTGCCGACATGCTCAATAACGCGGTCCAGAACGCCGCCCGCTTCGCCCGTAGCGCAGTCCGGCTCAGCGCCTGGCTCGACGGCGAAACGACGGTCTTCCGCGTCGACGACGATGGTCCGGGCTACGCCAGCCTGCCACCGCCCTTCGGCATCGGCCTGATGGTCGCCGAGCGCCTGGCCATGATCCACCGACGGCAGGGCCGTCAAGGCCAGCTGCACCTGAGCAACGGCGGCCAGCTGGGCGGCGCCTGTTTCGAAGTCAGGTTGCCGTGATGGCCGATTTCAGCAAAAAACGCTTTCTCGTCATCGACGACCAACCGCTGGCCCGCGACGCCTTGCGCAGCATCGCCCAGACCGTCGGCGCCTTCGCCGTCGAATTCGCCGCGAACTACCAGGATGCGATTTACCGTATCCGCAACAACATCCCGGACATCATTCTGTGCGACTACGTGCTCGGTGACGGCCGCTCCGGCCAGCAACTGCTCGAAGAACTGCGCCGGTTCAACCTGCTGCCCGACGAATGCATCTTCATGATGGTGACCGGCGAACAATCCTACGAGCAAGTCGTCGCCGCCGTCGAACTGGTCCCCGACGACTACATCATCAAGCCCTTCTCGCCGGAAAAGCTGCTCTTCCGCCTCGAACGCATCATTGCCAAGAAGAACTTCTTCGCCGCCTATTACAAGGAGAAACGCCAGCAGGAATACGCCCGCGCCCTGGCCATCCTTGAGGCGCAGCACAACAGCGAGGCCGGCCGCCCCTACCGCTTCGAAATCCTGCGCCAGCAGGCCGAAGTGCTGTTGGTCAGCGGCGATGCCGAATCGGCCGAAGCCAGCTACCGCAACATCCTGGAAAACTACGATTTCCCCTGGGCGCGAGCCGGCGTCGCCCGCTCCCTGCACAAGCAGAACCGGCTGACCGAGGCGCGCGAGGAAATCGAGCGGGTAGTCAGCAGCACGCCACATTTTTTCGATGCGGTCGATATCAAGGCCGGCATCTGCATGGACCAGGGCGAGCACGCCGAAGCCCAGAAAGTGCTCGACGAGGTGGCCAAGAAAACGCCGCGCAACTATCTGCGCAAGCGCCTGCTGGCCGAGGCGGCAACGTTGAATGGCGACATCGAGACGGCGCGCGCCACGATGGCCGATGTCGTCGCCAACGACACCATGCCCGGTGCCATTTCGGCCGAGGACCGCCTGAACATGGCGCGCAGCCATATCAACGGCAACGACAAGATTTCCGCCGAAAAGATACTGGTCGGCCTGCGCGACAGCGAAGTACAGAATTTCGACCTCGCCACCCAGGCCAGTTTTGCCGCCTTGCTGGCAATCAGTTCGCCGGGCCGGGGCAAACCGCGCTTTACCGGCCTGCGCCCCGCCTTGATGGTCACCGAGATCCCCGCTACGGTCCGCCTGGACATCATGCGTGCCGCACTCGGCCTGGGGGATAACGAACTGGCCGACAAACAGACCGAGCACCTGATGGCCGGCGAGGATGCGAAAAAGACCTTCAGCGCCGTACGTACCCAATATGCGCTGCATGGCCGGGAAAGGGATTTCCGCGAAATCCAGCGCCAGGTGGCCTTGAAGCGCATTCATCACGACGACGCACCGGCCGCCTGAAGCCGCCCGGCCGGGCAACGCCGTTTCAGGCCGGGAAGAAGCCGGCCATTTTCGACCAGTCGAGTGCCGCTTCGACCGAATCGGCCAGGCGGTCCAGATCGGCCTCGCGGCGCGCCGCGAAATCGACCTGGGCGCTTTCCTGCATGCCGGCCCAGGCGAGCAGCGCGGTCAGCGCCTGCGGGTGATCGAACAAGCCGTGGCAATAGGTGGCGAACACCTGGTTGTCGGCCGAAACGGCACCGTCGCTGCGGCCGTCGGCAAGCTGCACGGCGCCCTGCTGTAAGGCGACACCGCGGGTCATGCCGAGGTGGATCTCGTAACCGGTCATCGCCGGCGAGCCCGGCAAGGCCAGGTGGCCGCTGACATTGCGCAACTGCTTTTCGGCTTCCAGCGTCGTTTCCACCGCCAGCACGCCCAGGCCGGGCGAACTGCCGGGCCGGCCTTCCAGCCCCTGCGGGTCGTGCAGCCACTCGCCCAGCATCTGGTAGCCGCCACACAGGCCGATCACTTTGCCG
>Ga0062383_10000412_pt1 | contig 11225 bp, 9 predicted proteins | sample DOMMetBare3Fresh_FD_59508 | JGI IMG/M metagenome (GOLD analysis project Ga0062383, IMG submission 59508) | Wetland sediment microbial communities from St. Louis River estuary, USA, under dissolved organic matter induced mercury methylation -... | ecosystem: Environmental > Aquatic > Freshwater >... | reverse complement strand
ATCGAGATCTACCAGCGCCTGTCGAGTACGCTGCAAAACGAATTCGCGCTGCCGGAGTTCTCGCTCTACGAAGTGAGCAGCAACAAGAAGCAGATGCGCAGCATCATCGTCGATGGCGAAACGGCCGATACCTGCCGCTGGTGCGACCCGCAAATCCTGATCCGCCCCGAAGCCTGTCGCGTCCGCCGCACCGGCCATGTCGTCGACGGCATCAGCAATCCCGGCATCTGCTACTCCTTCCGGCCGCCGGAAGAGGCCGGCGAGCGCGGCCACGTCTGCTTCCCGGTCATCCAGTCCGGCTCGGTGGGCAGCGTCGTCCAGCTGCTGGCCCCGATCGCCGAACAGGAGAACCTGCAGAAAAAAGTCCCCTTCATCAATGTCTATCTGCGCGAAACCGCGCCGGTGCTGGAAACCAAGCGCCTGATGGAAAGCCTGCGCGACGCCACGCTGCGCGATGCGATGACCGGCCTCAACAACCGCCGTTTCCTTGAAGAGTACGTCGAGACCCTGGTCGCCAGCGTCCAGCGCAAACGTTCGCACGCCGCCATCCTGATGCTCGACCTCGACTACTTCAAGATGGTCAACGACACCTATGGCCACGATGCCGGCGATGCCGTGCTCAAGGCCTTGTCCACCATCCTCAAGCAATCGGTGCGTGCCTCCGACCTGGTCATCCGCTACGGCGGCGAGGAATTCCTCATCATCCTGGTCGACAGCGTCGGCGAGGCGGCCGAACGGGTCGCCGAAAACATCCGCATCGCCGTCGAGAATCTCAAGGTGCAGATTTCCGGCGTGGTCATCCAGAAAACCATCTCGATCGGCATTGCCGATTTCCCGACCGACAGCGAAACCTTCTGGCAGGCCGTCAAGTTCGCCGACGTGGCGCTCTACCAGGCCAAGGAACAGGGCCGCAACCGGGTGATCCGTTTCAGCCCGGAGATGTGGTCGGACGCCAAGGAATACTGAGCCCCGGCCAGGATTCCCCGGCTAGGGGAAAACCACGATTGCCCGGCGGGGCGGATGACGACATGCTACGGCGCCGCGTCACCGCCCCGCTTCTACTTCGGAACCCGCATGGAAATCCTCATCGACATCATCCTCAAGGCCGGCCGCTCGGCGGTCGAACTGGCCTTGTTCATCCTGCTGCCGGTAATGGTGGTGATGCTGTCGATCATGCGCCTGCTCGAAGCCAAGGGCATCCTCGACCGGCTGGTCGCCCGCCTGGCGCCGCTGCTGCGCCCTTTCGGGCTGAACGGTCTGGGCGTCTTCGCCGCCCTGCAGATCAATTTCGTCAGTTTCGCCGCGCCGATGGCGACCCTATCGATGATGGACCAGCGCGGCACGTCGGATCGCCACATCGCCGCCACGCTGGCCATGGTCTTCGCCATGTCGCAGGCCAACGCGGCGTTTCCGATGATGACCATGGGCCTGCACTTCGGCACGACGCTGATTTTTTCGGTGATCGGCGGCCTGGTCGCGGCGGCCTCGACCTATTACCTGTTTGCCCGGCACTTGTCGGCCGAGGAAGCCGTGCTCGATGAAACCCTGAATCACCCCAGCGCCGAAAGCGCCAAGGGCGTGCTCGACGTGATCAACCGGGCCGGGGCGGAGGCTTTCAAGATCGCCACCGGCGCCATCCCGATGCTGGTGCTGTCGCTGGTGGTGGTCACCGCGCTGCGCACCAGCGGCGCCATTGCCGCGCTGACCCAGTTCCTCTCGCCGCTGCTTTCCGCCGCCTCGATCGACAGTGCGCTGATCCTGCCGACCCTGACCAAGTACATCGGCGGCGGTACCGCGATGATGGGGGTGATGGATGAAATGCGCCGCAGCGGCCAGATCAGTGTCGAACTGCTCAATGCCAGCGCCGGCTTCCTGATCTCGCCTTTCGACATTCCCGGCGTGGCAGTGCTGATTTCGGCCGGCAAGCGCGTCGCTGCCGTCTGGAAACCGGCTGCACTCGGCGCCTGCGTCGGCATCGCCTTGCGCACGGTGGGGCATATCGTTTTCCCCTGAGCGGCCGGCCGACGTTCTCCGGCATGCTTTGTGCACTGCACAAAAGACAACATCGACGCATGTTGGATTCGCGACAGGAGAACATCATGGATACATGGACCAAACTCACCGAGTTCCTCGCCTGCGGCCTGCTCGTGCTGCCGGTGACGTTGGGCGTCGGCTTCGACAGCTTCGAGGTTTTCGCCGTCACGCTGGGCATCATGCAGTTGCTGCTGATCGCCGTCAGCATCGGCTCGCCGACCGTCATCGTGCCGAGCAAGGATGCCCCCAGCGACAAGTCGAAACGATGAGACCGACCGGCACCGACCAGCGCCAACAGGCCATGTCGGTGCATCAATCCCTGATCGGGTGCGTCGGCGTGAGGTATGCCCACCACCAACGATCAGCTACTTAAAGTAAAAAATAAATAGACGTTTTACGGTCTATTACCATCACATTTGTCGCAATAAACTGCAAGCCTCACTTCAATCAGGCTTGCCCATGCTTTCCGCCCTCACCCAATTGCTCATTTTCCAGTTGCTTGGCGAAGTCATCGCCCGCTCGCTGGATCTCTCCCTGCCCGGCCCGGTACTCGGCATGCTGCTGCTCTTTCTGTCGCTGATCCTGCGCGGCGGCCCGGGCCATGAGCTGCAGACGACCAGCCAGAACCTGCTGCAACACTTGTCGCTGCTCTTCGTCCCCGCCGGCACCGGCATCATGGTGCATTTGCACCGCGTCGCCGACGAATGGCTGGCACTGCTGCTGTCGCTGCTGCTCAGCACTTTCGCCACCCTGCTCGTCACCGCGCTGGTGATGAAGCTGTGCCAGCCCAAAGCGCCGCAACCGGGAGAGGCGCCATGACGCCGCGCATCGCCGAAATCTGGGTCTATCTCGCCGCTTCGCCGCTGCTCGGTTTGACCGTCACGCTGCTCGCCTATCAGGGCGCTTTCTGGATTTACCGGCGCTCGGGCAGCAACCCGCTGGCCAACCCGGTGCTGATCGCCGTCAGCGCGCTGGTCCTCTTCCTGACCCTGACCGGAACCAGCTACCAGACCTATTTTGCCGGCGCCCAGTTCGTGCACTTCCTGCTCGGCCCAGCCACCGTTGCCCTGGCGATTCCGCTCTACACCCAGTTCAAGCGGGTCAAGGCCATGCTGCTGCCGGTCGTCGCCGGCCTCTTCGCCGGCAGCCTGAGCGCGGTGCTGTCAGCCGTTTTCATTGGCCGTCTGTTCGGCGCCAGCCTGCCGACCCAGCTCTCGCTTGCCCCCAAGTCGGTGACGACACCGATCGCCATGGGCATCGCCGAACGGATCGGCGGCATTCCCTCGCTGACCGCCGTGCTGGTGATCGTCACCGGCATTCTCGGCGCAGTCGGCGCCCGTTACGTGTTCGATGCCATGAAATTGCACGACCCGGCGATTCGCGGCTTCGCCATCGGCATTGCCTCGCACGGCATCGGCACGGCACGCGCCTTCCAGGTCAATGAACAGAGCGGCGCCTTTGCGGCGCTGGCGATGGGCCTGAACGGCGCACTCACGGCCATACTGCTGCCGCCGCTGGCCGGCTGGCTGAATTGAATATCAACGGCTGTTCATATTGCATAAGTAAAATATTTAAAGCACAATTGCGTTATTAGTTTTATCACTTTTTATATTTTCTCCGTGCATCGGATTGCCATGAGCCAGCCCGTCAGTGATGACCTTGTTTTCATCGAGGATGACAGCACTTCGCCCACCCATTGCCACTTGCCGTCGCCCTGGCGCATCCTGGTCGTCGACGATGACCAGGACGTCCACGAAGCCACCCGCTTCGCCCTGGCCGGCATCGAGATACTGAGCCGCCCATTGCAGCTGCTGCATGCCCATTCCGGCCGCCATGCCTTGGAAATCCTCGCCGCTGAGCCGGATATCGCAGTCATCCTGCTCGACGTGGTGATGGAAAGCGACGACGACGGCCTGAAGACCGTTGGTGCCATCCGTCAGGATCTGAAACTGGCCAACACCCGCATCATCCTGCGTACCGGCCAGCCCGGCCAGGCACCGGAAGCCGAGACGATCACCCGCTACGACATCAACGACTACAAGACCAAGAGCGAACTCAACCAGAACAAGCTGTTTACAACGCTGACCACGGCCATTCGCTCCTACGACCAGTTGCTGCGCCTCGACACCAGCCGCCGCGGCCTGGAGAAAATTGTTGCCGCCAGCAACCAGTTCATTGCCGAGCAAGGCCTGCAGGCCTTCGCCGAAGGGGTCATCACGCAAATCGCCAGCTTGATCGGCGTTTCGCCGGATGGCCTGGTCTGTGCCGTCGACGACAATCCGGAAAGCCCGAGCAGCACGCTCGAATTCCGTATCATCGCGGCAGCCGGGCGTTTCAGTCATCTGATCCAGCACCGCCTGAGCGAAATCGATCATCCGCATATCATCGCCAACCTGACCCAGGCCCTGCGCAGCCAGCAAAGTCTGATTGCCGAGCATGATGTCACCCTCTATTTCCGCAAAAGCAAGGACGAGGGCTTTGCCGCCTATATCGACTCGGCCATCCCGATCTGCGATGTCGACCAGAACCTGCTCGAAGTTTTTTGTACCAACATCGCCCTCTGCGCCAAGAACGTCGACCTGGTTAGCGAATTGCGGCGCGATGCCTTTTTCGATCGACTGGTCGGCCTCCCCAATCGCAACGCGCTGATCGCCGAACTCAATGATCGCCTGCGCAAGGGCGTCGCCAACGAAGTCCTGGCGATAGTCGATGTGGACCAGTTTGCGGCTACCAACGACGTGCTTGGCCATCAATACGGCGATGCCCTGCTCAAGGCAACCGCCCGTCGCCTGCGCAGCCATTTCGGCAGCAGCGTCTTCGTGGCCCGCCTGGCCGGTGACGCTTTCGCTATCCTGGGCCAACCGACCGAGGTCAACGCCGATCACCTCCAGCGCAGCTTCGCCGGCCCCTTCCTGATCGAAGGCGTGGACCACCGGGTCTCGGTGAGCAGCGGCCTGGTCGAAATCGATGACACCTACGACAACGGTCCGGAAGTGCTGAAAGACGGCTACATCGCACTACGCCGCGCCAAGGCGCAAGGCATGAGCCAAAACGTGATGTTCTCGCGGGCCATCGGCTTCGAATCGCGCGAACGCGCCCAATTGTTGCGCGACTTGCGCCAAGGCTTCGACAATCAGCAACTGTTTCTCGCTTTCCAGCCCCAGGTGAATCTGGCCACCGGCGAGATTTTCGGCGCCGAAGCGCTGCTCCGCTGGCGCCAGCCGGATGGCAGCATGGTGCCGCCCGACCGCTTCATCCCGGTTGCCGAACAGTCCAGCCTGATCGTCGGCATGGGCAGCTGGCTGCTCGAAGAGGCCCTGCGCTCGCTGCAAAGCTTCCGCGCCGCCGGCTTCCCCGAGATGCGGATGGCGGTCAATATTTCGCCGGTCCAACTGCGTCAGCCCGATTTTTTCAAATTGATCCAGCAAGCCCTGCAGGCGACGGGTACGTCACCGCACAACCTGGAATTGGAAATCACCGAATCAGTCGCCGTCGGCGGGCTGGACGCACTGATCCCGCTCCTCAACGACTTGCGCGCCCAGGGCATCACCATCGCCCTCGACGATTTCGGTACCGGCTACTCGTCGCTGTCCTACCTGGACCGTCTGCCGGCAACCCATCTGAAAATCGACCGCAGCTTCGTCAGCGCCCTCGGCAAGGACGGCAACGGCGCCCGTATCGCCCGCACCATCATCATGCTCGGCCGGGAAATGGGCATGACGGTAATCGCCGAAGGCGTCGAGGATGTCGGCACCGCCGAATACCTGCTCGATCTTGGTTGCAACGAAGCGCAGGGCTATTACTTCGGCCGCCCCATGCCGGAAGACGAGTTTCTTGCCTGGCTGGCCAACGCGAACAAACGACAGTCCGGGCAATAGCCGTCCGACCTGGAGACGCCCTGCCGCGCCAGCCGGCCGGTGCGGATTTCGCGCCGGGTCTCCATGACCCGTTCTCCCCGGCGCCAATTCGGCAAGGCATTGTCGTCGACCGCGAAGTCGGCCAAAGCAGTTTCTTGCGCCGGATGTCCGAATTCCGCACGCCAACTTCGCCGCCTTAGCGCGTAGAATCGCGCCCCTTTTGCCGTCCCGCCGGGCAAAAGCACGACCTGACCTAGGGTAAGTACCAATGGTCGCCGACCTTGCCCAAGCGAAGAATTAGCCGATGTTCATACGCCCGCCCCCCACCCAGCCGAAGCAGCCCTGGCTCTGGCTAGCCCCCTATTTCTCCATCGGCATTTTTGCCGTTGCCATGCTGGTGGTCACCGCCATCCTGCAATGGCGCGAACAGGACACGGCGCGCTCCGCCCTCGAAGGCGATATGCATTGGGCCGAACGCACCCTGGAAAACCGCTTGCACCAGCACCAGGACTTCCTGAGCGAACTGGGCCGCGAGCAGGAATTCATGCAACTCACCTACGAATCATTCCAGGTTCGGGCCTCGCGCTATATCCATGAAAACCCGGAGATCGAAGCCATCATCTGGGCCGATACCGACGGCAAGGTCGAGTGGGTTTCGCCCAACGAGTCGCCTTCGCCGATCACCTTTGTTGGCGAGCAATTGACCGGTACGCGGCTGCAAACCTTGCAGGAGGCACTGCGCATCCACCGGATGGTCTTTTCAACCAACTACGGCAAGTCCTACAACGACATCATCCTGCCGGTCCAGCGCAGCAGCAGCGACCTCGGCGCCTTCATCGCCATCCAGTCGCTCGACACGCTGATGCGGGCCACGCTGCCGACCGTATTCACGGCACGCTACAGCCTGTCGCTGGTCGATGCGCAAAACCGCGAGGTCTATAGCAATTCCTCGGTCAAACCGACCGACCGGCAGATTTCCGGCACGATCAGCCTCGAACTGCCCAACAACCAGCTCGGGCTGAACATCGTCGCCTACCGCGGCGGCGGCCGCTGGCTGCCCTACCTGCCAGCCGGACTGATCGTCATGCTGACGCTGATCGCCACCGGCACGCTGGTGCAGTTGCGCCGCCACGCCCGGCGGCGGGCCGAAACCGAAGAAAAGCTGCGCGATGCCTACGCCTTCCGCCAGGCCATGTCGCAATCGCTGGTCACCGGCATGCGCGCCATCGACCCGACCGGCCGCATCACCTTCGTCAATGCCGCCTTCTGTCGCATGACCGGCTTCGACGAGTCGGAACTGGTCGGCATCTCGCCGCCCTACCCGTACTGGCCACCGGAAGAATTCGACAAGCTGCAGCACAACATCGACACCGCCCTGGCCGGCAACGCCCCGGCCAGCGGCTTCGAGATGCGGATCATGCGCAAGAACGGCGAACGTTTCGATGTCCGCCTCTACTTTTCGCCGCTGATCGACACCCACGGCCAGCAGATCGGCTGGATGGCATCGATGAACGACATCACCGAACCGAAGCGCATCCGGGTCGAACTCGAACGCGCCCATGAACGTTTCGTCACGGTCATCGACGGTCTCGATACGGCGGTGCACGTCGCCGCCGTCGAAACCGGCGAGATCCTCTTCGCCAACCGCGCCTTCCAGAACATTTTCGGTTTCGATACCGTCGGCCGCAATTCAGCCAGCGTCACCGCCGCCTGCCACCCGCCGGCCGACGCCTATGACTGCCCGCCGGCCGTCCTGCAGCCGGAAGACTTGCCGCGCGAACTGTTCGACGGCGAAGTCCAGCACAGCCTGTCCGGCCACTGGTATCACCTGCACGAACGCGCCATCCGCTGGGTAGACGGCCGCACCGTGCGCGTCCAGATCGCCGCCGACATCACCGACAAGAAACATATCGACGAGGTCAACCTGCAGCAGCAAAAGCGCCTGGAACAAACCTCGCGCCTGATCACCATGGGCGAAATGGCCTCCTCGCTGGCTCACGAACTGAACCAGCCGCTTTCCGCCATCGCCAACTACTGCGCCGGCTGCATCAAGCGCATGCAGGCCGGCAACTACCGTTTCGAAGACCTGCTCGCCGCCATGCAGAAGGCCTCCGACCAGGCCGAACGGGCCGGCAAGATCATCCGCCGGATGCGTGACATGGTGAAGAAGAGCGACCCCAAACGCGAACCGATCTCCCTCGAAGAACTGGTCGACGAGGCACGCGCCTTTGCCGACATCGAAGCCCAGCGCACCGGCACCCAGATCGAGGTCGACATTCCCGAAAACTTGCCTCGAATCGTCGTCGACCGCATCATGATCGAACAGGTGCTGCTCAACCTGGTGAAAAATGGTATCGAAGCCATGAACAGCGTGCCCTTCGACCGTCGCAAACTCTTGCTGCAAGCCCGGCTGACCGAGGACGAAATGCTTGAAGTTGCCGTCAGCGACCACGGCCATGGCCTGGCGGAAGAAGACATCGAACGCATCTTCATGCCCTTCTACACCACCAAGCCGGAAGGCATGGGGATCGGCCTGGCGATTTGCCGCTCGATCATCGAGTTTCACCAGGGCAGGCTGTGGGTCGAACCCCGCCGCGAGGGCGGCACCGTGTTCCGTTTCACCGTACCGATTGAGGAAAAAGATGAATGAGCTGACGCCAAGCATTTACGTCGTCGATGACGACGAGGCGATGCGCGACTCGATGACCTGGCTGCTCGAAGGCGAAGGCTACCAGGTGGTCTGCTTCGATTCCGCCGAAAGCTTCCTGCGGGCCCGCCACGACGATCTGCGCGGTTGCCTGGTGCTCGATGTCCGGATGCCGGAAATGAGCGGACTGGAACTGCACGAAAAGCTCGACAGCCTGGGCTCGCAACTGCCGATCATCTTCGTCACCGGCCACGGCGACGTGCCCATGGCTGTCGCCGCCTTGCAGCGCGGCGCCTGCGACTTCATCGAAAAGCCCTTCCACAACCAGGACCTGCTCGACCGCATCACCCGCGCCCTCGAACGCGACAACGAAAATGCCGCCCGCCGCCAGCGCGATGGCGCCATTGCCAACCGTATCGAGCAGCTGACCCAGCGCGAGCGTGAAGTCATGCAACTGGTTGTCGCCGGCAAGCTCAACAAGCAGATTGCCGACGCCCTCAACATCAGCATGAAGACCGTCGAGGCACACCGCGCCCGGGTCATGGAAAAAATGGGCGTACGGACCCTGGCTGAACTGGTCAAGGCCACGCTGAGCCTGCATTAAGCCCGATGAACAAGCGACTCCTCGCCAGCATGCTGGGCTTCGGCCTGCTACTGGGCAACGCCATTGCCGATCCGGCACCGAATGACGGCATCAATGTCGGCGCCCCATCGGCCATTCGTACCCTGGTTCCCGCGGCCGAACTGGAAAAAGCCGCCGCCAGCCAATACGGCGAATTGAAACGGACCGCGGCGGCCAAGAACGCGTTGGCCCCGGACACCCACCCGCAACTGATCCGTCTGCGCAATATTGCCCGGCGCATCCTGCCCCATGCCGAACGCTTCAACCCGGCAGCGCGACGCTGGCGCTGGGAGGTCAATCTGATCGGTTCGCCGCAGATCAACGCCTTCTGCATGCCCGGCGGCAAGATTGCCTTCTACACCGGCATCCTCGACACGCTGAAACTGAGCGACGAGGAAATCGCCATCGTCATGGGCCATGAAGTCGCCCATGCCCTGCGCGAACACGCCCGCGAGCGGCTGGCCAAGAACCAGATCACCAACATCGGCGCGGCCGTGCTCGGCGAACTGATCGGAGGCGGCCGTTATGCCGGCGCCTTCCGGGCCGGCGGCAACCTGCTGACACTGAAATTTTCCCGCGACGACGAAAGCGAAGCCGACCTGGTCGGTCTCGACCTCGCCGCCCGCGCCGGCTACGACCCGCGCGCCGGGGTCAGCCTGTGGCGCAAGATGAGCGCCGCCAGCAAAGGCGCTCCGCCAGCCTGGCTATCGACGCACCCGGCCGGCAACGACCGCATCGCCGAAATCGAACAGCACTTGCCGGAAGTCATGCCACTCTACGAGGCGGCGGCCAAGCCCTGAACGCTTGCCGAAAGTCAGAGCGGAATGATGTCGTCGCCGCCGGAACCGAAATTGCCGGCGTAATAGGTCTGCTGCCGGACCTCCTTGCGCCGCAACAGCTTTTCCTGGACTTTCGGCGGCAAGTCGGTGAACAGGATCAGATCCTTCCTGATCAGCAACTCGATCGTATCCTCGATAACCCGGACAAAATCCCGATCAAGCTCATCGAGTTCGTTCTGCCGCCAGCGCTCGTGAATGAACTGCAGCACTTCCGGATTATCGGCCGGCAACGCCTCGTGGGCATCGCCCAGCGGCATCGGGTGCAATTCGCAAATTTTCCCCGAACTATCTCTCGCCACGTAAAGCATGCCCTGCCCTCCAGATCGTCATGCTGCAAGTCTGCATCAGGCTCTCCGCCTTGGCAATTGGACCAAAGTTCGATGCAGGCGATAATGCCGGCCTTTCGCGCCATCCTCCGCCTGCCGGCCTCATGAACGCTCCTGAATCGCAAAAAACCATCCAGAAAAAAGTGGTGATCGCCGCCTGCTTCGGCACCTTTCTCGAATGGTACGACTTCCTGACCTTTGCCTCGCTGGCCACCTATTTCAGCGTCCTCTTCTTCCCGGCCGACGATCCGGTTGCCGCCCTGCTCGCCAGCCTCGGCACCTTCGGCATCGGCATGGTTGTCCGGCCGCTCGGCGCCGCGCTGTTCGGTTCGCTCGGCGACCGCCATGGCCGGCGCACCATCTTCCTCGCCACCATCGTGTTGATGGGCCTGTCCACGGTCTTGGTCGGACTGCTCCCCACCTACGAACAGGTCGGCCTGCTGGCCCCGGCCCTGCTCCTCGTCCTGCGCATGCTGCAAGGCCTGTCGGTCGGCGGCGAGATCGGCGGGGCTGCCGTCTATCTGACCGAACACGCTCCGGAAGGCCGGCGCGGCCTGTACACCAGCGTGCTGCAGTTGATGGGGCCGCTCGGCATGATGGCGTCGACATTGCAGATCGTCGCGCTGCAATCCCTGCTCAGCGAACCGGACTTCAAGGCCTGGGGCTGGCGCATTCCTTTCCTGCTCTCGGCCCTGCTGCTCGCCATCTCGATCAAGAGCCGGCTCAACCTGCACGAATCGCCGGTCTTTCGCCACCTGCGCGAAAAGAACGGGCTGGCCAAGGCGCCGCTGCGCGAGTGTTTCAGGGACCGCCACACGCTGGGCCGGATGGCCCTGCTCTTCTTCTGCATATCCGCCGGCGGCTCGCTGATTTTCTTTTCGGCCCAGGTCTATACCGGCG
>Ga0062383_10000411_pt1 | contig 11228 bp, 9 predicted proteins | sample DOMMetBare3Fresh_FD_59508 | JGI IMG/M metagenome (GOLD analysis project Ga0062383, IMG submission 59508) | Wetland sediment microbial communities from St. Louis River estuary, USA, under dissolved organic matter induced mercury methylation -... | ecosystem: Environmental > Aquatic > Freshwater >... | reverse complement strand
ATCTTCTGGTAAAACAACCATTGCCATACATGTAATAGCCGAAGCGCAAAAGAAAGGAGGCATGTGTGCTATAATTGATGCTGAGCATGCATTCGACAGCGCTTATGCTCAAAAATTAGGTGTTGATGTTGACAATCTATTAATCTCTCAGCCGGATTATGGTGAACAGGCTCTTGAAATTGCCGATCGTCTTATTCTTTCAGGTGCATTAGATGTAGTGGTAATTGATTCTGTTGCTGCCCTTGTTCCTAAAAGTGAACTGGAAGGAGAAATGGGTGACAGTAAAATGGGATTACATGCAAGACTGATGAGCCAGGCATTGAGAAAGCTAACAGCTACTATTGCCAAAACAAATACCATCTGCATTTTCATAAACCAGTTGAGAGAAAAAATTGGAGTAATGTTTGGAAATCCTGAAGTTACTACCGGTGGTAATGCACTGAAATTTTATGCGTCTATCCGTTTGGATATCCGCCGTATGAGCCAGATTAAAGATGGTGAAGAAGCCGTAGGTAACCGTGTAAAAGTAAAAGTGGTAAAAAACAAAGTGGCGCCTCCATTCCGTGCAGCAGAATTTGATATAATTTTTGGCGAGGGGGTTTCTAAAACCGGGGAAATCGTTGATATGGGTGTTGAGTTAGGTATCGTGCAAAAAAGCGGAAGCTGGTATAGCTATAATAATGATAAACTTGGGCAGGGCCGTGATTCAGTAAAACAACTGTTGGTAGATAATCCTGAAATGGCAAAAGAGATAGAAACAAAAATTCGTGAAAAGATAAAAGAGATGCAGGCGGCATAGCTGCTTTTGGATTCATAATCTTTTTTTGGGTTAATAAGTATTTGCCCCATCCTGGTTTAAGCTGGATGGGGCTTATTATTTAACTAAATCAAAGCATAAACACCATGCGGGTTCTTTAATTTCGCAACCCACAACAAAAAATGATCGTTGTTGTTTTATTTAATGAGCAATTTTAATACTAATACTACATTAATTAAACTTTTGCCTGTTTTATTTGGATCCGGATTAATTGTTTCTTTTTTCTTTCCCTGGGTTTTATGGGATGGAAACCTGGTCAGCGGTTATGATGTGCCAAAAGGAAACTTTATCAAGCTGTCAGAAACAAAGTTTGGTTTAGCAAATCCTTTTCCACAATTAAATTTTTTATTCGTTGTCTTTGGGTTTATTCCTGTCGGAGCCCTCGCATCAATTATATTGGTCGCTCTAAGAAAAAAATGGAATTTCGCTGCTTTAGTTACAAGCGTTTTTTCTCTTTCTTTGGTTTCAATATTTTATTTCTATTCCCAATATTTAATTATCCTCGGGGTTGGCAAAAATGTATTTGCCATGTTACGTCCTTCCTTTTGGCTACAATCTGCTTTCGCTATTGGATTAATCATTACTACCAATATTAATTCTTCTGCTTTGTTAAAAAAATTCGCCTGGATAACAGTGGGGCCAATTTTTGTATTTATCGGTTTTTTATTTATGGAAAATTATTTCATGAACGAAACTTTTACTGATACAGCAGGAATAAAAGCTGATTATACAATTACAGCTCCAGAACTCATTCAGGAGTTTGCAGCAAATGACAGCGCTGCCAATAAGAAATACCGGGAAAAAATTATCAGTGTAAACGGAACCGCCACAGCAGTGGAGGCAAAAAGCGATTCAACAGTAAATATTAAATTTGCAGATTCCACCGGCTCTTATATTATTTTTTCTCTGGAGAAAAACCAATTTGAAAAAACTAAAAATATTAAAGCAGGTGATATAATTTCACTGAAGGGTGCTTGCAGCGGAAGTATTTACAGCGAAATTCTCAGAAACACTGTCATTAGTTTTAAACGTTCAACTTTAAATAAATAAAAAAAACTCAATTAATGAAAAAAACAATTCTTTTTCTTGCGTTTATTGCATCAGCAGTTCCCATATTTGCCCAAAAGAAAACAACGACGTCTGCCACAGTTTCATTTGACGCCACTACACCAAAAGATGGAGGGCCCAAGGCAGATAACAATACTGTTATCGGTTCAATTGATGCCAAGACCGGGGATGTAGCTTTCGAGGCCGCAGTCAAAAATTTTTCCTTTGCCAGTCCCAAAATGCAGGAACATTTTAATGGAGCCAACTGGATGAATTCTGACCAGTTTCCCAAGTTTACATTTTCAGGAAAAATTGAAAATATTAACAAGGTTAAATGGGCGAAAAATGGCACTTACAAAGTAGTGGTCAATGGAAACCTTACCATAAAAGACATCACGAAAAAAATAAAAGTGGCAGGAATCATTACTGTGGTTGGGGGTAAAACAAGTGTAAAGACCTATTTCACTGTTAAAGTTGCAGATTATAATATTACAGGGCAGCCTATTGAAGCAGGTAAAGTTTCCAGAGAACCAAAAATTACAGTTAACGCTGAGTTTAATTAAATATTAAGTCAATTTATTTATAATGCCTTGCCCTCATGGTGAGGCATTATTATTTAAATTGTGTGTATGAATACAAGAAAATTAAGCAGCAGGAAACGTATTGCACTGGTGGCGCATGATAATAAAAAAAATGAATTAATAGAATGGGCTGTTTTTAATAAAATAACTTTATCTAAACACAGGCTTTTTGCTACCGGTACCACGGGTACACTTTTAGAAGGAGCTTTAGATCAGGCAGTAACTAAATTATTAAGTGGCCCTTTGGGCGGTGATCAGCAAATAGGCGCCATGATAGCTGAGGGCAAACTGGATATATTGATTTTTTTCTGGGATCCGATGGAAGCACAACCTCATGACCCGGATATTAAAGCCTTACTTCGTGTTGCAGTTACCTGGAATATTCTTATAGCTTGTGACAGGGCAACTGCAGATTTTATTCTTACTTCTCCATTAATGCACCAGGATTATGAAAGCATTATTGAAGATTATTCTACATACACCAACAGGAAACTCAAGTAATAAAGTAAATTTGTTCCCCTTCAATTATGTCTTTTAAACTTCATGCACCGTTTCCTCCGGCCGGTGATCAGCCGGATGCCATTCGTCAACTGACGGAAGGAATTCTTCATGGAGAAAAATACCAGACATTATTAGGCGTAACAGGCAGTGGAAAAACATTTACAATCGCCAATGTTATACAAAATGTACAGCGACCAACACTGGTGCTTACGCATAACAAAACATTGGTGGCTCAGTTATACGGTGAGTTCAAACAATTTTTTCCGGATAATGCTGTTGGTTATTTTGTTTCTTACTATGATTATTACCAACCCGAAGCCTACCTGCCGGTAAGAGATGTATATATTGAAAAAGATTTAGCAATCAATGATGAACTGGACAAACTTCGCCTGCAGGCAACATCAGAATTGCTGAGTGGCCGCCGGGATATTATTGTTGTTGCTTCGGTCAGTTGTATTTATGGTATCGGAAATCCGGATGAGTTTGCAAACGGTATTATCCGCATTCATAAAAAACAAATTCTTTCAAGACAGGGTTTTCTTCATTCATTGGTTAATGTTCTTTATTCCAGAACTACGCTTGAATTTAAAAGAGGAACATTCCGGGTAAAAGGAGATACAGTTGATATCAATCTCCCCTATCTGGATAACGGTTACCGTATCACGTTTTTTGGCGATGAAATAGAAGAGATAGAAAGTTTTGATGTGGTTACGGGAAAGCGAATAGCGGTTATGGATAATGCGGCCATCTTTCCAGCCAATCTTTACCTGGCGCCAAAAGATATGATACAGCAAATACTTTATGAGATACAGGATGAAATGAATGCACAGGTAGAGTATTTTAAAAATTCCGGTAAGTATATAGAAGCGCAACGGCTGAGCGAAAGAGTAAACTATGATGTGGAAATGATTCGTGAACTTGGCTATTGCAATGGCGTAGAAAACTATTCCCGTTTTTTTGACAGAAGAAAACCCGGCACACGTCCATTCTGTTTACTGGATTATTTCCCGAAAGATTTTTTATGTGTTATTGATGAAAGCCATCAAACCATTCCGCAGGTGAGCGGCATGTATGGCGGTGACAGAAGCCGGAAATTAGTATTGGTGGATTATGGTTTTCGATTACCCTCTGCTTTAGATAATCGTCCTTTAAATTTTCATGAGTTTGAAACTTTGCTGAACCAAACAGTTTTTGTTTCTGCAACACCTGATGATTTTGAATTGGAAAAATGTGGTGGTGTTGTAGTAGAGCAGGTGGTAAGACCAACCGGGTTATTAGATCCTCCAATTGAAATAAGACCAAGCGTAAACCAGATAGATGATTTATTAGATGAAATAGATAAACGTGTAACAAAAGGTGACCGTGTTTTAGTAACAACGCTTACTAAACGAATGGCAGAAGAGATGGATAAATACCTGCACCGCATTAATATCAAATCAAAATACATACACAGCGAAGTGCATACATTGGACAGGGTGGAGATACTGCGTGAATTAAGATTGGGAACAATTGATGTATTGGTAGGTGTAAACCTTTTGCGTGAAGGATTGGATTTACCTGAAGTTTCATTGGTAGCAATTCTCGATGCAGACAAAGAAGGTTTTTTACGCAATGAAAAAAGTTTAACTCAAACAGCCGGCCGTGCCGCAAGAAATGTAGATGGCCTTGTCATTTTTTATGCTGATAAAATGACCGATAGCATGCAAAAAACAATTGACGAAACTAACCGCCGGCGAGAAAAACAAGTTGAATGGAATATTAAATACGGCATTACACCAACTACTATAATAAAAACAACCAAAGATGTTTTTGCACAAACATCGGTGCTGGATATAAAAGGTTATGATATAAATAATCCCTATGCCATTGCGCCGGATGAAGATTTAGTAACAATAGCCGCAGAAGACCAGGCCGAGTACAAAACAATACCGCAGGCAGAAAAAGCTATTTCAAAAATTAAAAAGGAGATGGAAAAAGCGGCAAGGGATTTAGATTTTATGGAAGCGGCAAGATTAAGAGATGAGATGTTTCGCTTGCAAAAGCAATTGGAAGAAATGAAGAAATAACGCAAAAGCGAAAAATGTTTTCGTATTTATACGAATGCCTCTAGTGTAGTTTTGCCCGATTTTATTTTTTAGCCTTCATAAAATTTTGTTAGCGGATTAGCGTTTTATAGTTTAGTCCTACGAATCAATAAATCCAATATTATGAAAAGACGCATCCGTAAAATCGTAAACTTCTTTGCCTTCAACCTGCTTTTCTTTGCTCTTTATCTGAATTTTATCCATAAGGATACTTCAAATAATGATGCTACAGCTCCAGCAGCTGCAGTGGGTACACCAAATGGTGGTACCGCTTATACAGGAACAGTGTTGGTTAAGAGTCCTGAAAAGTTTCAGAACAAAGAAGCGCAAACTAACTCTAACAACCAGCAGTAACGGGTTGTTATAAAAAACTTTATTGCCCTGTAAGTTATTTAGTTAACGTGCAGGGCCTTTTTTTGCTGTCATGTCTGCCTCACTGAATTCTTTATCTTAGCAGCATGGCTGAAAAAAAATTATTCCTGCTCGATGCATTTGCCCTTGTGTTCAGGGCTTACTATGCACTCATCCGGAGTCCGCGGATAACATCCAAAGGAAAAAATACAAATGCGCAATTTGGTTTTACTAATGCGCTGGTAGAATTAATAAATAAACAAAAGCCGTCACATATGGCTGTTTGTTTTGATACCTCTGCACCAACTGAGCGGCATACAGATTTTGCCGACTACAAAGCAAACCGCCAGGAAACTCCTGAAGATATAAGTGCGGCGGTACCGGATATTAAAAAAATTATTGAAGGCTTTAATATTCCCATCATTGCAAAAGATGGTTATGAAGCAGATGATGTAATTGGTACGTTGAGCAAGCAGGCAGAAAAGGAAGGTTACGAAGTTTATATGGTAACACCGGATAAAGATTATGGCCAACTGGTGTCTAAAAAAATAAAAATATACAAACCCGCTTACCAGGGAAATGATGCAGAGATAATGGGGCCCGAAGAAGTATGTGCCAAATGGAATATTAAATCTGTTGACCAGGTAATTGATATGCTGGGTATGATGGGTGATGCCGTGGATAATATTCCGGGCATACCGGGTGTGGGTGAAAAAACGGCGGCAAAATTTTTAGCAGAGTATGGTTCACTTGAAAATACACTGGCCAATGCTGATAAAATAAAAGGGGCCATGGGCGAAAAAGTGAAGAAGGGAAAAGAGTTAGCCATTCTTTCAAAAAAACTGGCGACCATAATTATTGATGTGCCCGTGAAATTTCATGAGGGAGATTTTAAATTATCAGAGTGGAATAAGGAAATGCTGAAAGAAATATTTACTGAGCTTGAATTTAAAACCCTTGGCAAAAGATTACTGGGCGATGATTTTTCAATTGCTTCTGCCGGAAATGATTTTATAAAAAAAGAACAACCGCAGGGTGTGCAAACTGATTTGTTTGGAAATATTGTGGAGAGTTCGGACCCGATAGCTATCGGGTCTTTAGTCAGAAGTCAGGAGCCGATTCAAAATGAAGCTGAAAGTGCTGAAGGCATGTTGGTAGATAAAAATATTACTAATACCAAACATAATTATGAAGCAGTAACTACTGATGCAGCCATTAAAAAACTTGTAAGTAATTTAAAAAAATACGAAGAAATTTGTTTTGATACGGAAACCACGGGTATTGACGCAAACGACGCTGAACTTGTGGGTATGAGTTTTTCTGTAAAACCAGGTGAAGCATTTTATGTTCCCTGCCCGGCAGATCAAAAGAAAACAAAAGAAGTGCTGGCACAATTTGATTCACTGTTCAACGATAAAAACAAAACATGGATTGGACAGAATATAAAATATGATATGCTGGTATTGAAGTGGTATGATGTGGAGCTGAAAGGGAAAATATTTGACACCATGCTGGCGCATTATGTAATAGAGCCCGACGGAAAGCGGGGAATGGATGTATTGAGTGCAAAATATCTTGGCTATGAGCCGGTGCATATAGAAGAACTGATTGGGAAAAAAGTTCCAAAGAATTCTAAGGCAGCGCCACAAGGCACCATGCGGGATGTGGAACTGGAAAAAATTAAAGACTATGCAGCCGAAGATGCAGACATCACGCTGCAACTAAAAAATATTTTTTTACCCAAGCTGAAAGAAAAAGAAGTAGAGAAAGTTTTTTATGAAGTTGAAAATCCGCTGGTAAAAGTTTTAACGGATATTGAATTTGAAGGCGTGAAGATTGATGAAGATTTTCTGAAAGATTATTCCAAAGAACTGGAAAAAGACGCAAAGAAGGCCGAAGAGAGTGTTTATAAACAAGCCGGTGTCCGCTTTAATCTTGCATCTCCCAAGCAACTAGGCGAAGTACTCTTTGATAAATTAAAACTTGACCCTGCAGCGAAGAAAACTAAAACAGGGCAGTATCAAACCGGGGAAGATGTATTACAGAAACTGGCAGTAAAAGGAATTGAAATTGTTGATGACATTCTTACTTTTCGTGAGTTAACAAAGCTGAAATCAACTTATGTTGATTCGCTCCCATTACTTATAAATAAAAAAACCGGCAGGGTACATACTTCGTACGGGCAAGCAGTAGCAGTTACAGGAAGATTGGCAAGCAATAATCCCAACCTGCAGAATATTCCAGTGAGAACAGACAGGGGAAAAGAAATCCGCAAAGCATTTATTCCAAGAGACAATAAACATGTTTTGCTTTCTGCAGATTATTCGCAAATTGAATTGAGAATAGTTGCGGCCATCAGCGGAGATAAAAACATGTGTGATGCATTTAAGAAAGGCACAGATATTCATACGGCAACAGCATCCAAAGTTTATAATGTGGCTGAGAAAGATGTAACCAAAGAAATGCGATACAAAGCCAAGAGTGTAAACTTTGGAATTATTTACGGGCAGGGAGCATTTGGTCTTGCCGATAACCTGGGTATATCAAGAACAGAGGCCAAACAGATTATTGATAATTATAAAGCACAGTTTCCCGGCATACAGCGGTATATGGACGACACTATCAACTTTGCAAGGGAACATGGTTATGTACAAACCCTGATGGGAAGAAAGAGATGGCTGCGGGATATTAACTCTGCCAACTTTACGGTGAGAGGTTTTGCAGAAAGAAATGCCATCAACTCTCCTATACAGGGCACAGCAGCTGATATGATAAAACTGGCGATGATAAAAACTCATGCTGCTATGAAAAAACAGGGATTCAAAAGCAGGATGATTATGCAGGTACACGATGAACTTGTTTTTGATGCCACAAAAGATGAAGTGAAAGAATTAAAACCTCTGATTGTTGAATGCATGCAATCGGCCATGCCACTACCCAATAAAGTTCCGGTAACTGCAGAATGCGGTGAAGGAAAAAACTGGCTGGATGCACATTAGAACCAAGATTTACAAGATTATAATTCCTGCCTGCTGTTTTGCATGGAGTAAGAGGAAATAAAGCTTATGAGAAATATTTTTTTCATTCATTTCAATGAAGCTGAACTGAAAGAAAAAATTCAGCCTCTGAAAAAAGCAGGTTACAATGTAGCTTTTCATTTCAGCACAGAAACAACTGCTGATTTTAAAAACAATCTTTCCGAACTCCTTGTTATTTCACTGGATCGTTTGCCATCGCATGGAAAAGCATATGCAGCATGGTTGTGGGAAGCGAAGAAAAGACAACATATACCTATTATCTTTTGTGGCGGTAAGGCTGAAAAAGTTGAATCAATAAAAACCAGTTTTCCAAATGCGATTTTTTGCAGTAATGAAAATCTTTTTAAAACAATTAGTAAATTAGACACTAAATGAACTGGAACGATTATTTTTCGATACTACAAAAAATAAGCAGCCGCTATTTTGCTGTTGCGGGTGTTGCTTTCTTATTAGGTTATGTTCTTTTATACAAATGGCTGGGATATAAAAAAATTCAACAGCGTTTACCCAAAAAATCTGATTATTTCAGGGAGATTGCTTTTTCAATCAGCACAATGTTATTCTTTGCATTTGTTCCCTTATTTTTTATTAAGAACCCAAACATAGAACCATACACCACCCATTATTCCCGGATTGAAGAATATGGATGGTTTTATTTTTTTGCTGCATTCCCGCTTATGTTCATTATCCATGATACTTATTTTTACTGGACACACCGGCTCATGCATCATCCAAAGCTTTTTAAAATATTTCATCTTGTACATCATCATTCCACTAATCCTTCACCCTGGGCTGCTTATGCGTTTCATCCTTTAGAAGCAATAGTAGAGGTTGGTGTGTTTGTAGTTTTTCTTTTTACCATTCCCATTCACAGTATTCATCTTCCCATCTTTTTTCTTTTTTCTATAATCTATAATGTATATGGCCATACAGGTTATGAAATTTATCCAAAGGGATTTAGTAAACATTGGCTGGGCAAATGGATTAACACATCAGTAAATCATAACCAGCATCACCAGTTCTTTAAAGGCAATTATGGCTTGTACCTTCTTTTCTGGGACAGAATTATGGGAACTATCCGCGATGATTATGATGAAAGATTTGAGGAAGTGAAAGCAAGAAAGTTAAATAGTATTACTGAAGCTGAACGGAGCGTCGCCACAAAAGCTTAACTGGAGTTACTACTGCCGGTTAAATAAAATTTATTTCCTTCTACCAGAAATTTTCCTCAACTTGATAGTCTTTCAAAACAAAATTTATGGACTATATAAACGTTTGCCCGCTTGCTGATCTGCCAAACGATTCCCAAAAAATAGTACAGGTGGGTGCGCAGAAAGTTGTGTTGTTTCATTTCAATAATGAAATAACTGCCATTGCCAACGCATGCCTGCATAAAGCAGGTCCTTTGGGGTTAGGGTTAGTAGAAAAAAAATATGATGGACTTTATGTAACATGTCCCTGGCATGGCTGGGAATATAATATTAAAACAGGCAGTGCGCCACCCGGCTTTAAAGATCAACAGGCTCTGTATGAAGTGAAACTGGAAGGCGATGATATTTTAATAAGCGCACAGCCTGTAAAAAAAGCTCACAGGGCAGTACATGATCTGAAAGTGATAGAAGATTTGGTAAAGCTTCAATATCAGACCACACCCGGATCAAAAAACATTCTTGGTATTTCAACTACTAATATGAATGATGAATTGCCAAGATACAGCACATCAGAAGCAGCTCTGGAACTGGCACTGGATTATGCCAAAGAACATCATGGCGCTGCTACAAAAATGCTGAAGCTTCGTGAACTTGGTTTTCGTGCATGCGAAGGATATTATTCACAACATGTGAATGCATGCACCTGGCCATGCAGTATTACCGAGATGCAACAGGATGACGGGATGACACAGGTATATCGTGATATGATTTTGTGGGCCGACATTATTTTAGTGGCTACACCAATCCGCTGGGGCAATCCTTCTTCCTTATATTTTAAAATGGCTGAGCGGTTGAACTGTGTACAAAACCAGATTACCATTAAAGGCAAAGTATTGATAAAAAATAAAGTTGCGTCTTTCATCATTACCGGTGGGCAGGATAATATTCAGCAGGTAGCCGGGCAGATGATGGTTTTCTTTACTGATCTTGGTTTTACTTTTCCTCCATTTAGTTTTCTTGGCTGGAGCCGAGGCTGGACTGCCGAAGACATGGACAAAAATGTGATGCAGTTTAAACGAAGTGAATATATAAAACGAACTGCAAAAGAATTGGTGGACAATTGTGTAGAAACTCTTAGCCATATTAAACACTTCCGTGCAGAGAGCATGAAAGCACCAATACCACGTAAAGAAGATTCATTAACGGCTGATATTATTAATCCTGATATGAATATCTAAATGATTTCATAAAGGATAAGCGGTTAAGTCTTTCTTCATTTAAGTTTTAGTTTGCATGAATAAAATAAATTATGAATAAAATACTGTTATTGTTTGCAGGAATATCTTCACTTTATTCCTGTGCTCAGTCAACTGAAAAAATGGATTTTGAAAAATATAATCCAACTTCAACGTTGGTAGTACAGGAACATAAACTGACTAAAGCAAAGTTTCCGTTTATTGATGTACACAATCACCAGTTCAGTATGCCCACCATGAATCTGAAAACACTGACTGATGAAATGGATAAACTGAATATGGCTGTGATGGTAAACCTGAGTGGCCAAAGCGGAAATAGTATTGTACAATCAGTAAAAAACATAAAAGACAATTACCCAAAACGATTTATTGTTTTTGCCAATGTTGATTTTGGAAAAGTGG
>Ga0062383_10000410_pt1 | contig 11242 bp, 15 predicted proteins | sample DOMMetBare3Fresh_FD_59508 | JGI IMG/M metagenome (GOLD analysis project Ga0062383, IMG submission 59508) | Wetland sediment microbial communities from St. Louis River estuary, USA, under dissolved organic matter induced mercury methylation -... | ecosystem: Environmental > Aquatic > Freshwater... | reverse complement strand
GCGAACTGAGCAAGCTCGGTTTCGGTCGGGTCTATAGCCTGGCCGGCGGTGTCGATGCCTGGGTGGGGGCCGGTTATCCGATCAAGAAAGGGACGCGCAACAAATGACGGCTCGCGTTCTGATGTACACCACGGCGGTGTGTCCTTATTGCATCCGCGCCAAGCAATTGTTGTCGGCCCGCGGGGTGACCCAGATCGAAGAAATTCGTGTTGATCTCGACCCGGATCAACGGGATGAAATGATGCAGAAAACTCAGCGGCGTACCGTGCCGCAGATCTTTATCGGCGACACCCATGTCGGCGGTTGCGATGATCTCTATGCGCTCGACAAGGCTGGTGGCTTGCAGCCCCTGCTCGACGGCGCCGCCTGAATACCCATTAACCTACTGAAAGATGAACATGGAACAAAATCAACAGCCCGTCTTCGGCATTGAAAAGCTTTACGTCAAGGATCTGTCGGTCGAAGTGCCGAATGCCCCGGAAATCTTCCTGGAGCGCGAAGCGCCACAGGTTGAGATTCAACTGAACACCGGTGCACGTGGCGTTGGCGAAGGCGTTTTCGAAGTCATCCTGACTGTGACCGTGACCGCCAAGCTGGCTGAAAAGACGGTTTTCCTGGTCGAAGTCGGCCAGGCCGGCATTTTCCGCATCGTCAATGTGCCGGACGAGCAGGTCGAGCCGCTGGTTGCCGTTGCTTGCCCGAATATCCTGTTCCCATATGCCCGTGAAGCCGTTTCCGACGCCGTGACCCGTGCCGGCTTCCAGCCAATCGTCCTGCAACCGGTCAATTTCGAAGCCATGTATATGCAGCGTCTGCAAGAACAGGCCGGTGCCCCGAGCGAAGTGCCGATCCAGTAAATCGCAATGAAAAGCCAGCTCCGGGCCATTTGTACGCTGTCGCTGCTCTGCCTGAGCAGCGTGGCGGCAGCCATCGATTACCGCTCGGTCGATGTGCCGGCGGCCATTCTTTACGACGCGCCTTCGCAGAAGGGCAAGAAGCTCTATCTGATCAAGGCGCAAACGCCGGTCGAGATCGTGGTTCGCCTGGAGGGCTGGTTCAAAATTCGCGACGCCGAGGGAAGCCTGGCCTGGATCGAGGCGCGCAATGTCTCGGAACGCCGGACGTTAGTGGTCACCTCGGCACGTGCGGAAATCCGGCAGTCGGACAAACCCGAGGCGCCGGTTGCCTTGCTGGTCGACAAATGGGTCGGCCTGGAATTCGTCGAAGCCGCCTCGCCGGGGTGGGCGAAAGTGCGTCATCGTGACGGTGTGAGCGGTTATGTCCGCTCGACGCAGGTCTGGGGTTTATGAGAATTACGCTGCTGGGGGCGGGTGCCTGGGGTACCGCGCTGTCGATTGCCTTTGCCGGCAAGCATGAAATTACCTTGTGGTCGCGGGAAGAGGATGTTGCCGCCGACTTGTTGAACACTCGCGAAAATCACCGCTTTTTCCCCGGCTACAAGTTGCCGGCCGGGGTAGCGGTATCGACCGATTTTTCTGCCGCGATTGCGACGGCGGAACTGTTGATCATCGCGACACCGATTGCCGGCTTGCGGCCGACGGTTGAGCGTTTGAAGACGCTGGGCTGTGCTTTGCCGGTCCTTTGGGTATGTAAGGGCTTTGAGGCGGGTAGCGGCAAGCTGCCGCATCAGGTCGTCACCGAAGTGCTGGGCAGCGAAATCGTCTGCGGCGCGCTTTCCGGTCCGAGCTTTGCAGAAGAAGTTGCCGCAGGTCAGCCGACCGCCGTGGCCCTGGCGGCCAACGAACCTGCCTTTGCCCGCGAAGCCGCTCGCCAGTTGCATACGACGCGCCTGCGCATCTATGCCAACGATGACCTAGTTGGTGTTGAAGTAGGTGGGGCGATCAAGAACGTGCTGGCCATTGCCACCGGCGCTTGCGACGGCCTCGGTCTCGGTCTGAATTCACGGGCTGCGCTGATGACCCGTGGGCTGGCTGAAATCGCTCGCCTGGGGCTGGCCTTGGGTGCCCAGCGCGAAACCTTCATGGGGCTGGCCGGCATGGGCGATCTGATTCTGACCTGTACCGGGGATTTGTCGCGTAATCGTCGGGTCGGTCTGGCCTTGGCTGAAAACAAATCGCTGCCACAGATCCTGGAAGAGCTCGGGCATGTCGCCGAAGGTGTTTACACGGCCCGCGAGGTCGATCAGCTTGCCCGCAAGCTGAATGTAGACATGCCGATCAGTGCGGCTGTGGCGGCGGTGCTCGATGGTCGCTTGAGTGCCGCGCAGGCGGTCGAGCAACTGATGGCCCGCGATCCCAAGGAAGAGCTGGCTTAAACGGCTCCGCTGAAGCCAGCCTGGCGCCAGGCTTCAAAGACGGTGACAGCCGCCGCATTGGATAGGTTCAGACTGCGCTGCCCGGCCCGCATGGGCAGGCGCAAGCGGTTTTCGACCGCGAATTCGGCGATGATCTCGGCCGGCAAGCCGCTGGTTTCCCGGCCAAAGACGAAAACATCGTTTTCCTGCAACTGTTTGGCGTAGAGGTTGCCGCTGCCCTTGGTCGTCATGGCAAACAGGCGGCGACCGGCCAGCGCTGCCTTGCAGACGGACCAATCGGCGTGGCGCAGGACACGGGCGTACTCATGGTAATCGAGCCCGGCCCGGCGCAGCGCCTTGTCGTCGATATGAAAACCGAGCGGTTCAACGAGGTGCAGTTCGGCGCCGGTATTGGCGCAGAGACGAATGATGTTGCCGGTATTGGGCGGGATTTCCGGCTGGAAGAGAACGACGGCAAACACGCTGCAGGGATTCCTGAAATCGAGGTGGCGGATTAGATCATGAATTGACCGTTCAGTGCTTCAGGGCACGCGCCGCCACCGCCACCGAAACCAGGCTGGCACCGTGCAGCTTGAGCACCCGGGCGCATTCGTTGAGTGTCGCGCCGGTAGTCATGACGTCGTCAATCAGCAGGATGTGCCGGGCGGAGAAATCGCACCGGCATTCGAAGGCGCCGCGCACGTTGCGTTGCCTTTCCTTGAGCGGCAACTCGGCTTGTGGCGGCGTGGCGCGGCTGCGAATCAGGCTGTCACGGTCGAGTGGCAGATGCAGATCGTGGGCGATGCGGCGGGCGATTTCGCCGGACTGGTTGAAGCCCCGCTCATGCAAGCGCTCCGGGTGGAGCGGCAAACCGATAATCGTATCGAAAGCCTGAGGGAGCAGCTTTTTGGCCAGTCGTTGGCCGAGCCAGTCGGCAACGGCGAGTTGGTGGCCATATTTGAGGGCGTGGATGATGCGGTCAACCGGAAAATCGTAGCGATGGAGGGCGAAGCTTCGGTCGAAGTTGGGCTTGTTTTTCAGGCAGCTGCCGCAACGTTCGCCATGAGTGGTCTGCGCGCTGCATTGGGGGCACAGTGCGTCGGGCATCACTGGTAGGTCGGCTTCGCAGGGCGGGCAAATCAGTGTGTTGCCGCTGTCTCCGCCACAGAGCAGGCAGCTGCCCGGCAGCAGCCTGGCACTCAGCCGCCGGCCGAGGCGCACCAGCCAATGGGGCTGGGGTAAAATTGACAGCTGTTCGGAGCGTCCTCGATAATCCATAATTACCGATACGTTTCGTATCTGATTTCTATCGTATTTTTCACGCAAGGCCTCACATGCAAGCTAGCTCACTCGCCGCTGTTCCGTCCGTTTCGCAATCTCCTGTCAGCCGCCAGTGGACCGTTGCCGAGGTTCTCGCGCTCTATGAAATGCCCTTGATGGACCTCGTCTGGCAAGCCCAAGGGGTGCATCGCGAGAACTTCGATCCGAACGCCATTCAACGCTCGACGCTGCTTTCGGTCAAGACCGGCGGCTGTTCGGAGGACTGCGGCTATTGTTCGCAATCGGCCCGTTACGACACCGATACCGAGCGTGAGCGCCTGATGCCGCTTGATCAGGTGATTGCTGCCGCCAAGGTGGCCAAGGAAAAGGGCGCTTCGCGTTTCTGCATGGGCGCGGCCTGGAAGGGGCCGAAGGACAACGATCTGGATCGCGTGCTCGACATGGTGCGCGAGGTCAAGGCATTGGGCATGCAGACCTGCGTCACGCTGGGCATGTTGAAGGATGGTCAGGCTGAAAAGCTCAAGGATGCCGGCCTGGATTACTACAACCACAACCTCGATACCGACAAGGAGTTCTACGGTCAGGTCATCAAGAGTCATACCCATGATGACCGTCTCGATACTCTCGATCAGGTTCGCGATGCCGGCATCAATGTCTGTTCCGGCGGCATTATCGGGATGGGCGAGTCGCGCAAGAACCGGGCGGCGCTGATCGTCCAGTTGACCAACCTGCCCCAGGCGCCGGAATCCGTGCCGATCAACAACCTGGTGCCGATTCCCGGCACGCCGCTGGCGGACAATCCGCGTCTCGACCCCTTCGAGTTCGTCCGGACGATTGCTGCTGCGCGCATCACCATGCCGAAGTCCTGGGTTCGCTTGTCGGCCGGGCGTCAGGAAATGTCGGACGAACTGCAGGCGCTGTGCTTCCTGGCCGGAGCCAACTCGATGTTCTACGGCGATCATCTGCTGACGACCGGCAACCCGGATGTCGACCGCGATGATGCGCTGTTTGCCCGTCTCGGCGTCAAGGCAGTTTGAGCGCAGGTTTTGTCGACCGGCAGCAGGTCGGTCGGCGCTTTTCCCGGGTCGCGAGCCGTTACGAGGAAGCTGACTTCTTCGCGCGCGAGGTCGACCGACGGATGCAGGAGCGGCTCGATTACGTCAAGATCGAGCCGAAGACCATTCTTGATCTGGGCTGCAGCCGCGGCGGCAGTTTTCCGGGATTGGCCGGGCGCTACCCGGATGCTCGTCTGATTGGCCTGGATGCCGCGCCGGCTATGCTGGTGGCAGGGCGTACGCCGCGTGCCGGCTGGCAGCGACTGCTCGGACTGGGCAAGTCGGCTGAGCAGTGCCTGGCGGCTGATGCGGCAAAGCTGCCGTTGAAAAATGCTTCGGCATCAATGGTCTGGTCGAATTTGCTGTTGCATTGGCTGGATGATCCGCTGCCGGCGCTGGGCGAAGCGCATCGCGTGCTGGAGGTCGGCGGTCTGTTGATGTTCTCGACCCTTGGACCGGATTCCCTGATGGAGTTGCGGGCCGCATTTGGCGATGGTTACGCCCATACCCAGCGTTTTATCGACATGCACGACCTGGGTGACATGCTGGTCGGTTGCGGTTTTGCCGATCCGGTCATGGATATGGAGGTCGTCACGCTGACCTACGATGATCTCGATACTTTGTTTGCCGAGTTGCGGGCCGCCGGCTCGTCGTGTGCGATGAAAGCGCGTCGCCACGGCCTGACGGGGCGGCAGGCCTGGGCAACCGCTCGCGCTGCGTATGAGACGATGCGCCGTGAAGGCAAGTTGCCGGCGACCTTCGAGGTGGTCTACGGCCACGCCTGGAAGGTTGCGCCGAAGCAGACGCCGGACGGGCGGGCCATCGTTCGCTTCGATTTGTCGCGCAACAAATGATTAATCAGGCTTCCGTTTGAAAAATCGAAGCGGCTTGGCCGTGTCGCGATAGCCCACCGGGATGGCCTTGCGCCGCCACTCGCGAACTCGCCAGCCTAGCAGCAGGACCAGCGCCAGCGTGTTGCCGAGTGGCCAAAGCAGGGTGGTGAGCTTGGCTTGCCAAAGGTAATGCAGGCAAGCCAGGATGCCGATCAAGTAGATGTTTCGATGCAGGCTTTGCCAGGTCTTGCCGCCCAGTCTGCGCAGCGCCCATTGATTGGAAGTTGCCGCCAGCGGTAGCAGCAGGGCAAAGGCGGCAAGCCCGATCAGGATGAACGGGCGCTTCAATACGTCGTCAGCCATGCTGCCAAGGACGAATTCATGCTCAAGGTAGATGAAGCCGAGCAGGTGGATGCTGGCCCAGAAAAAGCAGAGCAAGCCGAAGCTTCGACGCAGGCGAATTAGCCAGTGCTGTTGCGTCATTGCACGCAGTGGCGAGATGCACAGTGTCAGCAGCAACATGTTGAGCGCCCAATTGCCGGTCCAGCGCTGGATGGACTGAATGCTCTCCGGGTCCATGAGCGGACTGAGCGAAGAGAGCGGAATGTGAATCAGCGGCGTCAGGCCGGCAACGATGATGATCGCCTTCAGCCGGTTGATCAGCGTGCTATCGCTTTGCGGCATGTGTGGTCCAGAAGGGGCACGGCTGGCGTGGAGAGGGGGGCTGTGCGGGCGAGGATCAGCCGACGAGAACTGTGCGGATTTCGAAGATATCTTCCGCCGCTTCTTCCAGCAGGTCGGCGTAGCGGGCGCGGTCGCTTGCCATGCGTTCATCCGCACGATCATCGTACATGCTGTCCCAGTCTGGTTTGTCGTTGGCCAGCAGGCGGGCAAAGTACAACACGTCGCGGACCGAGCATGGCGTTTCGATGGCTTGTTGCTCCTGATGCGTATTCAGTGAATCAATAATGCGCTCTGGCAAACCGAGGATGTGCAACAGGCTTTCGCCAATGCTCTCATGCCAGCCGGCGATCAACTCGATCATGCCGGCTTCGTTGTTGCGGTATTCGGGATATTCGGCGGCACGGTAAAGCAGGTAGAACACGCCGATCTTGTGCACCAGGCCGGCCAGCATGGCTTCGTCAGCGTTGCCCCGGCCCAGGCGACGAGCCAGAACACGTGCGATGGCAGCCACCTGGATCGAGTATTCCCAGGTTTTACGGGCCAGTTGGTCGTAGGCAGCCAGGTGGCGAGACTTGAGCATCTGGTCCATGGCAACAGCCAGCGAAGTGGTGCGGACAACCTCGAAGCCGAGCCGCTTGATGCCGCTGGCCAGGTCGCTGATCGTGCTGCCTGATCGGTTGTAGGCCGCTGAATTGGCCAGCCGCAACAGTTTGCTGGAGATCAGCGGCTCGACGCCGACCGCTTGTGCAACGCGTTCGATATTGGCGTAAGGGTCTTTCAGGGTGTTGCGGACGAGAACGGCAGCATCCAGGCAGGTTGGGAAATTGATATCGCCCGACAGGTCGCGGGCGATATCTTCAAGTATGCGGAAATGGATGTTATCTGCCATCGTTGCCTTAGCCGGAGATATAGCGTTCGAGTTGGGAGATCAGGAACTCCTGCGAACTGATGGTTTCCTTGACCAGGTCACCGATCGAAATCATGCCGGCGACACTGGTATCGTCGTTGAGCACGGGCAGGTGGCGAAAGTGTTTCTCGGTCATCAGGGCCATGCACTCGTCGACCGAGGTGGATGGCGTTACATAAACCACCCGGTCGCTCATGATTTCGCGGACCAACGTTTCCTTCGACGCCTTGCCGTGCAGGATGACCTTTCGCGCATAGTCACGCTCGGAGAAGATGCCGACCAATTGTTCGCCTTCCAGTACGAGCAGGGCGCCGACATCGTTGGCGGCCATTACGCTGAGGGCATGAAAAACGCTATCACCAGGGGCGACAACGGCCAGTGGGCGCTGTTTGTCGGCAAGCAACTGCTTCAGTGTCTTCATCAGGGTCTCCTCGGGGTGAGTCGTGTTTTAGTGGAACGAGTCTATCCCCGTGGGCTCCCCCTGCCAAGTATTCGCCAAGAATAAAAAAGGCAGCCGAAGCTGCCTTTTTTGGACAATGCCTTGCTGGCTTAGTGCAGGCCGGCAGCGAATTCGGCGACGGCCTTGATTTCGGCGTCAGACAGTTTGGCGGCGATCGTGCGCATCATCTTTTCGGGATCGTTGGCGCGTTCTTCGGCACGGAAAGCCTTCAACTGGGCTTCGGTGTATTCCGGATACTGGCCAGCCAGTTTCGGGTACTGGGCGGGTAGGCCGGCACCGGCCGGACCATGGCAGCCGGCACAGGCCGGAACGCCCTTCTTGAAGTCGCCGCGACGCCACAGGGTCTGGCCAAGCGCGATCTTGCTTTCATCCTTGGCGGCGGCAGGCTTGGTCTTCTGGCTGCTGAACCAGGCAGCGACATTCTTCATGTCTTCGTCGGAAAGCGGTGCGGCCATGCCGGCCATGATCGGGTTGTTGCGCACAGCAGGCTTGCCGTCGATCGACTTGAAGTTCTTCAGTTGCTTGTAAATGTAGTCGGCACCCTGGCCGGCCAGAATCGGATTGGCCGGCGTTGCGCTGTTGCCATCGGCGCCATGGCAGGCGACACAGATGGATTCGGCAATGACTTTGCCCTTGGCCGGGTCGGCTTTTGCCTTGGCTTCTTCAGATGCGTTTGCGATGAAACTGGTGGCAAGAAGGATTGCCATTGCCGCGGTGCGAATCATTTTCGAGCTCCTTGTACGCGTTTGTGGGCGCTTTGGCCGGAACGGAAGTTACAAACCTGCTATTCTATATCAGTTCCCCGCCCCCTTGGCGGGTCTTCCGAGTTTTTTATGCCTCTGTTCCAGCAGGCGGTTTTCTTGACAACCGTCGCCCATCTCCGTGATTTACCGCAGGATTCCGTCCGTGAAGTTGCCTTCGCTGGACGCTCGAATGCCGGTAAGTCTTCCGCTATCAACACCCTGGCCGGGCGAGTCCGTCTCGCCTATGTCAGTAAGACGCCGGGGCGTACCCAGCATCTGAATTACTTCACGCTGGCCGAGGGTAAATACTTCGTCGACTTGCCCGGTTATGGCTATGCCAAGGCGCCGGAAGCCATCCGTTCGCAATGGGAGGGGCTGATCGGCCCGTATCTCAGCAAGCGCGATCAACTCGCTGGGCTGGTTGTCATCATGGATATCCGTCGGCCGATGACCGATCTTGATCTGAAGCTGATTGACTGGTTCCGGCCGACCGGACGGCCGATCCATATTCTTCTTTCCAAGGCGGACAAGCTGAGCCGCCAGGAGCAAACCAAGGCGCTGCGCTCGGTCAAGGCCGAGGTGGCGACCTGGGGGGACGCCGCGCTGTATTCCGTGCAGCTCTTTTCCAGCCTGAAAAAGACCGGTGTCGAAGATGCCGAGTCGGTATTGGCTGGCTGGCTGGATATCGAAATGAAGAAAAAGGAAAACAAAGAGCCCCCGGATAAGGGGGGTCCGGGGGCCAAAATGCCCTGACGTTGTCAAGGCACCCGCTCAGGGAGGTGAAGCGGGAGATAGCGCGTGCCATCTGATGACTCTGATTTGGGTCAATACGAAAAGTTCCGCACTGTTTGAAAATTTCTCTTTCGAATTTTTTGAGGTTTTTGCATGAGTGCTACCGGTCAATTTCCTGGAACCCGCATGCGCCGGATGCGGCGCGATGATTTTTCGCGCCGCCTGATGCGGGAGTCGGTGCTGACGGTCGATGATTTCATCTACCCGGTATTCGTCCTCGAAGGCGCGGGACGGATCGAGAAAGTGGCTTCGATGCCGGGCGTCGAGCGGCAGTCACTGGATATTCTTCTGAAAACGGCGGAGCGTGCCGTCAAGCTTGGGATTCCTGCGCTGGCCTTGTTCCCGGTGGTCGATACGTCGCGTAAGTCGTTGGGGGCTGAAGAAGCCTATAACGAGAACGGTTTGGTGCCGCAGGTGGTGAGCGCGCTCAAGCGCGAGTTTCCTGAATTGGGCGTGATTACCGATGGTGCGCTGGATCCGTACACGACGCATGGTCAGGATGGCTTGATCGATGCAACCGGCTACGTGCTGAACGACGAAACTGTTGCCGTGCTGCAGAAGCAGGCGCTGTGTCATGCCGCGGCCGGGGTGGATGTGGTTGCCCCTTCCGACATGATGGATGGCCGTATCGGCAGCATTCGTACCGCTCTCGACGGGCAGGGCTTCATTCATACGCGGATTCTGGCCTATTCGGCCAAGTATGCATCCGCCTTCTATGGCCCTTTTCGCGATGCGGTCGGTTCGGCGGCCAATCTCGGTAAGGGCAACAAATATACTTACCAGATGGACCCGGGGAATAGCGACGAGGCGCTCAAGGAAGTCGCGCTCGACTTGCAGGAAGGGGCCGACATGGTCATGGTCAAACCAGGTATGCCGTATCTAGACATCGTTCGCCGCGTTAAGGACGAGTTCGGCGTGCCCACCTATGCCTATCAGGTGAGCGGCGAGTACGCCATGCTGAAGGCGGCATTCCAGAATGGCTGGCTGGATGAACGGTCTTGCGTGCTGGAGAGCCTGCTCGCCTTCAAGCGGGCAGGCGCCGATGGCATCCTGACCTATTTTGCGCTGGACGCGGCGGAATACCTGAAAGGCTGAGTTGCTTCGGCTGGACCAAAAAGGCGGCTGAGAAAGCCGCCTTTTTTACGTCAATCGCTTCCTGGCGTCCCTGATTGCGACAGGCAGGCGAAGTAGAGCATGGTCCATTGCTGCGGCCATTGGGCCAGCGGTTCGCGACTGAAGCCGCTGCGGGCATATTGCTCCCAGCGCCCGACGGCATAGCAGCGCAACAGATTGGCCAGTGCGCCGAAGTCGGCATCGGTCTTGAGGTTTTCCTGGGTGGCGGCAATACGCAGCGCTTGTTTCAAGGCCGCCTCGATCTTGTCGAGCAAGGCATTGATCCGGAGTTGCAGGCGTTCGTTTTCATTGACCAGTGCATCGCCGATCAGGACTCGGGTCATGCCCCGATTTTTCTGGGCGAAGCGCAGAAGCAGGACGACGATCTGCTCGACCTGCTTGAGTCCTTCGCTTTCATCGCTGGTGATCTGGTTGATGACGCCGAACAGGCTTTGCTCGATGAACTCGATCAAGCCGTCGTACATCTGGGCTTTGCTGGCGAAATGTCGGTATAGCGCGGCTTCGGAGCAATTCAGTCGGGCTGCCAGCGCGGCGGTGGTGATCTTTTCCCCTTTCGGGGTTTCCAGCATGCCAGCCAATGTCTGCAGGATCAGCAGGCGTTTTTCGCCCGGTTTTGTCGCCATGATGCCCCCCCATGCGTAATTATTCTTGCCGGGAAATTATAAGCGACCAATCCTTTCGGGAAGCTCCAATACAGAACGAATCTTGACGTCCGCATAGGTCGATTGCCGTAAGCCAGCGCTTACCCACACGGTTTTCATGCCGAGCTTTTTGGCTGTGACCAGATTGGCCAGGCTGTCCTCGACCATGATGCAGCGACGCGGGTCGAGGCGCTCTGATTGGAGCAGGGAACGGTATCCGGCGGGCATGGGTTTGGGGCGGTAACCCGTCTTCTCGACCGAGTATGCCGCATCGAAGCACCGCCACAGGCCGGTCGCTTTCAGTACGGCATGCATGTAGTGCCCGGGGGCGTTCGAGAAGATGATTTTTCGGCCGGGCAGGCGATGCAGCATGTTCAGGGTTTGCCGCGGGAAGACGAGCATGGAGGCCAGATCCGGGAACTGATGGGTTTCCTTGA
>Ga0062383_10000409_pt1 | contig 11251 bp, 13 predicted proteins | sample DOMMetBare3Fresh_FD_59508 | JGI IMG/M metagenome (GOLD analysis project Ga0062383, IMG submission 59508) | Wetland sediment microbial communities from St. Louis River estuary, USA, under dissolved organic matter induced mercury methylation -... | ecosystem: Environmental > Aquatic > Freshwater... | reverse complement strand
ACATTTCCTTTAGTTGGGCAAGCTCACGCTGAAGCAGGTCGATGCAGTGAGCTTGCCGGCATACGGTAGCATCAAGCTCGTCTATGGTGTTTTGCTGCTCCATGAATCGTATTTCGAGATCGATAATTCGCTGTTCCATGGCAACTGTTTCCTGACAGTACGAGTTTAAAAGGGCATTATACGCCGCAAAAAAAATAAAAAACAGACTGTATTATTTGTTTAAATGCATTATATTGAAATCAAGGTAAGCGCTACCGAGATGGAAAAAGTTGAAGTTGTAAAGAAATAAGTAAGTAAGCAGTAGAAGTAAGCAGTAGAAGTAAGCAGTAGAAGTAAGCAGTAGAAGTAAGCAGTAGAAGTAAGTAGTAGAAGTAAGTAGTAGAAGTACATTAGGTAGTACATCAGTACAGCACCAGATCGCCAGCTCAAGGAGGTTATCATTAAAGAAACTATTCCACCTGGCAGTTACATGAAGGACCGATGTACGTAAGCGGAAAAATTAATCCGCTCAACCCATGAAGGGTACAATACAATTACAAAGTGAAAGCCCGCGAACGTTGCGGGCTTTTCATTTTTATAGGTAGTTCAATGCTTCTTGAAATAATCTTCCAGTGCGGTAACCAAGGCTTCAAGTGTATAGTGTGCCGGTTCAATATCTACCTTGAGCCCCAATTCATGACACGTTTTGGTGGTTATAGGGCCGATGGAGGCAACTGTCACCCCTTTAAGCATATCCACCAAGCGGTCATCTCCCAACATTGCTGCCAGATTGCGTACGGTTGATGATGAGGTAAAGGTGATGCAGTCAACGGAACGTTTCTCAAGCGCAAAAATAGTTTCAGGATTGAGGCGCTCAGGCATGACATTGCGATAAGCTATGGGAGTCAGTACGTCGGCCCCCAGTTTGGTTAATTCCAGTGGAATCAGATCGCGTGCCCGGTCTGCATGGGGGAAGAGGATTCGTTTGTCGGTTACGTCAATGCGGCTAAATTCCGCTACAACTCCCTCTGCTTTATAATCTTCTGGTATCAGATCTGGCACAATACCATAGTGTTTCAGGCTAGCAGCTGTCTTGGGACCGACAGCACAAATTCTGCAGGAAGAGAGCGCGCGACTGTCATGCCCTAGTTGAGAAAGCCTTTGAAAGAAAAATTGAACTGCATTAACAGAGGTCAGAATCAGCCAGTCAAAAGCTGATAACTGTGAAATTGCTTCATCCAGATCGTGCCAATCATCAGCCTCGACCAGCTCAATCGTAGGGCATTCGTGGACTAAAGCGCCTTTTTCTGTCAGCATTGTGGAAAATTCGCCTGCCTGATCAGCAGCGCGGGTGACAATGATTTCCCGTCCCGATAAAGAGCGATTATCAAACCAGCGTAGTTTGTTGTGAAGTGAAACCACATCCCCCACAATAGTGATGGCAGGTGGTTTGAATCCGGTTGTTTCTGCCTTGTCGGCAATGTCCTCTACCGTTCCGATCAGGGTTTGCTGATTGCGTGTTGTTGCCCAGCGTACCAGTGCAACCGCTGTTTTGGGTGAACGTCCATGTGCGACCATTTTTTGCATGTTGTGGCGCAGGTTGGTGACGCCCATATAAAATACGACGGTACCACCACCCAGTGACAGACGTTCCCAGTCGATGTCGGACTCATCCTTGTTTTTTCCCTCTTGCCCGGTGACAAAGGCAACAGAAGCGGTAAAATTTCGATGAGTAAGCGGGATTCCGCTATAGGCTGCTGCGCCAAGCGCTGCGGTAACCCCCGGCACAATTTCAAACGGAATCCCGGCGGCTACCAGTGCCTCACACTCTTCACCACCGCGGCCAAATACAAACGGATCGCCACCCTTCAAGCGAACTACTCGCAGCCCTGCCAGCCCTTTTTGTACCAGCAGCTCATTGATCTCCTGCTGATCCTGATTGTGCCGGCCACCGATTTTGCCGGCATAAATCAGTTCGGCTGTTGGCGGGGCATGGTTCAGTAACTGCTCGTTGGCAAGATAGTCGTATATAACGACATCAGCATTTTTTAAACATTCAACACCACGCAGGGTGATCAGGCCGGGATCACCTGGGCCTGCTCCCACCAGATGTACTATGCCGTTACTCACCGATTGACCTCTGGTATACTTCCTCCAAAATAGCCTTACCCCCTTCAGCGAGCAGTTGATCAGCAAGTTTAATGCCGAGTTGTTCATAATCAGTTGCCAGCCCGGAAATTTCTCCCCGTACTGAGCGACTCCCATCAACTGCAGCAATAAAACCTACCAGTCGCAATTTGTCGCCTGTAACCGTGCCATGGGCTGCAATCGGTACCTGGCAACCGCCTTCACAGCGTTTGAGCAGTGCACGCTCTGCCCGTACCGCAAATGCAGTATCTGGGTGGTTGAAAAAGTCAATAGTTGCCGTAATAACCGGATCTGCAAGTCGGCACTCTATTCCCAGCGCACCTTGCCCAATGGCAGGGATGGAGAGATCAACATCCAGATATTCTGCCACGCTGTCGGTGAATCCAAGACGCTTTAAACCGGCGGCCGCCAGGATTACAGCATCCAAGTTGTCGTCATTCAGTTTGCGAATCCGGGTTTCCACATTGCCACGAATAATACACATTTCCAAGTCGGGACGTACCTTTAGCAGTTGTGCCTGACGACGTAGTGCCGATGTGCCAATCTTTGCACCCTGTGGCAGGTCTGCAAACTTTACATTGCGTGAAATCACGGCATCACGCGGATCTTCGCGCTCAGTAATGCAATGCAGTCCCAGCCCTTCCGGAAATTCAGTCGGCACATCTTTCATACTGTGAACCGCAATATCAATCTCGCCGCGCAGCATCGCTTCTTCGATTTCCTTAACAAATAATCCTTTGCCGCCGACCTGCGCCAACGGCACGTCAAGGATCTTGTCACCGATGGTTTTAATCTTGACCAGCGTTACTTCCATGCCGGGGTATTTCTTTTCCAACTCTGATTTAACCCAGTTGGCCTGCCAAAGCGCCAGCTGACTGGCTCGGGTTCCGATTCTTAGTGTTTGTGGGGGCATTGTGTTCTCCGTTTCTAAATTGCTGGAATTATCGAGTTTGTATTTTTGTACTGGAGTTACCAGCTGTTTATTTGATGTAGTTCAATTGCTGATATTCCAGGATCAGCGGCAGATCGGCCTCTGCCCAATCGAGTTTGTGTAGATCCTTTGCAGCTAACCAACAGGTAGCCAGATGCTCGTGCAACGTTATCTCGCCTGCCAGGATGCTGCAGCGGAACGGATAGAGTGTTACGGTGAAATCCGGATAGTGGTGAGTATGGGGAGTAAGTGGTTCACCAACCTCAATTTGAATACTCATTTCTTCATGCAATTCTCTGTGAAGGCATTGCGGAGCAGTCTCATTCATCTCGATTTTGCCGCCAGGGAATTCCCATTTGAGCGGTAGACTCATACTCGCGCTACGCTGCGCTGCCAGGGTTAATCCATCCTGTTCGATGATAGCGCACGCTACGTGGATGTGGGAATTGTGCATCGTTATACAACCACCGGTAATCGGTCTGTCAGGCGGATTGCTTGTGGCGTCACTTCTGCTCGGTATGCCAATGCTTCTACTCCATTCTGAAGTGCCAGTCGTAGCAGACGACCATATTCCGGATCAATGCTATCAGCAGGTGAGACGGTATCGGCATCACCTCGCTGAACAGTGAAAAAAATCACTCCTCGATCCCCCTCGCGTACAACTCGCATCAGTTCCTGCAGGTGTTTTTGCCCGCGGGTGGTAACTGCGTCGGGGAAGAGGGCATGAAGTTTGCCATCTACCAGGGTGACATTTTTGACTTCCACAAAACAGCGACCCGACTTCCCTTCCAGCAACAAGTCAATGCGGCTGTGCTCACCGTAAGGGACTTCCGGTGTGATGTGGTCATACCCCTGTAATTCCTGTATGGTTCCGTCTTCAATCGCTTCGCGAGTCAGTCGATTGGGAAGTGTGGTGTTGATGCCGGCTAGATATCCGTTGGATTCTACCAGCTCCCAGGTGTGCGGATATTTACGATTAGGATTGCAGCTGCGTGAAATCCAGATACGGCTGCCGCTGACTGCACACCCTTTCATGCTGCCCGAGTTGGGGCAGTGGACGGTGATGCAGCTACCGTCTGCCAGTTCCGCGTCTGCCAGAAAGCGTTTATAGCGCTTGATCAGTGTACCCTCGATTAGAGGTGGCAGGTGCATGGCGTTGCGCTATTCTTCCAAGTCAAGTTCTTCGTTCTCTTCGGCTGCCGCTTCCAGCTCGAACAGCTGTCTCATGGCATCAATATACAGGTCGACTCTTCCACCCTGTCCCGCTTTTTTGAGAACTGCCGTGGGGGTGTGCAACATCTTGTTCATGATTGCCATGGTCATGGTTTCCAGCCGCTTTTCAGCATCTGGGGGGAGATCTTTCCAATTGGCAATGGTTTTTTCCAATTCAACCCGCCTGATCTCGTCGAAGCGGGAACGCATGGCAACAATCGTGGGGGTCACTTCCAACGAGGAAAGCCATTTATGAAATTGTCCGATTTCCTGGTTGATGATCTGTTCGGCCTTTTCAGCTTCCAGGCTCCGTTGGGCAAGGTTCGCCTGTACAATTTCCTGCAGGTCATCCACTGTAAAGAGAAAGGCGCCATCCACATTGTCGACTTTCTGGTCGATGTCGCGTGGCACGGCAATGTCGATAAAAAACATGGGCCGGAATTTGCGGCGTTTGATAACATCTTCCACATCTCTGGGGCCGATAATGATGTGCGGGGCACCGGTGGATGAAAGGACAATGTCAGCCCGGTGCAGGTGCTGAAATAGCTCGTCGAAATGTACTGCCTCGCCGGCAAATTCTTCCGCCAGTTTTTCTGCCCGTTCAAAGGTGCGGTTGGTAACCATGACCCCTTTGGCGCCACAGTTCATAAAGTGTTTTGCCGCTAATTCGCACATTTCACCGGCACCAACCAGCATAACGGTCTTGTCCGAGAGATCCCCAAGGACTTTTTTGGCCAATTCAACGGCGGCAAAGGCAACCGAAACTGCGGAGGATGCGATCTTTGTTTCCGTACGGACCCGCTTGGCAACTGAAAATGCCTTGTGAAGGAAACGGTTGAGAATGATACCGGACGATTTGTATTCAGCTGCGTAGCCGTAGGAGGTTTTGATCTGTCCAAGAATCTGTGGTTCACCAACAATCATGGAATCAAGGCTGGACGCTACCCGGAATACGTGGCGGATGGCATCTTCGGAGTGGTGGCAGTAAAGATGCGGTTCCAGAGTCTCTAACGACAGATGGTGATAGTCAGCCATGAAACGTTTGATACGGGCAATGCCACCGGCGATATCGCGCGTAGTAGCATAAATTTCAACCCGGTTGCAGGTGGAGACAATAATACCTTCGATAATACTGTCCAGCGCAACCAACTCGGCCAACGGCTTTTCAATCTGGCTCGGGGCAAAGGCAACCTTTTCCCGTATTTCAACGTTTGCGGTCTTATGTGAAAGTCCAACGACAATGATATTCATCTATAACCCAGTCTTTGTGGAGATATATCTATGATTCATGGATCTGTTACCAGTTGATGCTGTGCTTCATACCTAAAAACGTGATCAATAATACGACGAATGCTGTTATGGAAAGGATCGCTGCCCGTTTGCCGCGCCACCCAATAACCAGACGGCCATGCAATTGGGCTGCGTAGAGCATCCAGGTAATCAGCGACCAGGTTTGCTTGGGATCCCAGTTCCAGTAACTCCCGATTGCTTTCTCCGACCAGATTGAGCCGGTAATGATTGCGATGGTTAACAACGGAAATCCGATTGCCAGCGAACGGTAGCTGATGTCATCCATGGTATCAAGCGCTGGCAGTTTCTGGAAAAGCCCCGAGAAATGTTTTTTCTTTAAAAAATGGTTCTGTATCAAGTACATGACTGCCACACCAGCGGCGATAGTGAAAGCGGCATAGCTGAAAAATGCCAGTAAGGCATGAATCCAGAACCAGTTGCTCTGCAGAACCGGTGGAAGCGGTTTTACGGCACCATGCAGTGCGGCAGAAATTCCAAACATAAGCAGGGCGATCGGAGTTATGAATGAGCCTAGTGTTGTAACTTTATACCGACGTTCAAAGAAAATGAAACTGGCAATAATTACAAGGCTGAAAAATGATAATGATTCCTGTGTGTTGGTGAGTGGCAGGTGTTGGAGTTTGACGGCAAGATGGATTGTTGAAAGCAGGTGAGTCAAACATCCGGCAACTAACAGGCGCCCTGCCCAGAGCGACAAGTTAGTTGATGAACGTACCAGGCAGGTCAGGTACATGATGGTGGCAGTGCCATAGAGCGCTAAGGTCAGAAGGTAAAAGAAGTGTGTCAAGTCACCCCTCCTTGTGTGTGATAGATTCGTCCAAAAGTTTTGCTATGCGAGCGTGCAAAACTTTTCTATTGTACGGTTTGCTATTCCCATTCGTCAACAGCTTTTCACGTTCAGCAGCAAGATTGTTCAGTATTTCACCGTGTTTTTTGATGATTATTGTGGCAATCAGATCGCGTAGATAGGCCGCATACCCCGGACTTTTTCCATTGGTTGCTACTGAAACTGTTACCTCGCCACGCCGCAGAAGTGCCGGAAAAGTGCAGTTACCCTGTTCGGGATTATCTGCGTTGATAACAATGCATCCCTGCTGGAGGGCATCAGTGGTAATCTGTTTATTGACTGATGAATCGTTGGTTGCCGCTATAACCATGAATGCCTGTTTGATATCTGTGGCACTATAGCTCTTTGAGTTTACCTGAAGAATATTTTCGCCAGCCAGTTTAAGGAGCTGAGGAGAAGGGGAGGGGGTAATAACCGTAATCAGGGCAGCCGTTGGCAAGAGCGACTGCACTTTACGCAGTGCAACCTTGCCTCCACCGATAATAACGATGCTGCGGCCATCAAGTGATATATGCAAGGGAAGTTTCTTTGGCATTACGTGCTCGCTCAGGAATGATGGGTAACAGTACACGGAGCGAACATTGATTTCAATAGATTGTATCGTGCCGAGTTTGTACTTGATTTTTTTAGTGTCTTGTATATCATCCAGCATATCCAATATCCGCTAAAGGAGATAACAAATGGCGAGTGAACATGTAATGGCTTTTACTGATGCAAATTTTGACCGTGAGGTTTTGCAGTCAACTACTCCGGTTCTGGTTGATTTCTGGGCTACCTGGTGCGCTCCCTGTAAGGCGATTGCGCCCATCGTTGATTCTATTGCAGAGGAATATATCGACAAGGTTAAAGTGGGTAAGGTTAACGTTGATGAAAACCAGGCTACTCCTGGGAAGTATGGCGTACGTGGTATCCCGACCTTGATTCTATTTAAAGATGGTGTGGTGGTTGAACAGATTGTGGGAGCTGTCCCCAAATCTCAGCTTGATGCGCTGATAGCTAAAGCCCTCTGATATTGGCCATGGGGCGTGCTATCCGTAATTTTAAGGTGGTGCTGATAGTCGTCATGGTGGCGATTTTCAGCACTACGCTTGCAGCCTGGGGGGCGCCGCGTCGCGGACAAGCTGCTCCCCCTTTCAAAACCATCGCAATCTCCGGACAACCTGTTTCACTGGAGAGCTTTCGTGGTCGTGTCCTGATACTTGATTTTTTTGCCACCTGGTGTCAGCCTTGCCGGTTTTCAATTCCCCATTTGGTTGAGATGAATAAAAAATATAACAAGCAGGGGTTGCAGGTGCTTGGCCTGAGTGTTGATGAGCAGGGGGAGCGTACGGTTTCTGCTTTTACTTCTGATCAACATATTAATTATCCGGTGGCTTTGGCAGGTGATGCTTTGCTGGCAGATTATGGTGTCAGAGCGGTGCCGGTCATGTATCTGATCGATAAAAAGGGGAATGTTGCGGAAGTGTATCGTGGATATAACGATGATATCGAACGTTCAATTGAGCAGCAGGTGAAAAAAATGTTAACAGAGAAATAGGCGTCAATCCAAGTCGTAGTAGACCTTGATCAGGCATAATCCGTAGGCTGGAGCAGTTACTCCGGCGTTGCTTCTGTCCGGATGTTGTAACAGTGTCGTAATATGGTTCGGCGTAAAACGCCCCCTGCCGATATCAACCAATGTTCCAGCCATGATTCTCACCATGTTTTTCAAAAAACCTCCTCCTTGTACATCAATTTGAATTTTATCCTCATTCCGGCTTACCTTTACGGAATCAATTCGCCGTTCGGAAGTTTGCGCAGCGCTGTTTGATCCCCTGAATGAACCAAAATGGTGCGTTCCGGTGAAATGGACTGCTGCCGCTTGCATGGCTGCTACATCGAGTGTCTCACGGATATGCCAGCAATAGTGCCGGTCAAGCGGTCGGCGAACGGCTGATTGCAGGATCGTGTACCGATAATGCTTGGCGATGGCATCCTTGATCGGTCGGAAGGTAGAGTGAACTTCCCGAGCCTCATGAATGGCAATATCGGGGGGGAGAAAACGATTAACTCCTTCCACAAAGGCTGTCAGCGGGATTGTCGCATTGGTTGTGAATGCCGCCGGCATGGCGAGTGCGTGAACTCCGGCGTCAGTACGGCCGGAGGAAAGCAGAGTGATGTCGTGGTTGAGCAGTTGTCGCAATGCCTGTTCCACCACCTGCTGGATGGCAACACCGTTGGGCTGCTTCTGCCAGCCGCAATAGACAGTTCCATCATATTCGATCGTCAACAGAATGGTTCTCATCGCTTATGCAATCAGAGAATTGCTACTATCTGATGTTGCCAGGAGATGCAGTTCTTCTGCGGCAATCGTATAATGTTGTTGGCAAAATTCACAGGTTACGGTGGCTCCCTGGTCTTCATGAATCATAGTGTGGAGATCGGCAGGAACGAAGGTGCTCAACGCCCGAATGACTTTCTCATGGCTACAGCTGCAGCGAAATTCCAGCTGCTGTGTTTCCAGCAGGGTGTAGGAAGTGTCTCCAAAAAGCCTGCTAACGAGTGCCTGTGTACCCTCTTCTTGTAATATGTTGCTAAGGGAAGGGAGTGATGAAATGATGGTCATAATTGCGTCGATTTCGGATTCGTCTGCGCCGGGAAGTGCCTGCACCAGAAACCCGCCACAGACCGACAGAACAGAGTCGCTGTCAATGGTGGCAGCCAGTCCTACTGCTGAAGGGATCTGCTCAGAATCTGTGAGATAATAGGCGAGATCATCACCAATCTCACTGGTACATAACTGTACCGTACCGCGATATGGTTCTCCTCCCATGCCAATGTCTTTGGATACGGTCAAAAAACCTGCTTTGCCAATAATACCTGCTACATTCCATCTGCCATTTACCGGCTCCGCTTCAGCGAGGGGGTTGCCGACTGTGGCGCGAACAGCGCCATCATGGTCCGCCTCGATAATCATTTTTTGCAGTGGTCCATTGCCTTCGAATTTTAGTGCAATTCGTTGTCTTTCCTTGAGCAGACCTCCCATGAGTGCTCCTGCGGCAAGTCCGCGCCCCAGAGCAATACTGGCTGTGGCGGATGTGCGCTGCAGGGTGCATATCTGGCGGGCAAGTGATGACACGGAACAGGCGAGAATACGGATCCCCCCTCGTGTGCTTAAGGCGCGGATGATGTGGTCATGCATACTGATTAGTCCTCGCTGGATTGTGGATACAAAAAAGCCGCATCATATTGATGCGGCTTTTTTGTACTGTTTTGTAAAATAAATTACTTAGCAGCAGGAGCAGCAGGTGCAGCTTCAGCAGCAGGAGCGTCGGCTTTTTTAGCAGCTTTTTTAGCAGCTTTTTTCTTTTTAGCAGGTTTTTTAACTTCTTTCTTTGCGTCTGCAGCAGGAGCAGCAGCTTCAGCAGGAGCAGCAGCAGGAGCAGCAGCAGGAGCAGGAGCAGCGAAAACAACAGCAGAGAAAGAAACAGCAACAAGAGCAGCAACTACAGTGGACAGAACTTTTTTCATTTGTACTACCTCCAAAAGGAATGTGTTTGTTTTTTACATTTGCAGGCGTCGTGCCAATTTTGCTGAACGTGTAACTGTCTGAAATGCTTATTGGTGATTGTGTGGTTGAAAATAGGACAATAAGACAAAAACCTTGGATCCTACCGTGAGTACCTTATTTGGGGTATGCGACTTGTTGTGCTCCCCAGCGTTGATACAGAGTGTGGGGGATGTTGAGCTGATCAAGTATTTTACCGATCATAAAATCGATCATGTCGATGATTGCTTCCGGTTTGCTGTAAAAGGCCGGCATGGCCGGGATGATGCGTGCTCCTGATCGTGAAAGCTTGAGCATGTTTTCCAGGTGAATGTCGGACAATGGGGTTTCACGGGGAACCAGCAGCAGCGGCCGATGCTCTTTCAACATAACGTCGGCGCTCCGTTCGATCAGATTGCTGGAAATACCATGGCTAACCCGTGCCAGCGTCCCCATGCTGCAGGGTGCTATGATCATCGCTTCCGGTGCAGCTGATCCGCTGGCTGCGGCACAAAAAAGATCATCAGGGTGTACCATGCTGATGCCGCGTGAAATTTCAAGGTGGGCGTGGAGGCGTTCGGTTGCTTTTGTCAGGTCACCGGAAAGGTCAAGCCCGGTTTCTTCCCGGCATACCTCACAGCCGCTGCCGCTGGCTACGAATAAAATCTGGTATCCCAGCAGTGCGAGTTGCTCGGCCAGGCGTAGTCCGTACACGGAGCCGGATGCGCCGGTGATTGCAATCATGATGGTATGTTCCATTGGTTTCACCGAGTCAAAAGGTCAAGGGACGTGAAAACGAGAACTGCAATGCTAATGTAGCCGTTCATGGAAAAAAAAGCCGCGTCGAGCTTTGACAGATCTCCCTTGCGTAGCAGCCAGTGTTCATAGAAAAGCAGGGTGGCGCATATGCCGATTCCAATCAAGAAAAGTAACTGCAGTTGCAGCATGCTCCAGAGCAGTAACAGCAGGCCGAGCATTGCGAGATGAAATATACGGGCAGCCCAGAGTGACCCCGATACTCCGAGTCGTACCGGTATAGAATGCAGTCCGGCGGCCCGGTCAAATTCCAGGTCTTGCAGGGCATAGAGGATATCAAAGCCGGCTACCCAGAACAGTACCAGCAAACCCAGTACCAGGGCAGCCGTGTCAATAGTTCCTCTGATAGCAATCCAGGCCCCGAGTGGTGCAGCAGCCAGGCAGATGCCGAGTACAAGGTGCGCCAGCGACGTAAAGCGCTTGCAGTAGGAGTAAAGTACCAGAAATCCGACTGCCAGTGGTGAAAGTTTGAGGCAGAGCG
>Ga0062383_10000408_pt1 | contig 11264 bp, 12 predicted proteins | sample DOMMetBare3Fresh_FD_59508 | JGI IMG/M metagenome (GOLD analysis project Ga0062383, IMG submission 59508) | Wetland sediment microbial communities from St. Louis River estuary, USA, under dissolved organic matter induced mercury methylation -... | ecosystem: Environmental > Aquatic > Freshwater... | reverse complement strand
CTTTCACACGCCACCTCCCGACCGGCGCAAGGCCAGGGTTTCAAAAAAGGCATCGATACGGTTTTGCATCTGGGCGATTGAGATCAAACGGCGATCCATCATGTCCGATTCGATCAACAGTACCGGCACGGAGCTACGGGAAAGGAGATAGAGACGGGCATCGTTCAGACCGGAGGAAACGGTGCGGCAACTCTTAACCGCATGCAGTACAATTCCGTCAGCCCCATAGTCCACCTGCATCTCCAGCAACCGTTCCCCCGCGAGAAACATACTCTCCATCGCCTCACCGGTGCTGATCAAGAGTCCTTCCGCCAGACTCTCCACCGGACGCTCCGGATCATACTGAAAATCAAGATTGCCGCCGCCGGAGGCGAACTGCAGGTAGCTTGAAGCAACGAACAGACCTCCCCGGCTGCTGAACATCCTGATAAATTCGCTGTAGCGCGGATAGCAGGGAACTCCCGCAAACAGCAAGCGGTAAGGAGGGGGAGCAACGGAATCTGTTCTGGGTGACGCTGCGACCTGCTGTAACTCCTCAACCGCCCGGCTGAAAAAACGTACTCCAGCCCCGGTTCCCCGGCAGACATTATAGACCCCCAGATAGGCCGCTCCCTGGCGCAGCGCATCAAAGCAGACCGCCCCGTTGCGATTAAACTCCAGTATGCGCCTGAAGTCGCGGTTCATCCGGTTGCTCTGCCGGAGAGTCTGGGAGAGCCGCTGCAGATCAAGCGGGCGGCCGGTGATCCGTTCACAGAGCGTGATCAGGCTGCGCAGCTGGCTGGTCACATAGGCCAGATCAGCATCAAAGCTGCGTTCCCCCGGCCGGGATGGCCGCCCCGGCATACGGGAACCGGGAATATCAAACACGAACAGCGGCATGCCGTAGAGCCGTTCCCAGACCTCACCCCACTTGACGTAGGTATTACAGGCGGTGGAGGCAATGGCCAGACAGGGGAGCGGCAGCTGCCGGCCGGGGAGCTCCCGCCCGGCCAGGTGCATGCCGATATCAGCTCGCAAATAGTTACAGACATCGGGAGAAAAGCCGTGCTCCTCGGCACGTTCCAGGAAGTGTTGCGCCGTGCCTTGCACCGCGGTTTGCAAACAATTGATCTCCGGCAGGAACAACGGGATATCAAAGGCTGCCAGCAACTCGGCGCAACTTCCCATCACAAAGCTATAGGCGGCCCGTTCTCCCCGCCGGGCGCCTTCGGTCAGCCCGCTACTCCAGGCTTCAAGCAGACCGGCGGCCTCCAGTTTGGCACGGATCGGCGCCGACATGGTTACCGTTCTCCCGGAACATCGGCGTAAAGAATGTTTTCCGCAAAGGTTTCCAATTGCAACTCCAGCTGATCAAACGAGGTCATCCCCTGCTCAAACTCACAGACGCACGCCGGGATCCCCTCACGATCAAGCGCCGCACCGATCGGCACCAGTTCCTCCAGTCCCGGCTCACACATTTTGGGAGCAGCGAGAATCACTGCCCGGGCATCCAGTCGCCGCACCTGCTGCAGCAGATCGACGCCCGGGCGGCGGCTGTCGTGCTGCACCGGACTGCCGGCAGACTGTTCACAATAGGCGCGGGCCAAAGATTCCAGTGGATCCGCACCACAGACAACATCACCCTGCAACCAGCGCAGACCGATCAACAGGTCATCATCAACCACGTGGCAGTTCCGGGCAATCGCCTCCAGCATCTCCAGAGGCGGCTGTTCACAAAAGCAACCGTGCAAGAGCACCCGGATTCTGCCGTCATGCTCCGCATCTTTCCGGGTCTGCAACAGTTCCAGCGCCGTTTCCAGCAAACGAGTATGTTCCTGACACGGCAGCAGAGCACCCACGGCAGTCAGCAGATACCCCACGTCAACCGGCAACTTCCACGGTTCTCTCCCTTTCAGGTCGTACAGTTGCCGCACCAACGCCCGATTGCGGTTATAAGTTGCAATTGAAACGTTCAAGGCGTCACTATCCGGCAGCTCTCCGGTTAACTCCGCCAGAGCACGTGCAAACCCGGCATATTCAGCCCGCAGATAGTCAACCGCAGCGGGAGCAGTAATCTGTTGTGGCAGATAGAGGGTACGGCAAGGGTAGCTGAAATTGCGCGACCAGACCGCCGCCAGGTTGCGGGCCGCATCGCAGATGGAGGGGGTGACGAACAGATCCAGTTCCAGTTGATGGCTGACCGCCTGCTGAAGAGAATTTTTAATGATCGAACAGAGATACGAGCCGAAATGCACATCCGCCCCCCCTTCCCAAGCGGTGCTGCAACCGAGCTTCACCGGGAGGACTCCGGCCGCATGGGCAATTTCCTCCGGCAGATAGACCTGAAAATGCCCCAGCACCTTCCCACCCCGTTCATGCCAGAGCCGTAACGTGGGAAAGCTGTTGTCCCGCAGCAAGTCACGGCAGGCAGCCAGCAGTTCCCCAAGCGACGCGTCACATGGCACGCTATGACCGAAAAAGAGGGGGGCATCAAGGTTCATGGGGGAGCCATAGCACTCTTGCCAACCTTGGTCAAACAAAAACAAATTCGCATAAATAAATTCACACAAACCAAGCAGCAACGATTGTGCTTTTCAAGCGCTCTGGTATAGTTTCAAAATCTGCAGTCAGCACACCACGAAAGGGGAAACAACATGGCCGCAACCGTAACAGAGATGAAGGAACTGATGCTTACGATCGGACTGGAACAGGAGTTGGTGGAGGGGCTCGATCCGGCATTGCCACTATCGGGACAGGGAGTCGATTCGGTCGACTGTCCGGCCTTTGCCGTGGCGCTGGAAGAAAAGTACGATGTCAAACTGACTGACACCGATTCACTACGGATCAAGACCATCAATGATTTCGTTGACTTTGTAAACCGCTGATGCCGACCGCACGCCAGGAATCCATTGCCCGGCTGGCAACCGACCAGCGCCCCTTACCGGAGGGAGAGCCGTTTACGGTACGCTTCCTTCAGCCGGAAGATGCCCCTGGCGTGGCACGCCTCTTTTACACGGTCTATGGCGATGGCTACCCGATCGACACCTACTACCTTCCGGAGCGGATCACGGCGGTCAATGCCAGCCGGGAAGTGTGCAGCGTAGTCGCCCGCACGGAGAGCGGTGCGGTGGTGTCACACATCGCCCTGTACCGCAGTTCCCCCTCCAACCCGAATCTGTACGAATACGGACTGGGGCTGACCCTCCCCGCCTACCGTTCCACCCTCGCCTTTGCCCGCTGTAATTCCCTGCTGCTGTCGTTGCTGGGGAGTGACGGCATCGACGGGCTGTTTGGCGAGGCAGTCTGCAATCATGTTACTACCCAGAAACTGATGCGGCCGAGCGGCGCCGTCGAAACCGCCCTGGAACCGGCCCTGATGCCGGCGCGGGCCTACCGGGCCGAGCAGAGCGCCCCTGGCCGGGTCGGCTGTATCATGGCCTTCAAGGTGGCGCGGGATCAGCGGCGACCGCTCTGCATCCCCGCCTGCTACCGCAGTCAGCTCGATTTCTTGATGGCCGGAACCATGCTCGACCGCCAGGAGATTGTGCCCGATCTGCAGCTGACAGGCGGCGCGGCCCGGCTTGAAACCGTGCGTTTCCCCGAGGCGGGGGTGGCCCGCTGCAGCATTACCGCACCGGGGGAAGATCTGGCCGAGCAGCTGCGCTTGCTGGAGCAGGAGCTCAAGCAGGAAGCGTATGCCGTGCTGCAATGCTTTGTACCACTGGGAGCAGCCTGGGGAGGAGCGGTGGTGGAACAGCTGCGCCGCTCGGGGCTGTTCCTGGGAGGTTTTTTACCGGCCTGGTTCGGGGATGACGGGCTTCTGATGCAGAAACTGTGGGTTGATCCTGACTTTGCATCCCTGCAGCTCCATTCCGCCCGGGCCAAACAGATCCGCGAGCTGGTGCAGGCCGATCGGCTGCGCGCCCAATCGTTTACCGATTAATCATGCCTGCATAACGGAGCGATCCGCAGCATCAACACGGCGGCCGCCAGGGTGATCACGGCCAGCACGATGAAGAGGGTGTCATAGCCGAAGCGGGAGATCAGTTGCCCCCCCAGAAACGGTCCGAGAAAAAAGCCCCCCTGCATCATGACCAGCAACAGGTTCTGGTTCATCGCCCGGGTTGCCGGAGCGGAAAGATCAAACATGGCTGCCGATTGGAGCGGCATGGCAATCCCCCACCCCAGGCCGGAGCAGAGAGCCAACAGAAAGAACAATCCGCTGGAGCTGCAGCACGGCAGCAGTGCGTAGCAGGCGGCAACCCCGACCAACCCGCCGCCGCAGAGCATCCCCTTGTTGTAACGGTCGAACAGAGTTCCCCCCAGCAGCCGTACGGCGATCATCGCCAGCGTGGCGATGGTAAAGAACAACCCGGCATTGCCGATTCCCTCCCCGCTAGCGAACTGTTTCAGGTAGAAAAATATGGTGGAATAGCCACAGAAGAACAGCAGCGCTGACAGCAGCATCAGCGTCACCGGTGGAGAACGGAGGCTGGCCGTCAGGCCGGACAGGCCGGGGGGACGGGAGTTTTCCGGCTGTTCAGCATCCTGAGCCAGGGGGAGCAGCAATCCGAGCAGCGGCAGCAGCGCCACCAGCGACGCCAGATCCAGGAGTGGCGCAAACGATGCGGGAGTAAGGGAAAACCGGGTAAACAGCAGCGGGATCACCGCATAGGGGATCAGGCGGATCAGGGAAACATAGCCGAAGGCGCGGCCACTCATCCCGGGGGGGATGAACGGAACCAGCATGGTGATCAGGGAGGCGAGTACGCAGATAAAACCGCTCCCCTGCAGCAGGCGCGCCATGATCAGGAGCGGAGCTGTGGTGACATGGGCCACCATCCACAGGGCAGCCGAGAGGGTCAGCGAACCGCCCAGCAGCCAGCGCCGCACCGTACCGGGATGGATCAGGGGGGTGATCAGCGGCTGGACGATCAAGGCTGCCAGGGCATCGGCGCTGATGATGAAACCGGCCATGGCCGGATTGATCCCGAGCAGTTGCAGATAGCCGGCAAAGGAGAAAAACAGGGCGGCAATGGCTGTCACCAGCGCAAACTGGAAATTGATCAGCACAAAGCCGGCACTGAACAGCCCGGAATGTTTAGCCACAAAGCCTCCCTGAAAACCTGAGATTCGGCACACAAATTACACGATCAACAAACACAACAGAGGTGAATCATTCCATGAGCAACCGTGAAGAGGCGATCAGACGCCTGCGCGAGGACACCCGTCCCATAACCGGCGGGGAGCAGTTCGAGGTACGCTTTTACCAGCCGGAGGATGGCTATGGGGTGGCGCGACTCATGTACGCCGTGTATGGCGACGGCTACCCGATCGACACCTTCTATATCCCGGAACAGCTGACGGAAGCGAACCGGTCGGGCCGTATCAGGAGCGTGGTGGCCCGCACCGGCAGCGGCGAGATAATCGGGCATCTCGCCTTCTACCGCAGTTCCGCCCCCAACCCGGACATGTATGAAGTCGGCCAGGGGCTTACCCTGCCAGCCTACCGTTCCTGCCACGTCTATGAACGTTGCACCGAGCTGCTCTTCTCCCTGATGCGAGACGGCATCGTCAAACACTCCTTCGGCGAGGCAGTCTGCAACCACATCATCACCCAGAAGGTGGCCGGTCCGACCGGAATGATTGAAACCGCCCTGGAAGTAGACCTGATGCCTGCCAGCGCCTATGCGAAAGAAGAGGCATCGAGCGGCCGGGTTAGTTGCCTGCTGTACTTCCGGATCGGCAACGACCAGCCGCGCCGGCTCTGCCTGCCTGACTGCTACGAGCAACAGATCAGGTTCATGCTGGAAGGGTGCGCGCTTGAGCGGGAGATCGTTCCTGCCCAGGATCTGCCGCTCAAGCATGAATCGATGATCAGCCTGGATCGTTTCGAGGGTGCCGGCGTCTGCCGCTGTACGATCAACGAACCGGGGGAGGATCTGGCCGAACGCTTGGCAGACCTGGAAAAGGAACTCCGTTCCCAACGGTATGTCGTGCTGCAATGTTTCCTGCCGCTCGGCACCCCGGCGGCAGCCACGACCGTCGAGATGCTCCGCACCGCCGGCTTTTTTCTCGGCGGCTTTTTACCGGCCTGGTTCGGTAATGACGGCCTGTTGATGCAGAAGCGCTTCGAACAACCGGAGTTCGACACCATCAAGCTCTATTCCGAACGTGCCGGAAAAATTCTTGCCATGGTCCGCGCCGACTGGCAACGGAGCCAGGAGTGTACGACTCCCCGGAGTACAGAAACCTGAACGGCACTGCGGGACGGTTCAGCGCCAGGTTACATCCCCCCTGTTCCGTTGCGGAGGGCGGTGGTAGCGGACATCCGGCTGTCCCAGCATCATGGCATAGAGCGGCAGATGACCATCGGGCAACCCCAGGGCAGCCAACAGCGGCGGCCACTCTTCACAGGCCAGCTGAAAGTACCCTCCCCAGCAGGTACCGAGACCATAGACCGGCGCTGCCAGGTCGAGATACGAGAGGGCGATGATACCGTCCACCTTTCCCACCACCTCATGCTGATCGGCATAGGGGATAAGGAGATGGGGGGCATTGCGACAGATCGGGTCATGCCCTTTCTGCCACGATTTGATCATCCCCTGCGCATTGATCATCAGCGCAAGCGGCGCCCCCTGTTCGACAAGGGATCTTAACCACTCCACCACCAGCCCGGTCAGGCGACGCACCTCGGCAGTATCATACAGCACCAGCCACTTGATTTCCTGCCGGTTGGCGCCGGTGGGGGCATAGCGCATCAAATCCAGCAACTCCTGCAACAGCTGTTTGTTGACCGGCTGCGGAACAAAGCGGCGGATCGAACGGCGCATCCGCAGATGGTGGGCAAACTGTTCTTTGGGGAGCGGGGGGTAATCGACGCTGTAACGGGTTGGATCAAGGCGCGGGTCACGGATCGTGATGGCCGCCACGGGACAGACCGATTCACAATGACCGCAGATGATGCAACGCTCGGGGCCGTTATTCACGAACACCGGATAGCCGCCGTCCAACAGACGGATGATCCGCAACGGACAGGTGGCGGCACATTCTCCGCAGCCGACACAATCATGTTGATTTACACAGAGTTCAGCCATTAGTACCTCACACGGTTCAAATCAGGGTGTTCCCGTATTACTACATCAGACGCTGCGATAGTCGTACACCCCCTGCCCGCTCTTTTTCCCGAACCGTCCCTGGGCGACATAGTCGCACAGCAGAGGAGACGGCAGATACTTGTGGCTGCCAATGCCGTTGGAGAGGATTTCCAGCACACGTTTGATAACATCAAGCCCGATCAGATCGGACAAGGCCAGCGGCCCCATCGGGTGATTGGCGCCCAGCTTCATGGCAGCATCAATCTCCTCGGCATCGGCCACCTCTTCACGCAGCATCTCAAACGCCTCGTTGATCAAAACACACAGCAGGCGGCTGATGATGAAACCGGGGCGGTCATTGCTGCGCACAAAGACCTTCCCGAGCCCAATGATGATCTGCTCGGCCAGGGCAATGGTTTCAGCCGAGCTTTGTTCGCCAAAGATCAACTCCACCACCCCCATCAGCGGGACCGGATTCATGAAATGCATGCCAATGAACCGTTCCGGTATCCCGGAGGCCCGTCCCAGCTCGGTTACGGAAAGACTGCTGGTCGTGCTGGCCAGTATGGCACTTTCCGGTATAATGGCGGCAAGCTCCCGCAGCAACCAGCTCTTGAGTTCCTGATCCTCCGTGACCGCTTCGATGGCCAGGCCGCAGGATGAAAAGACTTGGAGATTCACTGTCGGCGAGATCCGCCCCAGGACCGTCTCCGGCGTTTCCGTCAAGATTCCTTTCTCGTGCAGTTTGACCAGGCTTGACGTGACCTGTTCCAGGCTTTTCCCGACTGCCGACGCACTCCTGCCGTAGAGCACGACCCGGTACCCCGCCATTGCTGCGCTCTGGGCAATACCGCTCCCCATGACCCCGCAACCGGCCACTCCGATCTGTGTCACATCCACGTTGTTCATGGCATTCCCCTCTCTTTTTGATACTGCGCTACTTTTCATCGTTATGAGACATGGTATAGTTATGCGGCACGATCAACGAACAGAGGGGGGAAAATATGGATTACTCGTTAAAGAATGTCCGCATAGCCGGTACCGGCTCCGCCGTGCCCAAAAAAATTCTCACGAATCAGGATATCGTTGACATGGGAGTTCCCACCAGTGACGCCTGGATTGTGGAGAATCTCGGCATCAGGCAACGCCACATCTCCGACGGGGAAACCACCTCTGACCTGGCGGCTGCCGCCGGCCTGGCAGCCATGGAAAACGCCGGAATTGACAAGGAAGATGTCAGCCTGATCATACTGGCAACCTTTACTCCGGACCGGCAGGCTCCCTCTGCCGCCTGCCTGACCAAGCACAAGATGGGGATCACCAACTTCGCGCCGGCCTTCGACCTGGTGGCCCATTGCACCGGCTTCATGTACGGCCTGACCATCGCCGCCAACCTGATCAAGTCCGGAGCCCATGACAACGCACTGGTGATTGCCGCCGACATAACCTCGTCGGTGATCGACTGGAGCCGGCGGGATTGCGTTTTTTTCGGTGATGGGGCCGGCGCCGTGCTGTTGACCAGGAGCGACTACGAAAACAGCCTGTTTGAAGCGAGAATATTCTCCAACACCAACTTTACCGATGGTTTTACGATCTACGATGGAGCAGGCACTTTTTCCATGGACGGGAATGCGGTCTACGAGGCAGCCACCTCAGTGCTCCCCGGTTCGATCATTTCCGTGCTCATGCGCTGCGGCTTGAGCGAAGAAGATATCACCTGGGTCATTCCCCACCAACCGGCCATCCGGGCCTTGAAAAAGATGGCAGAGCGGCTCAACATACCGTTTGAGAAGGTGCGCCACAACATGGAGCGCTACGCCAATACCTCGGGAGCCACGATTCCCTTGCTGCTCAATGAAGTCAACCGGGCAGGAGAACTGAAAAAAGATGACCTGATCGCCTTTGCCGGTGTCGGTGCCGGATGGACCTTCGGGGCAGCCTTGTACCGCTGGCATTAAACTGAAACCTAACGGTCGGTAAACCGTGCCGGTCGTTTTTCGAGAAAGGCACGCATCCCTTCCTTCTGGTCGCTCGTCGCAAAGCTGAGGGCAAACAGATCGGCCTCGTAGCGGCAGGCCAGGTTCTGTTCCATCCCGAGCCCGTTGTGCACCGCTTGCTTGCATGATTTCATGGCCGCCCTGCTTTTGGCGGCCAGCTTCAGGGCCAGTGTCCGGGCAGCAGGCAGCAGCTCTTCCGGCGGCACCACCTGGTTAACCAGTCCGATGCGCCACGCCTCCCGGGCATCAATCATCTCGCCGGTCATGATCATCTCCAGCCCCCTCCCTTTCCCGACCAGCCGCGGCAGGCGTTGGGTGCCGCCAAAGCCGGGGAGCGTGCCGATGGTAATCTCCGGCTGGCCGAATTTGGCGGTGTCGGCGGCAATGCGAAGATCGCAGCTCATGGCCAGCTCACACCCACCTCCCAGCGCATAGCCATTGACGGCGGCAATGAACGGTTTCCCCCCCTGTTCGATGTTGGCGTAGATCCCGTGCGCCAGTGTGGCCAGTTCCCGGGCAGCGCACGGATCAAGTTCCACCAGCATGCCGATGTCAGCGCCGGCAATAAAGGCCTTGCTGCCGGCCCCGGTGATAATGACGGCCCGAACGTCAGCCACGGCTGACACGGTCTGCACAGCATCCGCAAGCTCCTGCAGGGTGGCCAGGTTAAGAGCATTCATGGCCTGGGGGCGGTTGACCGTAATGGTGGCGACCCCGTCTTCGATTGTCATCAGTAGATTGTGATAGTTCATCCCCTGCTCCTTGTGATTCCCTCTGTGCCTTTGTGACTCCGTGCCCCAACTGTCGTAATTCACGCCAATGCCGCCAATGCTTCTTCCACACTGTTGTAGAGCAGGAGGTACTGGGTAAAGCCGGCCATTTTGAACAGATCCTGCACCGGCGGCGTCATGCCGCAGAAGGTGAGCTTGCCACCCCGGGCATCCATCCGTTTCCAGATTTTCAGCATGCTTCGCAAACCGGCGCTGGTCAGGTAGGGGACCTGGCCGACATCGAGAACATAGCCGCGACACTCCGCCTGGTCCTGTTCGGCAAACCAGCTGTCGAACAGCGGCGCCGCGTCAGAATCCAAACGTCCCACCAGAGTGATTATCCCTACTCCATCGTGATACCTGATTGTCTGTTCCATGTTTCAGCACTCCTCCAGTTGTGATTAGTGATTCCGTGTGGGCGTGGTTAGCGTAACCCCGTTCAGGCGCTGCAGCAGATTTCCCGCCACAGTCCGGCGATAGACCGCCGAGGCGCGCAGGTCATCGATCGGCCGCACCGTTTCCCGGACAATTCCGGCAGCCATCGCGAGCGATTCAGCGTCCAAGGGGAGTCCGACCAGCGCCTGCTCCGCTATCCGGCAGCGGAGCACCGTCGGGGCGACACTGCCATATGCCAGGCGGGCTGCGCTGATGCGACCATCCTGCAGCCGGATCATGGCAGCCAGGGAAGCAACCGCGATGGCCATTGACTTGCGCCGTCCGACCTTTTCAAAATAGTGGAGATCCCATCTTCCGGCAGCCGGAAGCCTGATCCGGCTGATAATCTCACCCGGTCGTAACTGCGTCGTGCGTGGAGCGAGAATGAACTGCTCGATCGGAATGATGCGGGAGTCATCGGCAGCACTGATTTCAAGCACGGCATCCAGCAGGTAGAGCGGCGGCAATGAATCGGCAGCCGGTGAGGCACTGGCGATATTACCGCCGATGGTGGCCATGTTCCTGATCGCCGGTCCACCGACGGTGGCAGCCGCCTGACTCAGGAGCGGATAACGTTCCTTCAGCAACGGGTCGTTCATGATCCGGCTGAAGTTGACGCCCGCTCCGATGCTGACACTGCCGTCCGGCTCCAGGACAAGCGCCGACAGTTGCTCGATTCGTCCCAGACAGATCACCCCCCTCTGGTCTGGCGGAGCAGTGCGGAGCGACACCAGCAGATCGGTGCCACCGGCCATGATACGGCTCTCCGGCAGTTCCGCCAACAGCTGGAACAGTTCGCCGCAGGTGGTGGGAAACAGGAGCGTTCTCATGGGGAAGCACACTCCTTGACCGCCCGTTCCACCGCATCGACGATTTTGACATAGCCGGTGCAGCGGCAGAGGTTGCCCGCCAGGCCGTTCCTGATCTGTTCCCGTGTCAGCAGTTCCCGGCGCCGTACCAGCGCCAGCGACGCCATCTCCATCCCC
>Ga0062383_10000402_pt1 | contig 11313 bp, 6 predicted proteins | sample DOMMetBare3Fresh_FD_59508 | JGI IMG/M metagenome (GOLD analysis project Ga0062383, IMG submission 59508) | Wetland sediment microbial communities from St. Louis River estuary, USA, under dissolved organic matter induced mercury methylation -... | ecosystem: Environmental > Aquatic > Freshwater >... | reverse complement strand
AACTTCGTGGTTTTATACTTTAAGGAAAGTTTGATCAAGTCCTTCGACATACTCAGGGCAAATGGCAAGTTGTTGCTGCCTATGGAAAAGACCTCATTCTCCGTGTACAGGTGTTTGCTATTTTAACCTAACGCAGCCGTATTTTGAGTATTTTCCCGGCCAATCCAAATATACGCAATAGCAAATGCAACAAGGCAAAAGCATGCTGCTATCGAATATACAAACTGTGCACCCAGCAAATCCCAATAATAACCACTATAAAGACTGCCTACCATACCGCCGAGACCAAAACTAAAACTGCTGTATAAGGCCTGGCCTTTACCTTGATGCTGCGTGCCAAAATAATGATGCACCAAGTGTATAGCAGAAACATGAGCAGCTCCAAAACTGGCTGCATGCAATAGCTGGGCAAAAATTAACAGCTTTATATAATCTGCACACCAGGCAATCACTAACCATCGCACCACGGCTAACAAGATACTGAACAGCAATATGACCCGCAAAGAAAATCGTTTTAGCAATCTAGCCATGAAGATAAATAATACTATTTCCGCAACAACACCAAGCGCCCAAAGTAATCCGGTCAAACCAGCCGTGTAATGATACTGTTTAAGATAAATCGAATAAAAGACATAATATGCCCCGTGAGCCGTTTGCAGCAGCACACAGACCACAAAAAAAGCCAATACTTCAGGATTTCTTATGATGACGGCCAAGCCGACGGATCTCGTCACATTAACTGGAATACGAACTTCAGGCGTTATCAGGCTGGCCAGCCATATGGTAGCCAATAATGCGGTAATAATCAGGGGCAAAATGGAAATGTCCTGGCTGTCCAGCATTTGGCCGATACCTAAAACGGTAACGATAAAACCGACTGAACCCCATAATCTGATCAGGCTATAGCGATAAGATTCTGTTTTTAAGTGAAACAAAGTAGCCGCTTCAAATTGCGGCAACGCCGCATTCCAGAAAAAACTGAACCCAAGCGTGATCCAAGCAAACCAGAAATAGCCGTGGACGTAAATAAAAAACGCAAAAACCAATACAGCAAAAAACGACACAATGCGAACAATGCGTAAATTTTTACCGGTATGATCTGCCATCCAGCCCCAAAGATTTGGCGCAATGATTCTCGTACCCGCCAACACTGCCGAGAGCTCGCCAATCGCAGCGGCATTAAAACCACTATCCTTGAGATAAAGATTCCAATAAGGTAAAAATGCGCCTAAAGTGGCAAAATAAAAAAAATAAAACCCGGACAGCCGCCAATAAGGTACGGACATCAAAACTGACGGCACCTAGCGTAAAATGGGCAGTCCAGAATCGACACCCATATTTTGTGCCCGATGGCGTAAAAAATGATCCATCAAAATTATCGCCATCATCGCTTCGGCGATGGGGGTTGCACGAATTCCGACACAGGGATCATGGCGGCCTTCAGTGACTACTTCAATCGCCTCACCTTGCAAATTAATGCTTCTTCCCGGCAAACGCAGGCTGGAGGTCGGTTTTAACGCAATACTGGCCCTAATGGACTGACCGCTGGAAATGCCGCCGAGTATACCGCCGGCATGATTGCTTAAAAAACCACCGGGCGTCATTTCGTCGCGAAATTGCGTACCTTTGCTAGTGATGCAGGCAAAGCCATCACCGATTTCAACGCCTTTGACAGCATTGATGCTCATTAAGGCATGGGCCAAATCAGCATCTAAGCGATCGAAAATAGGCTCGCCCAAGCCAGGTGGTACATTAAAGGCCTCGACTTCAATCCTGGCCCCAATGGATTCGCCTTCCTTGCGCAACGCATCCATATAGCTTGCCATTTCATCGACTTTATCGGCATCGGGACAAAAAAAAGGATTATTGTCAATGACGTTCCAATCCAGCTTTTCAATTTTTATTGGACCCAATTGCGATAAATAGCCGCGAATTTCAATACCGGCCAGATCTTTCAGATATTTTTTAGCGATGCCGCCGGCGGCAACGCGCATGGCCGTCTCTCGTGCCGATGAGCGTCCACCACCCCGGTAATCTCTAAAACCATATTTTTGCTGATAGGTATAATCGGCATGACCCGGCCTGAATGTGCCGGCAATTTTAGAATAATCTTTGGAACGTTGATCGGTATTCTCAATGAACAATCCGATCGGAGTGCCTGTGGTTTTTCCTTCGAAAACGCCGGACAGAATTTTGACTTCATCGGCTTCCCGGCGCTGCGTCGTATATCTTGACGTACCCGGTTTCCTACGATCCAGATCTTGCTGGAGATCGGCCTCAGTCAAGGCTAGGCCAGGCGGACAGCCATCAACGATACATCCCAAAGCGGGTCCGTGGCTCTCGCCAAAGGAGGTGACGGTGAATAATTTTCCTATCGTGTTTCCAGACATAGTTAAGTTAAAGCGGCTAAAAATAATTCCTGATAATCACTGACTTGTTCGGCCGTCAGCAGAAACACACCGTCGCCGCCGCGCTCAAACTCCAGCCAATAAAAAGGCACATCGGACAGCAGATACTGCAATGTTTCAGCGCTGCTGCCGACTTCAACAACCAAAATGCCCTGCTCAGCCAGATAATCATTGGCATCGACCAGAATGCGTAAGACCAGATCCAAGCCAGTCACTCCCCCTTGAAAACCCATATCGGGTTCGGCGCGGAACTCCGGTGGCAGTCGTTGCCATTCTTCAAGGGCTACATAGGGTGGATTACATACGATCACATCATAGCGTGTTTCGGGGAGGTTATTAAACAAATCGGATTGATAGAGCATAACCGAATCCGATAACTCATGTTTTGTGATATTCAGTTTGGCGACAGCCAGTGCATCTTGCGATAAATCCACCGCATCAACCAACGCACCCGGAAAAGCATACGCACAGGCTATTGCAATACAGGCGCTGCCGGTGCATAAATCCAGGATCCGCGTCACCTCGCCTTCTTCGACCCACGGTGAGAAGCGCTGCTCGATCAATTCGGCGATGGGTGATCTGGGAACCAGCACGCGTTCATCGACATAAAATTTAAGGCCCGCAAAAATAGCTTCACGGGTTAAATAAGCTGCCGGCTTTCTCTCATTGATGCGCCGCTCGATAATGTTTATGACGGCCTCGCGTTCAACTGGTGTTAAAACGGTATCCAAATAAGCCTCGGCCAGATTATAAGGTTGATAAATAGCGTATAAAACCAGAGCCGCAGCTTCGTCCAGCGCGGTCGCCGTACCATGCCCGAAACAAAGTTCAGCCTGTGTGAAACGGCTGCTACCCCAACGGATAAAGTCGCGAATGGTTGATAATGTAGTTAAAACGTCAGAAATTGTGCTATTCATTGGTAATTCGAATACGATACAAAATGAATCAAATACAAAGGCTGATTTTAAACTAAACTTTTGTAACTTGTCTTATTATCGCTAACGGCGCCTCCTCATCCATCGGTTTATTGCGGATAAAATGCATTCAAATGGACATTAAACTGCCAACCAATCTGCAAAATCCATCAGCCGTAAATAGGCTGCTTGACAACGCCTTGGACCTGAAACCAGGACAAAAGCTTGATACCAAAGTCATAAGTTCACTTTTTAGGGCAGGCAGCAATACCATTATGTTAAAGCTTGCCGGCAATACCATAACTGTACAAAGCAATCAGCTTATCAAACTTATGCCTGGTCAGGATTTACAAATCCAGGTTGTAAAAACTGTTCCCGTTCTGGAATTTGCCGTTATGGATTCATTGCCCGAACTTAAAGGTCAAATTAAAGCTGCGGACCTGCGTTTGAAACAAGTGATCAGTTCCACCAATAAACCGGCTGCAGCATCAATCGGAGATCTATCGCTACCGCTGAAGCAACCTTTAGCAGCGAAAATTATTGCCATCACCGATAGCAAAATCCAATTACAACTATTTGCAGGAATGGATCTCACCACGCTACCCAAACAGCAAAAACCGGCAGAATCCGGCAGTAATAAGCAACCGCTTATTATCAGCATCGATCGCTCGCAATTACTGCTACCCAAGACGACCGCTACCAGTCGGTCATCGCCATTTTCGCCTGATATTTTGGCCACCCGTGCTAACCCCGCATTTGAGGTGGGTCAACAGGTGCTTCTGGAAATCCATTCAAAAGGAGCCGCACCACAATTCAAAATTACTGTTACTTTGTCTACTGCTGCCGAGGAAGTAGCCAAGTTGATGAAATTGTTTCTTCCCAGGCATGAATCCGCGCCAGTCCTGTTAAATCAACTGATGAAAGATTTACCGCAACTGTTAAAAAATAACAATGTCCCGGAAATGTTAAAGCGGATCGCTGCCGAAATTTTACAAAACCTGCCACAAAGACAACAATTCACAGAGGGTTCAGCTCTTAAACAAGCCATTGTCAATTCAGGGCTGTTCCTGGAAGCAAAATTACACGCTTTTAAAGAAAATCCTGAATTACCTCTCGATCAGGACTTTAAGGCTAATCTGTTGAAATTCGTTGAAGTCTTAAAAAATGAAATAACCAAGCTGGAAAAAACAGAAGCGCAGGAAATCGATCATTTCATGTTTAAAAATCTGCAACAAAAAGCTGAAAATAATATCGCCAAAATTGCCCTGGACCAACTAACATCGCTGGCCAAGGAAGACAGTCCCAAGCAAACATGGACTATTGACATCCCATTCGTCGACCGGGGCCAAGCCGAAACCGCCAGCCTTAAAATAGCCTGTAATAAGGAAAATACTCAGTCATCCGATAACGACAAATGGTCGGTAACGATCACGCTGTCGCCTCCCGGTTTGGGCATGATTCAATGCCATCTGACCTATCACAACGAAACAGTCAACACGTATTTTCGCAGCCAACACTCCCAAACAGCAGATCTGATTGGCCATCACCTTGATTATCTAAAACAACAATTGGAAAACTCAGGCTTAAAAACAGGATTTATCAATATACAGAACGGGCTACAACCAACCAAATCCGTTTATCAAGTTGCCAAGACCACTTTGTTTGATGAGAAAGCTTAATCCTAAAAAGAGCAGTCGAAATTGATTCTCTTAACCTTTCCATGCATTACTATAACAGTTTATTGCCGACATCGATCCAGGTGCGCTTGGACTGGCTGACTCCTAAGCCCAAAGCAAGGCTTAATTGTCCTCTGGCTCCACAACTTACCGTTCCTGGGTGCATAAATTTTTAATCATTCCAGAACCGTTGCGGCAAAGTTTATCCGAGCCCATACGTCTGATCCGGTTCCAATTCAAGCAGAACCTCCGGCGGTAACTGGCTCATTATCGATCTAGGCGTTTCCTTCCGGACAGAAAGAATGACAGGTGGGCAGGCGGCCTTATTTAAAGTGAGATGTATCGGTTCGTTCGGCAAGAACGCCAGGCCATATCCGTTGCCAGCAACAAACGTGATCGTAAGTTTCGATTACGATCAGGTCAGAACCCAGTTGTTCGACAGCTTTTGCCATTAAGGCCGGCGGCACGATGCGATCTTTGCCGCCGGCATAATGGCGCTGACGGACTGAAGCAGGCAATGGCAGAAGAACCGCGGGGCTTAAAGAGCCACTTAGGGGTTCTTTAAGCCCCGTATACTTAGCCCATGCCTCAAGGTCCAGATTAGCCGCAATGGTAACTATCGAAACGGTTTGCCTAAATCGCGCTGCTAGCAGCGCGGCAAGCGTCCCACCGCCGCTGTGCCCAAACCAGGCAATCCGGTCATAACCTCCTCGCTGCAACAACTGCCTGACGACGCTAAACAAACTTGCCACCACATCCCCCGAATAACGATCTTTAAGCCACAAACGGCTGGAGCAGGCATCTGTTTTATTTAGGCCATGATAACAGGGCCGACCCAGGTAAACGGCTGGGGCTGGATCCTGCGCCATCAGCTCTAACACAAGAGGGTTGCGTGGCGTTGGATCATCTGACGGCCGATTGGCTATCCAGGGGGTACCGTCACCATCCAGGTAAATGTGTAAGGTTTTTGATACTGATCCGGTATTATAATAGATGACATGCTGAAAGCGGGTTCCCATTAAAACTTCGCGTTTAAAGCCATATCCAGCCGCATTTCTTGCAAACTCTTCCGCCAGCGAACTGCAGCCCGCCAAAAAAAACAATATTATGAAAACAATACGCGGGGATACATTACTCATATTTATTGGTCGCTTTGCGCTTAAACATAGGCATAACGGATCAAAATTCAATGGGCATGATTCAGCCCTATCAACCTAAATTATTAGTTCAACCAAGAAGTAAACAAAAATCACAAAACGGTTTACCAAAAAATCAAACTATTGCCGGCCATTAACCATACCCGGCGTGCGCCAGCCTTCACAGCTAGGATGAGGGCCGCTGATGCCTAAATAATCTGATAGTTCGTCTTGCCTCAGATTTCGCCCTGCCTTTTTGCATAAATTGTCGAAAATATGTTGTGGTTCCTTGTCGGTCAACCGGACATGCCCGTCCCAATCGCCAGTAGCGAGCCATTGCCCGTCTGCGCTAAAAGCGACTGCAAAAACCATATTTTTATGATAGGTGCGGGCAACCTCGAGGCCGGAGTCCGTTTCAATCAGACGAGATGTGCCGTCCTGGCTCCCTGTTGCCAGAAAACGACCATCAGGACTGAATGCCATCGCTGTTACTGCCCCTCCATGTTTTATTCGGGCAATTTCTTGGTTACCATCAATTTCGATGAGACGGACAGTTTTATCTTCACTCCCAGTAGCTAATAATCTGCCGTTTGGACTGAAAGCGACATGATGAACGGGCTCCATATGTTCAAATCTGGCTTTTTCCTTTCCAGTCGATGTATCGAATAACCTGGCCACTCCATCCTCGCTTGCAGTCGCCAGAAGCTGACCGTCAGGACTGAATGCGACACGGGAAACAGGGGACAGTAATTTAATAGAGCTAATATTGCCACCCGTCTGGGGATCAATCAATATTATTGCTCCATCCTTTCCTGCTATCGCTAATGACTGATTGTCGAAACTAAAAACTACCGACCATATTTCATCGCCATGAATGTATTGCCTTACCTCCAGACCCGATTCTGTATCAATCAGTTTGACCGACTTGTCAAGACTTCCTGTCGCCAACCATCGACTATCGGGACTAAAGGCAATGCTTCTGACTTCTCCATCGTGAAAGATTTTTGCCTTTTCCTTGCCGGTAGCGGTATCGATCAACCGGGCTGTTTTGTCCTTGCTTGCAGTCGCAAAAAAACGTCCGTTAGAGCTAAAAGCCACACTATAGACCACATCATCGTGAATAATCCATGCTCGTTCCGCGCCCGTTTTAAGATCAACCAGCCTGGCTGTTTTATCGGCGCTGCCTGAAGCCAATAACCTTCCTTTAGGGTCGAAAGCTATGCTATAAACAGGCCCATTATTGTCAATCTGAATAACGTCTTGTATTACCCGAGGTTCTATCAGTCTGGCCAGATGATCGCTGCTTGCCGTAGCCAACAGTCGGCTATCAGGACTAAATGCGATGTTCCAGACTGGTCCGCCATGCATAATGTGTGTCAGTTCCAGCCAGGTTTGAGTATCGATGATCTGGGCCATATTGTCGGCACCTGCCGTAGCAAGCAATTGACCATCCGGGCTAAATTTGACTGCAAAAACACCGTCTTTATGGAAAGTTCTGGCTATTTCCATACCGGTCCTGATATCGGTAACACTGGCCGTTTTATCATCACTGCCAGCCACTATCCATCGGCCATCAGGACTGAACGCAACACTTCTGACCGAATCATTATGCTTGATAAATAGTGCTACCTGGCCGGTCGCAGCATTAATCACGCGCGCCATCTTGTCTTTGCTTGCTGTTGCCAAAAATTGTCCATCAGGGCTAAAAACCACATGAATCACAGCATCGCCATGGCTAATACGGACCCGCTCACGACCCGTTGCTGTTTCTATCACCCTAGCCAGCCTGTCTTTGCTGCCGGTAGCCAGCAGCCGGCCATCAGCGCTGAAAGCGATGTTCATGACTTCGTCGTCATGCATAACCTGCCACAATACCTGACCCGTTCCAACCTCTAGCAGGCGCAACCTATGATCTGCACTTGCCGTTGCCAATAGACGGCTGTCAGGGCTAAAAATTACTTTACGCACTTCTCCGTCATGAACTAGCCGAAAAACTTCCTCATGATTCGCCATATCAATCAGCCGTGCTGTTTTATCCTTACTGCCGGTGGCGAGAAACCGTCCATTCTGGCTAAAGGCAACACTGGAAACCCAATCACCTTGCTCTCTTCGAAATAGCTCCTCACTGTTTTCAACTCTGAATAAACGCAGCATTTTGTCTTTACTACCGGTAGCCAGCAAGCTACCATCTGGGCTAAAGGCAATGCTCATGACTGTATCACCATGCTCAATTCGATATTTGGGAAGCATTCGAAGCAGTTTATTGGCTATGGTAGATGCTTCAGAATTATGCACAAAATTCCATGACTCAATGGCAAGCGCCGCTGCACGTTCAATAATAAAATCGTCAGGCGCATGATCCGCTAATAAAGCTGCCTGTGCAGCAAGCTCTCCTGACAGGGCAATTTTACGTTCCAGGTCGGCTTGCATTTTTTGCCGATAAAACATAAAAGCCGAAATCAAAGCTATGCCGGCAAGCAAGGAAACGCCGGCAATTATGCCATATAGACGGCGCCGATGGCCTCTCATCTGAGCCTTCACTGCAGTTGTAGAGGCATTTATATAGGCAATAACGGTAATATCCAATTCGTTCTGCCTTCGACTTAATAAATCCTCAGCCTCCGTCAGCGGCAAGCCTGCTGTTAATAGTCTATCGGCGCGTTTGAATATGTCTGTCGCATACCAGGTCGAAGCAGCTTGCTCCAGACGTGACCTAAGCTGTAAGTCGGCGCGATCGTAAGCAAGCTGAACCCGAGCCCTGCCCCAATGGGTCAACAAGGCCTCATGAGACACCCGAACACGCCCAGGCTTGTCATCGCCCTCAGCTACCAGGAGGCGCGATTGAGGCGCCAAAAATGCTTTAACCAAACGTGCAGCCGGATTCGATTCGGGTAATGCGGCAAATGATGCCGATCGAGCAGTTATTTTTGTTCCCGAATCCTGATCTACAGTAGCCAATGCATATAATACCTGTGGTAACACTGCCTGAACGTCGGCTGGAAGCTTGGAGAACTCTTCTTCTGCACGACACCCCAAAGCACCTTCCAAGCCGCCTAAGGCGTCATAGGCCGCAAAAGTTAATTCTCCTTGTTCAGTACGTTTGCGCCAAAGTTGATCAAGGGTGAACTCCAACAACGGCAAAGCCGACGGCGCTTTAGCTGCTGCTTTGCACAGTTCGTCATCCAGACCATAGCCCAGTTCTTTGTTATATTCGAAAGTTACTCCCGCTTCGAGCGCAGGCTGGCGAATAATCTGACCGATTTCGGCATCATCCGGAAACGTTAGAAGATAACGTGCATCCTCCGAAATCTGCACTAATTTTGGCAATTGTTCTAGCCGATCAAAAAAATCACTTCGCATAGTGGCGACAACCCACACCAAACCCGAACGAGCCAAACGTTCAAGTGTTAACACAAATGCTGTTCGTTTCTGTAGCGTCAATCCATCAATAGTAAATAGCTCCTCTAGTTGATCGATAATCAGTACCAATCTGGCCTCGGCACGTTCTGTAAGGTCAGGGAGTTTATTTTTGGCGGCATCCAATGCCTGATGAATGGGTAAGGCTACCTGCCCGGCTGTCCCTATCAGCTGTTCGAACAAAGTTTGTGAATCGAATCCTAAATCAAGCAATTCCGGAAGTGCGGCAGAACTCATCAACGCATGGGCCAAACCCAGGACCAAATCATCAGGCGCATCAGATGGACGGTAAATAGCGTGCCGGCACAGTGCCACATGACCTATCATTCCAGGCAGTTCCAGATCTGCTAATAAGCCGGATTTTACCAGTGAGGATTTCCCGCAGCCGCTAGCACCAAAAACCAGAACGAAGGCGCAGCTCTCATCGATTCGCCTTGCCAGCAACTCACGAAGCTCGTTGCGGGCCCTGGTGCGGCCAAAAAAGACCGGAGCATGTTCAAGCTCAAAAGATTCCAAACCACGAAACGGACTCCCTTGATGCCAATGGATATCGATTTTTTTTTCACCATCCAATTGAGCATCCAGCAATTCCCGCAGATGTATCTCGAGCATATCCTCAAATTCGGTAGTGGTGGCAAACTCACGGAAAGCTAATTTATAGCCATTGGTTGACTTATCGATAAACCATCGTTCAATGAAATCCTCCAACGCGCGTTTCTGTTGCCTCTGTTGTTCCAATGCCGCATCATTCTCAAGGCAGCCCATAACGGGAGCATTTTTACGGTACAACAAAAGATCAGGTTTCTGGTTTACCTGATAGGACGCGAATGCATCCTCGAATTCCCATTCGGTTCCAGTCACTTGACGGCCTGTAATAGGACCTGGATACGTTTCCACTGATAAAGGGATTCCAAGCCGTGACCATAGAATGACCACAACGATGTCAGATTCATGGGGCTTTAAGCCGGCTTGGAAGTGTCCGGTGGCTTTTAAGGGTTCACGCTCCCATAGCACCGGCTCCACACTAAAATAATGGCTAAATTCCCGGGCTAATTTAAGGACTATTGTCAATGCCTTCAAACGTTCCTGGCGAGTGTCGCTGGGTGAAGAAATGAAGATCGTTTTGGTAGGTTTCAGTCTTCTTTCGCCCATTGATTTCTTTTTTACCTCAACATGCTATCTACGAGAATGACTTATGCGCGATCCATCAAAAAACGGCTAGGCCATTTGATTAGTGCAAATAAACCACATTCCATATGTATCAATTTATAACGATTCGCTTTCCTATTACTCATACACTATTGTTAACATATAATTTTTTACTAGTCGGCATAAACGGCGCGAGGCTTGTTGTAAAGTCGCGATTACTTGATCGAAAGGCCGAGCACTCTGTTTTTAACGACTTTTCGTAAACTTCACGCTGAACAGTTACGTTGTTACGTTAAAATTAATCCGGCAGTGCCTCATCCAGAACTTCAATCCAGTGCCGCACCGGAATGGCAGTCATGCTTTGTAAATGAGTTAGGCATCCAATATTGGCGGTCACAATCATATCGGGATGACCACACTCCAGTGCTTTAACCTTATCCAACAGCAATCGGCTCGATATTTCGGGCTGCAGCAATGAATAAGCACCTGCCGACCCGCAACATAAATGCGAATCAGCTACGGCTGTCAAATCAAATCCTAAATGCCGCAACAATGTTTCAACGGTTCCTGTTAATTTTTGGCCATGCTGTAAGGTACAGGGTGATTGAACAGC
>Ga0062383_10000401_pt1 | contig 11320 bp, 12 predicted proteins | sample DOMMetBare3Fresh_FD_59508 | JGI IMG/M metagenome (GOLD analysis project Ga0062383, IMG submission 59508) | Wetland sediment microbial communities from St. Louis River estuary, USA, under dissolved organic matter induced mercury methylation -... | ecosystem: Environmental > Aquatic > Freshwater... | reverse complement strand
AAGCGCCGCTGCGACGACTTATCGCGCCCGGGGAAATCCGGCGTTCGCCAAAGCGGCGCGCAAAGGTTACGGTCAAACTCGCGAGCCATGGCGAGAACATCCTGAGCGCTGGCCTCGCTGGAATGGACCAGAACCCACAGGGAATTGGTGTAGGCCGTCACCGACTTGGGATTGACCGCCAAGGCCCTGCGGTATTGCGTCAGCGCCTCTTCGTTGCGGGCCTGGTCGGCGTACCAGCTTCCCAGGTTGAGCAAGGCATTGACGTGATTGGGGTCCATCGCCAGCACCGTCTCGGCGGCCTGGCGGGCCTTCTCGCTCAAGCCAAGCTTGGTGTAAACGACGATCAAGGTATTCCACGCGTTGATGTTCTTGGGGTGATGCTCGACCGCAAGCTCCAGGTTTTCGCGCGCCATTTCCATTTGCCCACGTGTCGTAAACAGCAGGCCCATATGCTCGTAGATCCAGTCATCCGCCACGCCCAGGCTGGATGCTTTTTCCATGGCATCGATCGCGGGCAGACTATCCCCGCACTGCACCAGCGCGATACCCCGCTTGGCCCACAGTTCGGGTGATTCCGGAGTAAGATCAATGGCTCGCAAGAAATATTCGGCAGCATCGCGGGAGTTGCCCTTCACCAACTCAAGGTCGCCGCACAATGACAAAATTGCCGGCGAGCGAGGATTCAACATCAAGGCCTGCTGAGCGCAGGGTGTCGCCTTATCGATTTCGCCCCTGGCCCGGTAGATATCGGCCAATGATAGCCAGGCATCCGCATAGCCATTATCCAGGCGAGCCGCTGTCTTGAAATCAGCCAGGGCCTCATCGAGCTCACCAAGATGCTGCGAAGCCATGCCCCGCAAACAATAATGTCCGGCCAGCACGCCCTTGCGGCTGATGACCTTGTTCAGCACTTTTTTCGCGCCGGCCCAGTTACCCTGCGCCACATAGGCACCACTGAGGGCGCACGCGATGTCGATATCGCCCGGTTCAATCTGCTGCGCCAGCTCCAATTGAGCAACCCCTTGATCGACCAGTCCAGCCGCACAGCACGCCTCGCCCAGTCGACGCTTGTACTGGGCGGAACGGGGCGAGAGCGTAGCGGCATGCTCAAGCAGAGAAAGCGCCGATTCGTTGTCGCCAATACGGAAAGCCAGGTCCCCCAAGCCAAACCAGGCCCGATGATTCTCCGGCTGAGCCGACACCACGGTCTCAAACAGACTACCGGCTTTTTCATAATCACCGGCCTTCAGTGCGACCTCGGCCAACCCCAATTCATGCATCCGCCCCTGCTTCATATGTCATCTGCCCCGCAAATCCAGAGATTGAAGTTTAACGTCTCAGCCACGGAGAGCGTCCTGTTTCCGGTTCGAATAGAAAGAGTCAAAAAAAATCTAAAGTTCCAGCCGGGACTTCCGTTAATGAATTCAAGCGGCGAAACTTCCTTCCTGAATGAAGCGCCGAAGCAAGTGGAACCATCGAACAAGCTTTCTCAAGGAGATCGAAAATGGCACAAATTATCAACACCAACGTTGCTTCCCTGAATGCTCAGCGCAACCTTGATATTTCCCAAAATTCACTGAAGACTTCGCTGCAACGTCTTTCTTCCGGTCTGCGCATCAACAGCTCCAAGGATGACGCCGCTGGCTTGGCGATTGCTGAAAAAATGAGTTCGCAATCGCGCGGCATGACCGTCGCCATGCGTAACGCCAATGACGGTATCTCTACCGCTCAAACGGCCGAAGCCGGTCTCGCTACGGTTGCCACCCACCTGCAACGGATGCGCGAACTGGCCACCCAGGCCGCATCGGGTCAATACGATAGCGCCAACCGCGCCGCGCTGGACAAGGAATACCAAGCTCTGGGCAGCGAAATTACCCGCGCGATCGGCGCCACCAACTTCAACGGCACGAAGCTGATCGACGGCACCTACTCTTCGGTTTCGTTCCAGATCGGTTCCACGACGACCAGCGAATCCCAGATTGCAATTACGGTCGGCTCGGTGAATACCTCTTCCTTCGGCAGCATCAGTTCCGCAGCCGGCGCAACCACCGCCATGTCGAATCTGGATGCGGCCATCGACAGCGTCAGCTCCTCACGCGCTGACCTCGGCGCCCTGCAATCCCGTTTTGAAGGCGTTCTGTCGCAACTGTCCGCCGCCAAGGAAAATACGGAATCTGCCCGCAGCCGCATCATGGATGCCGACTACGCATCCGAAACCGCCAACCTGAGCCGCGCCCAGATTCTGCAACAAGCCGGTACCGCCATGCTGTCGCAAGCAAACTCGCTACCGCAGAACGTGCTGTCGCTCCTGAAGTAAAAGCCTAGCCACGCTGCAAATTAGGTAAAGCAACAGGGCGCGTCAGCGGCAACGCTAACGCGCCCGTTCTCATGTGAGCCAGGAGGAGAAAATGAGCGTTCAATCAATAAGCGGCCAGGGAACGTCACTTCCCGCCATTCCGCTAAACAACGGCCTCGGCAAGAGTCCCCCGACTCCGTCCGGAAACGCCACAGAATCCAGTCAAACCGAGGCTCAATCCGGGCTTCAACAAATACCGTCACCGCAAAAACTGCAGGATGCAGTCAAATCGATGAATGACTTCGTTGACGGCATCAACAGCAGTCTGAAATTCTCGGTTGATGACAAAAGCGGTCAAACCGTCGTTAAGGTCATTGATGATGAAACCAAAGAAGTCATCAAGCAAATCCCCTCCGAAGAAGTACTCGCCATGGCGCAAGCAGTGGATAAGCTGAAAGGCTTGCTGGTTCAGCAAAAGGCGTAAGATAGCGGGTCAGGTCGCAAGGAGCAGAAAATGGCATCGATTACATCGCTGGGAACAGGTTCCGGGCTCGAACTGGAGCCTTTGGTAACCAAACTGATGGGCGCCGAAAGCATTGCGCTGACCACTCTTCAGAAAAAGCAGGCGACCTATACCACCAAGATTTCGGCCATGGGCTCACTGCGAAGCGCCCTTGCTTCGCTGCAATCGGCAGCCAGTGCCATGGTTCCATCTGCGTTGCAAACCGCAAGCAGTAAATTTGCCAGCTACAGCGCCACCGTAGCCAGTACCAGCGTGGCGAGTGCTACGGCGACGACCGGCGCTGTTGCCGGAAAATACACGCTCGAGGTAAACACCCTGGCACAAGGTCAGCGCCTGTCCAGCTCGGCTTTCGCCAGCAGTTCAACCAGCATCACCTCTTCAGGCGGTTCGATCACGCTCAATCTCGGCACGCTGACATCCGGCACCTACACCGCCGATCCGGCGCGCAGCTACACCCTGAACCTGTCAGCGGGAGCCACGCTCTCCGATCTGCGCGATGCCATCAACAAATCGAATGCCGGCGTCACGGCAAGCATTGTCAATGGTACGGGCGGTGCGCAATTGGTATTGAATGGCAAGGAAGGCACCAACAATGTCATCAGTCTTGCCAGCAGCGACATCAGTGGATTCAATTTCGACCCCAGTGCATCCGGAACCCAGGGATGGACGCAAAACAAAGCCGCCACCGACGCCTCCTTTTCGCTCAACGGCATCGCTGCGACCAGCCACTCAAATACCGTTACCAATGTGCTGGATGGCGTCACGCTCAATCTGACCGGAACCAATACCGGCGCCGCAACAGAATTGACTGTGGCCGAGGATTTGACGACCAACGCCAACAAACTGCTGCAGTCATTCGTCACCTCCTTCAACAGCGCTTATGCAACGATGAGCACCCTCGGGGCCTACAATGCGACTACAAAGGTCGCGGGAGATCTCCAGGGCAACAGCACCTTGCGCTATGCGATGGGGCAGATCCGGCAAACGGTATTTAGTACGACGTCGGATAATGCGACGAGCAAATATCAGTCACTGTCCGATATCGGCGTCAGCATCAATACGAGCGGGCAATTGAGCATTGACTCAACGAAGCTGAATGCTGCCCTCAACGCAGACCCGACGAACGTTTCCAACCTGATTGCAAAAGTTGGCAGCACCTACAATACGACCATTGATAACCTGATCGGCACAACCGGATCGGTCACCGTTGCGACAAATGGTTTAACGAAGACCTCAAAAGATTACGACAGCCGTATCGAAAAGATGCAAACGCGTCTTGAAGGAATCGAAAAGCGTTACCGTAGCCAGTTCAGCGCACTCGATACGCTTGTCTCATCCCTGACCAAGACCGGTGACTATCTGACCAGCTTCATTTCCGGCCTAAACAAGAAGAGCTAGCTAATTCATGTTTGGAAGAAACCTCAATCCCGCAGCCTCCTACGCGCAAGTCAGTCTCGACGCGAAGGTCAATTCGGCCACGCCGCATCAACTGATTCTCCTGCTTTTTGAAGGTGCCGCCTCAGCCATTACGGTGGCCAAGCTTCACATCGAGCGCGGGGAAATTGCCCAAAAAGGCAAGCTGATCTCGCAAGCCATCGACATCATCATCAACGGTCTGAGTGCCAGCCTGAACAAGGAGGCTGGCGGCAGACTGGCCGAACAACTCGCCGCCCTGTACGACTATATGGCCCGCCGACTCTTGACAGCCAATCTCGAAAACAATATTGCAGCACTTGACGAAGTAAGCTATCTGCTCAACGAGATTCATACAGCCTGGATCGATATCGGCCCCAACGCACCGAACGCCTGAGCCATGACTGCCCAGCCCGCCTTAGCCGCAGTTCAACAATTGACCGAAAGCATGCTCGATACCGCCCGGCAGGAAAAGTGGGTCGAGTTGGCTGCACTCGAAGACAAGCGGCGCGCTTTGCTGGCTCAGGTCGACCTTGCCGTGCTGAAGTCGCCAGCAAATCAAGACCTGCTTCGGCATATCGTCGAGCTGAATCAGGACGTAAAACAACGGATCCAGAATCGTCAAGCCGACATCAAGTTCCTACTCGACGCCTTTGACGATCCGCTGGAGAAAGCGGCCGGATGATTCCGACCGATGTCGCCAGCCGCCTGAAGCTGGCCGTACCGGACCAGCCAGCCCCGACCCAGCCGGTCACGCCGGCAAAAAACCTGGGCGACGTACTCTCCGACCTGGTTCCCGGCCAGAGAGTGATGGCTGAAATTCAAGCCATGCTACCCAACGGGGCCTACCGCGCACTGGTCAACCAGCGGGAAATCACCCTTTCGCTGCCATTTTCGGCAAAAGCGGGTGATAGCCTGGAATTGGAAGTCATCGACAACGATGGCAAGACAGCGCTGGCGGTCGTCGGCGAGCGCAGCGCTAACGGCAAGACAACGATCGCAAACGAATCCGTTGCAACCACGCTCAGCCAGACCGGAAAACTGATCGGCAACCTGTTGGGCGGCGTTGACGAACAAGGGCGGAAAGCAGCACCGGCTCCGCTCAACGGCAATCGTCCTCTTGTCAACAACTTCCCCAATACCGGCGCCGAGTTGGCTCCCGTCCTCAAAGAAGCGCTGAGCAAAAGCGGCGTATTTTACGAAGCCCATCAGGCGCGCTGGGTCGCCGGCCAGATCCAGACCGAACAGCTATTGCAGGAACCGCAAGGGAAGCTCTCCCAACTTCGGCCGCAGGTCGGCGAGTCGGTAACCACCGGATCGAGCACGAACGCTTCGGGTGCGGAGCGATCGCCTTCGACCATCGATGCAAAATCCTCGATGCATGCGATCGAACAGCCCACTCAACACAGCATCAGCGAACGCAACGACGCGAACCACCTGAGCAACAACGCCAGCCAACCGGCGGGGGACGAAGCCAGCCGTAGCAACGCCATGCGCAGCCAGCCGGGCACCATCCCCAGCGAACTCACCCCGCTGGTTCAGCAGCAACTCGATGCACTGGCCACCCAGACTTTCACCTGGCAAGGCCAGATCTGGCCAGGCCAGCAGATGGCCTGGGAAATCGACGAAAAGCAGGGCAATGCCCGGCGCAGCGACGAAGAACCAAGCGGCCAATGGCAAACCCGTCTCAAACTGACACTGCCTCAACTGGGCGGCATCGAAGCGACACTACGCCTGCGCCCCGGCAATGAAGTGGATATCGCCTTATCGACCGATAGCAATACCAGCGAAGCCATGCTTGCGGCGGCAGCATCCCGGCTCAAGGAACAATTTGAAAGTGCCGGCCTGAACCTGACCCAGTTCATGGTGAAAAATGGCTCGCTCGCCGAGTGACGCGACGCGCGAGGCGATCGCCCTCGCTTACCAGCAGACCGATGCGGCACCGCGCGTCGTCGCCCGCGGCAAGGGCGTCATTGCTGAAGAGATCATCCGCCGTGCCCGCGAACACGGCGTCTATGTGCACGAATCACCGGAACTCGTCGCCCTGCTGACCCAGGTCGATATCGATGAAAGCATTCCACCGCAGCTGTACATGGCGGTAGCCGAGCTGCTGGCCTGGCTTTACCAGCTGGAACGCGGCAACAGCGGGCTGCCGCCACCGATCTAGGCTTTAGACAAACGCTCGATTGCCGGCAGGAAGACTTCGGTCACCAGGACCTGCTCGCTGCCCAGACAGTGCAACGAACGCCGAGCCCAGAGGCAACGCGGCATCGCGCCCAGGCTTTGCGCCCGCCGATACAAAGGGTGCCGTGCATCGAGCCGGAGAAACTCGATTCCGCCCCGGCGGAATCCGGGATAGGCGAAAAGCAGCGAGCCCAGCGAACGGCTACCCAAACGCGCCAGCCAGCGCCGCATTCGCCCCCGGCTGCTCGCCGCCAGCGTCGTGTGCGCGAAGATCACCGGTACGCCATCGCATTCCAGCGCCACCTCGCGGACCCAGGCCGGTTGGGCCAGGCAGGGTGAAGCCAGCCCTGCATCGGCCAGCGCCCGGCCTTTACCGAAATGCAGCAGTCGAACGCGAAAGGCGCCGCTGTTGCGCAGGCAGCGCGCCGTCAACGAGGTCGGCTCGGTCAGCCACGAGGTCAACGACGGGCTGCACGCACCGCGTGGCAGGCGGGCGCGCCAGGGATTGGACGTCATTACTGCGGCCGCGGCGCCTTGTCGATACCGCTCAGTTTGCTGCCCGGCTTGATGCCGCGCTGGGCAAACCAGCCGAGATTCATTTCCAGCGCATAACGCGCCGGCTTGCGGGCGCAATGGTTATCCTCGGTCTGCGGCTTCATGTCTTCGATATTGATGATGTACCCATCGGCATCGATGAAAGCGACCGACAGGGGCAACAGGGTATTGCGCATCCACATGCAATGCGTATTGGCCTGCGGGAAAACAAACAGCATGCCGTGTTGCAAGGGCATGCTCTGGCGGTTCATCAAACCGAGCTGGCGATTCGGGTCGGTCGCCGCCACCTCCGCTTCGATCCGGTGAAAACCTGCACTCAATTCCATCACCGGCATCGCCCCCTGAGCCCAGGCGGCAGCACTGAAAACCAGGCCGAACACACAGCCAACCAGCGTTTTATTCATTGAATCTTCCTTGCAAATCCTTGTAGCTGCCGTCGATCTGTCGCCATTGCCCCAGCGCCAGACCGTCCAGGCCGACTGCCCCGATGGCAGCCCGAATCAAACGCAGCGTAGGATACCCGATCGCTGCGGTCATCCGCCGCACCTGGCGGTTCTTGCCCTCGCTGATACGGATTTCCAGCCACGAGGTGGGAATGGCGGCGCGAAAGCGGATCGGCGGGTCGCGCTCCCACAATCCTTCCGGCGTATCGATCAGCCTGACCCTGGCCGGCTGCGCCGTGAAATCGGAGAGCCGGATACCGGCCCGCAAGCGATCCAAGGCGGCTTCGTCCGGCACACCTTCGACCTGCGCCCAATAAGTCTTTTCCAGCTTGTGCTTCGGGTCGGCAATCTTCGCCTGCAACTTGCCGTCATCGGTCAGGATCAGCAGGCCTTCGCTATCGGCATCCAGGCGGCCGGCGACATAGACCCCTTTGACCTGGATGAATTCGTCGAGCGCCCGCCACTTGCCTTCCGGCGTGAACTGGCTGAGTACCCCGTAAGGCTTGTTGAAGAAAACGATGGAAGACACGAATCAGGCTTGTCCGGTAACGGAAAACACGCGATTTTCGCCGATTTTCATCGCCGCCCCCAGCTCAATGGTAGAAGGCGTAAGCAATCAGCACCGAACCGACCAGGCCGACGGCATCGGCAATCAGTCCGCAAGCCAGGGCATAGCGCGTCCGGGTGATGTTGACGCTGCCGAAATAGACGGCCAGCACGTAGAAGGTCGTTTCCGTCGAGCCCTGGATAATCGCCGCCAGCTTGCCCTGGAAGGAATCGACCCCATAGGTCGTCATCACATCGACCATCAGGCCACGTGCCCCGCTACCAGACAGCGTCTTCATCAGTCCGACCGGCAGTGCCGGCACGAAATCGTCGTTCAGTCCCACCGCCAGCACCACGCTACGAATTGCCTCGATCACGTAATTCATGCAACCGGTGGTACGGAACACCGATATCGCCACCAGCATGGCAATCAGATAGGGAACGATCTGGATGGCGACAGCGAAGCCCTCCTTGGCGCCCTCGACGAAGCTTTCGTAGACATCGATGCCGCGCCACGCCGCCACCGCGACGAACAAGACGATGATCGAGACGATCAGGCCACTGCCCAGCAGACCGATCATCTGCGCCATCTGCTCCGGCGGCATGCCGGCCAGCCACCAGTACAAGCCCCCCATCAGCAGCGCAAAGCCGGCAAAGAAGGCGAGCACGGGGCGGCAGAACAGGTTGATGCGCTGCCAGATGGCGACCGCCACCAGACCGGCGCAGAACGATACAAAGGTGCCGAGCAGCGTCGGCAGGAAGATGTCGGCGGCGTTGAAGCCGACCAATCCCTGCTTGAGGGCGATGCTCTGCCGGATGGCGATCACCGAAGTCGGAATCAGCGTGATGCCGGCGGTGTTGAGCACCAGGAACATGATCATCGGATTGCTCGCTGTGTCCTTGTGCGGGTTGATCTCCTGCAACTCGCGCATCGCCTTCAGCCCGAGCGGCGTGGCGGCGTTATCCAGGCCCAGGATATTGGCGCTGAAATTCATCACGATGCTGCCGCTGGCCGGATGACCGGATGGGATATCCGGGAAAACGCGCCGAAAGAACGGCCCGACGGCCCGCCCGAATAACTGGATCAGACCGCCCTGCTCGCCGATCTTCATCACCCCCAGCCACAGGCTCATGATACCGACCAGACCCAGCGAAATATCGAAACCGGTCTTGGCCGTATCGAACAGGCCATTGAGCACCCGGGTGAAAACCTCCAGGTCGCCCTGCAGCAACTGCAGGAGCGCCGCGACAAAGCCAATGAGGATGAAGCCGACCCAGATTCGATTGAGCACGTTGGAATGGCTGCCTGATTTGCAAGGAACAGGCGGGCATGAAGATGGAAAGGCAGCCAGTCTAGTGGAGCCCCCGCCAATTGTCGAAACCGCCGCTGCCGGCTGACTGCCGGCTCAATCCTGCCCGCAGACGCTGGAAAGCCAGGCTGACGGCAACGCCGGCAGCCCCCATGCCGCTTGCCAACGCCCATATTCGGCTTGCGGCAACTGCACCAGCACGGGTGCCGCATCGGCATCCAGCCAAGCGGCCAAGGTCGTCATGTCCGCCTCCGACATCGCGGTACACCCCGCTGTCGGCACACCATCACGCGCCCAGACATGCAGGAAGATGCATGAACCGCCCCCCGGCACCGGTGGCGCGCTGTTGTGCGCCACCACCGCCCCCACGGCGTAACGCCGGTCATCCCGCAACATGTCTTCGCATGACGACCAGTCCGGCGAAGCAACGCCTGAGCGGTCGACGATCCGGTTGTAATAGCGCGAGGCCGGATCATCGACCGCCTTGAGAGCGGCGGTCGCCGACAGGTAAGGCATACGGAGAGCGCGCGCAAAGGCACTCTCTGGCATGGCTTCGCCAAACAAGGCGGTAATGGCAAAGACCCCGGCCGGCGCACAGTCATCACCTTCGATTTTTTGCCGCTCACCGCCGACCATCTCGCGCGGATGCAAGCCGCGCCCCCAGGCCAGGCCGGCTCGTCCGAGCATCACGGCAATCGGTAAGCCGGATGGCTGCCATGCCTCATTCCCGACCGAGCGCGAAAAACAAAACAACCGACCGGAAACGGCATCCCAGCCAGATGCCACACAAAGCAACAGCTGCCTGGATCGAGGGATGGATTGCAACAAGGGGACCATGAACGAGACTGCCAGAAGCTCAATAGTTGAATTGCCCGCTATCCTCGGCCAACTCAACAGCCAAGCGCAAGAATCCTCGTCAAAGCCCAATACGCTCACCACCGCGCCAAGCGCTTAATTCGCACATACAATTCAGTCCAATATGCGAGGCAACCCATCCGTGACAACAGCGCAGTTTACCGATCAGCCTTGCATGGCCCAGCCGATCGACTGATCGCGTATCAATCTTTAAATGAACCGACGGCCAAACAGTTATCCGGCCTACCCCAGGACCCTTTCCCATGTTTCAACACATCGACGCTTACGCCGGCGACCCCATCCTGTCCCTGATGGAAACCTTCAAGAGCGATCCCCGCAGCGACAAAGTGAACCTGTCCATCGGACTCTACTACGATGCCCAGGGCGTCATCCCGCAGCTCGGCTCGGTACAGGAAGCGTATGGCCGCATCGAAGGACGACGTGCCGTACCCAGCCTTTATCTGCCGATGGAAGGCATGAAAGCCTACCGCGATGCCATCCAGAGCCTGCTTTTCGGCGCCGAGCATCCGGCCCGCAACGCCGGGCGCATCGCCACCATCCAGACACTGGGCGGCTCCGGTGCGCTGAAGGTTGGCGCGGATTTCCTCAAACGCTATTTCCCGCAATCCGAGGTCTGGGTCTCCGATCCAACCTGGGACAACCATGTCGCCATCTTTGAAGGTGCCGGCTTCAAGGTTCACACCTATCCTTATTTCGACCCGCAGACCCTGGGTGTGGCATTCGACAAGATGCTGCAAACGCTTTCCGACCTGCCGGCGCAAAGCATCGTGCTGCTTCACCCCTGTTGCCACAATCCAACCGGCTCCGACCTCACGCCGACGCAATGGGACCAGATCATCGAAGTCATCCGCCATCGCGCCCTGATCCCTTTCCTGGATATCGCCTACCAGGGATTTGGCGCGGGCATGACCGAGGATGCCTACGCCATTCGGGCGCTTGCCGCGGCAAACGTTTCCTTTCTGGTCGCAAACTCGTTCTCGAAAATATTCTCGCTCTACGGCGAACGGGTCGGCGGACTGTCGGTGGTCTGCACCGATGCCGATGCGGCCGAACGCGTCCTTGGCCAACTGAAGGCGACCGTCAGACGCAATTATTCGAGCCCGCCGATGTTCGGTGCAGAACTGGTCAGCACCGTCCTCGCCGACCCGCAGCTCAAAACCGACTGGCTGACTGA
>Ga0062383_10000397_pt1 | contig 11342 bp, 11 predicted proteins | sample DOMMetBare3Fresh_FD_59508 | JGI IMG/M metagenome (GOLD analysis project Ga0062383, IMG submission 59508) | Wetland sediment microbial communities from St. Louis River estuary, USA, under dissolved organic matter induced mercury methylation -... | ecosystem: Environmental > Aquatic > Freshwater... | reverse complement strand
CGCGGTACTGCCGTAGGAACACCCGGAGGAGGTACTTGGCCTGGAACGCCGTGATGGACGGCTCGATGCCGTGACCGGTGACGTCACCGATCACCGCCGCGATCCGGGTGGGCGCCACCCGGAACACGTCGTAGAAGTCACCGGCCATCAGGCCGGTGCCCGCCTGGTAGACGCGCCCCAGCTCGAAACCGGGGAAGTCGGGCAGGTCTTCGGGAGCGAGGCGCGCCGCCCAGCGGCGGGGGGCCAGCTCCTCCTGGGACAGCACCTCCTCGGCCCGTCGCTCGAGCAGGATGCGGTCCTCGGCCAGGCGAGCGTCGCGGCGGAAGTCCCGGGCGTAGAACACCGACAGGCCCACCGGAACGAGGATGACGGCGAAGAAGGCGTCCGCCTGATTGATCGCCCACACTGCGTCCACCGCCGACGCCACCGCGATCACGGCGTACAGCGTGACGGTGTGCAGCTCCTTGCGGTAGCTGGCCCGTGCCAGGACCGTGGCGTCGGCGCTGTCGCCGAGCTCGTCCTCGATGCGCTCCCAGACGCGCTGCATCCGTTGGGCTGATCGACCCCACACCAGGGCGGCCAGCAGGGATGCGACGGCGACGACGGCCAGGATCGGCTTGTCCATCTTCCGGACAGGGTACTGGGCGTGACCCGACCGAGGAACCGGGACGTCTCAGGTGGTGCCCGGCACCGGGGTGCGCTCGCCCGTCCACGCCGACACGTCCACACCGAGCTGCTTCATGCCGAAGATCACGGCCTTCGGGTCGATGGTGGCGGGGGCCCAGTCGTACTGCCACATGCGCTCGTCCCCCGTGGCCTTCACGAAGCGGGCCGTCTGGTCGATGGTGAGCAGGGCGCCACGGCGGCTGGTCATGCGCTCGAAGCGGTCGGCGTGAGCAGCATCGAGCACGTAGTTCATCGAGTCGCACTGGTGCACGATGTCGTCGTTGTTCCAGTCCCACGGCGTGGTGCTGATGTGCACCAGGGCACCGTTCTCTGGCGTCACCACGCCCTCGCGGGCCCCCAGCTCGACCGGGGCCAGGCAGCAGGCGCAGTAGCTCTTCAGGGTCAGGTCCTGGCCCTGGAAGGCGGGCATCCGCGAGATGGCTACCGACTCGAGGGCACAGCCGGCGTAGCAGTGGAACCGGCCGTCGATCCACACCTCCACCTGGCTCGGGAAGCTGGAGAAGGGCTGAAACTTGAGCAGGTTGACGTTGACCGAGTCCTGGTCGACGACGCAGATGATCCCGAGCTGCAGCTCCTTGTAGCCTTGGACGATCTGGCGCCGATCGAGCCCGGTGCCTTCGTGCACGGCGCGCAGGTTGGGTCCTCGACCGTGCTCGCACCAGAACTCGTAGACAAACTGGCGCAGCTGCTTCGCCGGCTCGGAGAACTCGAAGGCAGGCACGTTCTGCGGCATGCGGGCGAGTCTGACACACCGTCAGATACCTAGTCTCCAGGCATGGATGGCCTCGATGTCGACCGAGCCCGCGCCCTCACCCCCGGCTGCGAGCACGTGCTGCACCTCAACCACGCCGGCGCGTCGCTGCTCCCCCAGCCGGTGCTCGACGCCATGGTGGGGCACCTCGAGCTGGAGGCGCGGATCGGGGGCTACGAGGCCGCCGACGCCGCCGCCCCCCTCCTCGCCCGCACCTACGCCGCGCTGGCGGAGCTGATCGGGGCCGGCACCGATGAGATCGCCCTGACGGACTCCGCCACGCGGGCATGGGACACGGCCGTGCACTCCCTGCCCCTCGCGGCGGGCGACCGGGTCCTGATCAGTCGAGCTGAGTACGGCTCCAACGCGATCACCCTCCTGCAGCTCCAGCAGCGCACCGGATGCCGGGTGGAGCTCGTCGAGGACGACCGGGCGGGCCAGATCGACCTCGAGGCCCTCGAGCGGGCCCTCCAGCACGGCGGGGTGGCCCTCGTGTCCCTCGTCCACGTGCCCACCCAAGGCGGACTGGTGAACCCGGCTGCTGAGGTGGGGCGCCTCTGCCGCGACGCCGGGGCACTCTTCGTGCTCGACGCCTGCCAGTCGGCGGGCCAGCTTCCTCTCGACGTCGAGGAACTGGGGTGCGCGGTGCTCGCGGCGCCCGGTCGCAAGTTCCTGCGCGGCCCGCGCGGCACCGGCTTCCTCTTCGTCCGCCGGGACCTCCTCCCCCGCACCGCACCCGTCATGCTCGACATCCACGCCGCCACCTGGGTCGCCCCCGACCGCTACGAGGTGCACCAAGACGCCCGACGCTTCGAGATGTGGGAGTACGACGCGGCCGCCCGCATCGGTCTCGGGGTCGCGGTCGACCACGCCCTTGGCTGGGGCATCGATGCCATCGCGGAGCGCGACCGAACACTCGCCGTGGGGCTGCGCGACCGCCTCGCCGCGATCCCCCGTGTCACCGTGCGGGACCAGGGCGAGCGGCGGTGCGCCATCACCACCTTCACCGTCGACGGTGTGGCCCCCGAGGAGGTCAAGGCGCGCCTGCGCGCCCAGGCCGTCAACGTCGCAGTCAGCCCGGCCACGTCTGCGCAGCTCGATCTCCCCCACCGCGGCCTGGAGGACGTGATACGTGCCTCAGTCCACTACGTGACCACCGATGACGAGCTCGACCGCTTCGCGAGCCTCGTGCGGACGATCGCTCGGGTCCGGTGACCCGGCGAACAGCTACGACCTCTTGCGCACCCGCATCTTGATGGGTGTGGCGCCGAGGTCGAACCCCTCGCGGAGGCTGCGCTCGAGGTAGCGCAGGTAGGTGGGCGGGACCTCACGGTTCGCGAACAGGGTGAACGTGGGCGGGTCGATGGCCGCCTGCGTGGCGTAGAGGACCTTCACGCCGTGCGGGCCCGGCTGCGCTTGCTGGGCGGCCCGGATCACCTCGTTGACGCGACGGGTGGGGACCCGACGGTGGTAGTCCTCGATGCTCATCGACAGCGCCGGCATGAGCTTGTGCACGCCCTTGCCGGTGAGGGCGGAGATCTTGAGCACCGGGGCCTCGCCGATGAAGCGGAGCCGCTCGGCGATCTGGTAGTCGAGATCCGCGCGGGCCTCGGCGTCGGTGAGCAGCTCGTGCTTGTTCAGCAGTACCACCACGGGGCTGCCGGCGGCATCGATCCGCTCGGCCAGCCGCTGGTCCTGGGCGGTGACACCGACCGTGGCGTCGATGATGAGCAGCGCCACGTCGGCCTGGTCGACGGCCTGGAGCGCCCGGACCAAGGAGTAGTACTCGGTGGCCTCGTCGATCTTGGCCTTGCGGCGCATGCCAGCCGTGTCGACGAACCGGATCGGACCGTCGTCGGTCTCCACGACCGTGTCGATGGTGTCCCGTGTGGTGCCAGGCATGTCGTGGACCACCGCCCGCTCCTCACCGATGAGGCGGTTGAAGAGGGTCGACTTGCCCACGTTGGGGCGGCCCACGAGGGCCACGGAGAACACGCGCTCCTCCTCCGGAGCATCATCGTCGGCGTCAAGGCCCGCCGCCGCACGCGGCTCCTGGTGCGGCAGCACCTCGACGAGGCGATCGAGGACGTCGCCCGCGCCACGACCGTGGAGCGCGCTGATCGGGTGCGGATCCCCGAGGCCGAGGGAGAGTGCCTCCCAGATGAGGCCCTCCCGGTTGGCGTCATCGACCTTGTTCACGACGAGCAGCACCTTGCCGCGCGCCAGGTTGCGCACCACCTCGGCAATGCGGCTGTCCTCCTCGGTGACGCCGGTGACGGCGTCCATCACCAGCAGCACCGCGTCCGCATCACGGATGGCCTGCTCGCTCTGACGGCTCACCTTGGCGTCGAGGTCGGACCCGCCGGGCATCCAGCCGCCGGTGTCCACGAGCGTGAACGGGACGCCTTGCCACTCTGCATCCACCTCCTTGCGGTCACGGGTGACGCCGGGCTTCTCCTCCACGATCGCGACACGGTGGCCGACGATGCGGTTGACGAGAGTGGACTTGCCCACGTTGGGGCGGCCCACCACGGCGACGGTGGGAAGCGTCATCGCACGTCCTCTAGCACGCGACCACCCAGGCCCAGGGCGACGCGCAGCGCGTGCCCATCGGTGCTGATGACCTCGACCGGGCGAGGGAGGTCCTCGGGGCCGGTGCCATCGAGGAAGCGGCCGTTGGACAGGCACACGTCGGGCAACAGGTACCGGTGGCCATCCGGTTCTGCGGCTAGAGAGCGGGCCAGGTCCTCCCCCACCAGCAAGCCGGTGACTCCGGTCGTGCCGCCGAAGAAGTGGTTGTCGACCGGGACGACGCGCACGTCGGGGCGTCCCAAGCGCGCCACCAGGGGCTCCAGCACCCGTGCCCCGTAGGTGCCGGTGAGGATGCCGACTGGGGCGTGGCGTGACGGACGCACGTGCACCATCTGGCCCGGAGTGGCCCGCGTGCCCCGGTAGGGCTCGTAGTCGGCGTCGACGGAACCCGACGAGTCGGCCCAGGCGAAGAAGCCCTCCTGGCGGCCGGTGGCGTCGGTCTTGTGGCCGAAGAGCTCCAGCTCCAAGGTACGGGCCATCCCCACGCCGTCCTCGTGCATGGAGAACCCCTCGTACGCTTCGGCCTCGGGGAAGGGACGGTCGGCCAGCAGGTAGTACTCGTCACTCACGAACGCGAGGCGCCGGCCGAGCACCCGCCGGTAGACCGCCTGCCAGTCCTCCACGCTGTCGACCACCGCGGCGGCCTCGGCTGTCGTGTGCGGCCGCATGCGGCCCTCGTCGTTGTAGCGACTGACACCGAGGGGCACGACGCAGAGCGAGGCCAGCTCGGGGAAGCGGTCGAGCACGCCGGCCAGCGTGTCGTCGAGCACCGCACCGTCGTTGAGGCCCGGGCACACCACCACCTGGCCGTGCACCTCGATGCCGTGGTCGAGCAGGGCGCGCAGCCAGCGCAGGCTCGTGGCACCGCGACGGTTCCGCAGCATGTCGGCCCGCACCTCAGGGTCGGTGGCGTGGATCGAAACGTTGAGCGGGCTGAGTCGCTCGGTGACGACGCGCTCGAGGTCGGCCTCGGTGAAGCGGGTGAGAGTGGTGAAGTTCCCGTAGAGGAAGCTGAGCCGGTAGTCGTCGTCCTTGAGGTACAGGCTCTTCCGCAGGCCAGGCGGCAGCTGGTAGATGAAGCAGAACTCACAGTGGTTGTCACAGGTGCGAACCTGGTCGAACAGGGCCGATTGGACCTCCACGCCAAGCGGCTCGCCCGCCCGCTTGACCACCTCGATGGTCAGCTCGAGACCACCCCGCGCCACGTCCAGCACCGGGTCCGCCTCGTCCACGAGGAAGCGCCACTGGATGATGTCGCGCGGCACCTGGCCGTCGATGGCCCGCACCTCGTCCCCCACCCCCACACCTGCACGCGCGGCGGGCGACCCCGGAGCGACAGCGACAACTCGAGGGGCAGGCATCGGCCAAGGCTACGGCGCTGCCCCGACGAACCCGCAGTTACCCTGGGCCGGGATGGCCGTCGACAAGGTGCTCCTGGCTGCCCCGCGCGGCTTCTGCGCCGGGGTGGAGATGGCCATCAAGGCCCTGGCCTGGATGGTGCGGGCCTTCGAGCCGCCCGTGTACTGCTACCACGAGATCGTCCACAACCGGCTGGTGGTCGATCGCTTCCGCGACCTTGGCGTGGTGTTCGTCGATGACATCGCCGCGGTGCCGCCCGGCCGGCCCATCATGCTCTCCGCCCATGGCTCAGCCCCTGAGGTGGTGGCGGCGGCGCGGGAGAACGGTGGCTACGTGGTCGACGCCGTCTGCCCCCTGGTCACCAAGGTGCACCACGAGGTCAAGGTGCGGGCCGGCAAGGGCTACCAGATCGTGTACGTCGGCCACGAGGGCCATGAGGAGGCGGTGGGCACGATGGCGGTGGCTCCAGGCGCCATCCATCGGGTGGAGTCCGTCGAGGAGGTCGATGCGCTCCCCGCCCTGGAGCAGCCGGTCGCCCTGCTGGCCCAGACAACGCTCTCGCACAACGACTGGGCGGCGGTGGCCGCCCGCGCGAGCGAGCGGTTCCCCGACCTGTGGCGCCCTGGTCGGAGCGATCTGTGCTTCGCCACCACGAACCGGCAATCGGCCCTCGGTGAGATCGCGCCTCGCTGCGATGCAGTGGTGGTGATCGGCTCGGCGAACTCGTCCAACACCCGGGCCCTCGAGCGCCTAGCCCGCGACTCCGGCGCCTCTCAGGTGTTCCGGGTCAACTCCCCTGACGAGCTGCCTGCCGACCTGAGCGGAACCGTCGGCATCACCGCGGGCGCCTCCGCGCCAGAGGAGCTGGTGGATGCGGTGATCGCCCGCCTCGCGCCCTCGGGCGGCGTTGAGGAGGTGCGCATCACCGAGGAGGACGAGTACTTCCCTCCCCCCCGGGAGCTGCGCGACCTCCTCACCGCCATCGACGTCCTCGCCACCCTCAGCCTCGGGGCCTCCGTGCCCGATCGTCCCGGCCTCCGTGACCGCGACCTCCACGCCAGCGACGTGCTGGCACAGCTCAAGCCGTGACGCGGATGGCCGCCGCGGTGCACTGCTCTGGGTAGCTCTCCGCGCACGGACCGCTCGCCCAGGTGTCCACGGTCTGGCCCTCGGCGAGGCCGGCGAAGACGCCGACCTTGATGCCGTCGGCGGCCTGGCCCGTGAGCTTCGTGTCGGTGGTGACCGTGTAGGAGATCTTGCGACCCTGCCCTGGCGCGAGGTCGGCCTCGACCAGGAGGGTGCCGATCACGTTGCTGTCGGCGGGCGTGCAGATCGGGGGGTCGTCGCTCGAGATGACGGCATCCGGATCCACATCCTCGGCCGGGGTGCAATCCTCGGTGACGGGCGTGAAGGGGGTGATGGCGGTGATCGTCCCCACGAGGTCAGGCGCTCGGTCGGGCAGCGCCACACCGGAGCCATCCGGCGCTTCGTCGATGCCGCCGCTTCCGGTGTCGACCTCGTTGTCATCGCTGCAGGCGACGGTGAGCAGGGCCAAGGACAGCAGAGCGGCCCCGAGGGCCTTCGTTGATCTCATGCGTGTTGGACGATCCGGGCACGAGGTCTGGTTCCCCCTCTAGCCTGGGCCGCATGGTTGCCACCAGCTTCACCGCCATGGACGTCTCCACCGCCGATCAGTGGGCGGTCATCGGGGCCGAGACCGCCCGGAACCAGCCTCGGGTGGCCGAGCAGGTGCTCGGCCTCCTGCGCTCGCTGGCCGACATCACGGACGGGTTCTCCACTGACCAGCTCACGCACTGCCTCCAGACCGCCACCCGGGCCGAGCGCGACGGCGCCGACGACGAGGTGGTGGTGGCGAGCCTCTGCCACGACGTCGGCAAGGCCATCAGCGTGCCCGGTCATCCCCAGATCGCCGCCGCGATCCTGCAGCCGTATGTCAGGCCCGAAGTCCACAAGATGATCCTCGTGCACCAGGACTTCCAGGGTGCCCACTACTACCACCACTTCGGTGGCGACCCCGACGCCCGCGAGAAGCACCGAGCCGAGCTCAGCCCTGAGGAGTGGGAGCTGGCCGAGCGCTTCGCCGACGAGTGGGACCAGAAGGCGTTCGATCCCGACTATGACACCTTGCCCCTCGAGCACTTCGAGGACCGCGTGCGTGCGCTGTTCAGCAAGGCCAAGCTTCTCTAGATCGTTCTAGACGAGCGTCTCCAGCACGACGGCCACGCCGTCCTCGACGTGGCTCAGCGTGCCCTCGTCGACAGCGACGCGCACGCTCTCATGCGCGTTGCCCATCGCGATGCCCCGACCGGCCCACCGCAGCAATGCCAGGTCGTTGTGGTTGTCGCCGAAGGCGATGACCTCCTCGGCCTCCACGCCCAGGCGAAGGCACACCTGCTGGATGCCGAAGGCCTTGTCGACGCCGTCGCCGGTGACCTCGACGAAGGGGGCTCCTGAGGTGGTGGCCAGGCACCGGGACGGCATCAGTGGGGTGAGGGCGTCGAGGAGCTCGTAGAACTGCACCTGCTCGTGGGCGACCATCAGCTTGCGGATGGCGGCCGGCCGGTCACCGGCCACCAGGTCGGGGCTGGCCGGCCGGTCGAGTCGTGGCCGGTAGGCGATGAAGCGCTCCTCGTAGTGCAGGTCCTCGGCCGTCTCCCACCCGTAGAAGCATCCGGGCAGGCCCTCGTCGAGAGCGACGAGGATCTCGTCGACGACGTCGTCGTCGATCGGGTGCTCGGCCAACGACTGGCGACGGGGAACGTCGTACAGCGATGCCCCGTTGGAGCACACGACGAGGTCGATCCCCGTCACGGGCTCGATCAGCGGCTCCGCCGTCCATTGGCTGCGGCCGGTCGCGGCCACCACATGGATGCCCGCCTCTACGACGGCCTGGATGGCAGCCCTGGTCCTCTCTGACACGACGTCACCCAGGCCGAGCAAGGTCCCGTCGAGGTCGGAGGCCACCAGCCGGATCGGTCGGCTCACCGGGGTGGGTTGGGGTGGCCGACCCGCACCTGCGCCTCGTCGAACAGCACCTGCAGCTCCTGGTGGAGCCGTTGGGTGAGGGCCGCTATAGCGCTGCGGGGCATGCGCCCCTGCTCCGTCCGAGCCGGCGGAGGGATCGGGTCGCCCACCACGAGCACGAGCTTCTGCCGTCGAGGACGCTTGGCACCCTTGGGCAGCATGGCCTCGCTCCCACCGATCCCCACGGGGATGATCGGCACGCCGGTCTTGGCAGCCACGTAGGCGGTGCCGTCGAAGAGCTCCTCCACCACCGGACCGTGGCACCGGGTGCCCTCGGGGAACATCACCAGGGGGCTGCCGCCGCTGACGATGTCGGTGCACGCCTTCAGGGCATCGCGGTCGGCGCTGCCCCGATGCACCGGGAAGGCGCCGAGCATCGTCACGAACCACCCGAGCGGCCTCGACTTCCAGATCGAGTCCTTGCCCATGTAGCGCATCGGCCGCGCGGTGACCAGCGACGCCAGACCGAAGTCGACGTTGCTGCGATGGACTGGAGCCAGCACGAAGGCGCCGGTGGTCGGGATCTTGTGGCCCCCGACCACCTCCACCCGCCCAACCAGCTTGAACACGAGGGCCAAGATGCCACGGACGATCCCGTAGGAGATGCGGGTGCCGCGAGTGGGATCTCCCCTCCAGATCTCGACGTCGTCTCCGGGTCGGGGCTCAGGCATGGTCGGCCAGTCGCGCCGCGAGGAGCTCCACGATCGTGTCGACGCCGAGGCCCGTGGTGTCCAGGACGAAGGCGTCGTCGGCTTCGACGAGCGGTGACATCTCGCGTCCCTGGTCGAGCGCGTCGCGTCGGGCCAGGTCGGCGGCGACGGTCTCGTAGTCGAGATCGGTGACCTCCTGGGAGCGGCGCTGGGCCCGTACCTCCGGGTCGGCCGTGAGGTACACCTTGAGCTCGGCATCGGGAAACACCACGGTGCCGATGTCACGGCCCTCGAGCACACCTCCGTCGTGGGCCGCCACCCATTCCCGCTGGCGCCGCACCATCTCGCCGCGCACCGCAGGATTGGCAGCCACGATGCTGACCGCCCGGCTCACCTCGGGTCCTCGGATCTCGATGGTGGCGTCCACACCGTCGACGGTCACGCGATCCCGCCGGACGTCCAGATCGATGTGCCCGACGACGCGTGCGAGCTGGTCCGCCTCCGAGGGGTCGACGCCGCGACGAAGGGCCGCAAAGGTGACCGCGCGGTACATGGCGCCGGTGTCCAGGTAGTCCAGGCCGAGGCGGTCGGCCAGCGCCTTCGCCACCGTTGACTTGCCGGACCCTGCCGGTCCGTCGATGGCGATGATCCTCACGAGGGATGGACCATAGTGCCGGCGTCGCTCGGCGCCCGCAGCTCCTCGAGGAGGTGCCAGAAGCCCGGGAACGTCTTGGCGACGCAGGCAGGGCCGGCGATCCGGATGCCCGGCACCCGCAGGCCCGCCACTGCGAACGACATCGCCATGCGGTGATCGTCATAGGTCTGCACGGTGGCCGGGTGCATCGGGGCGGGGCGCACGAGGAACCCGTCCGCCTCCTCGACGGCGTCCACACCGAGCCGTCGCAGCTCGGCCACCACCGCGCCGATGCGGTCAGTCTCCTTGTCCCGGATGAACCCGATGCCCGTCACGCGGGTCGGGGTGTCGGCGAAGGCGGCGACCACCGCCAAGGTAGGGGCGGTGTCGGACATCTGGGCCAGGTTCGCCTCGATGCCGTGCAGGATCCCGGAGCCGATCACCGTGGTGGAATCGGCGCCGCGCTCCACCATGCTGCCCATCTGCTCGAGGAGGTCGACGAAGGCCAGGTCGCCCTGGAGAGCCGACCGTCCGAGGCCCCGCACGGTGACCCGTCCGTCGAGCAGTGCGGCGGCTGCGAACACGTAGGAGGCCGCGCTGGCGTCCGGCTCGATGACGTAGTCGGTGGCCGTGTACGCCTGTGGCGGCACCACCCACGTACGGTCATCGGGGCGTTCGACCGTCGCGCCGAAGCGGGCCATCACCTCCACCGTGAGGCTGACGTAGGGCTGTGACACCAGATCCCCGTCAAGGCGGGCCACGAGACCCCGCGGCATGGACGGACCGGACAGCAGCAGCCCAGAGAGGAACTGGCTCGACACGTCACCCCGCACGGCCACCTCGCCGCCCTGCAGGGTGCCGCCGCGGACCTCCACGGGCAGATGACCGGGGGCGCCCACGTCATGCACGGAGGCCCCCAGCACGCGCACCGCGTCGAGCACCTCACCCATCGGGCGCTCGCGCATCCGGTTGGCTCCGTCGATCCGCCGGAGCCCTTCGCCCACTCCGGCTACCGGGAGCAGGAAGCGGCTCGTGGTACCCGACTGCCGAGCGTCGACCAGGGCCGCGTCGGACTCCGGATGACCGGCGGTGCCCGTGACCACGAGGCGGCCCGCGGCCCAGTCGGTGTCGATCACGACGCCGAGGGCCCGCAGGCCCTCCACCATGGCCTCGGTGTCGTCGGCGTGCAGCGCGTTGCTGAGCGTGCTCGTGCCGTCGGCCAGGGCCGCGCACACCAGTGCTCGGTTGGTGATGCTCTTGGAGCCTGGCAGGTCGACGATGACGTCAACGGGCCCGCGCAGCGGCTCGATCGGCAGCGGGTCCGCCAAGGCCATCGTCACTCCAGCGGTGAGACCGAGGGCCGGTAGCCCTGTCCGACGAGCGTTTGGCGGAGCCGCTCGGCTGCCACCGCCTCCACAACCAGGATGAGGACGCCACGGTCGCCCTCGCTGGAGTGGGCGATCTCGAGGTCGGCGATGTTCACATCCAGCGTGCCCGCGAGGGTGGTCACCTCGGCCAGCACGCCGGCCCGGTCCGGCACCGGGATGCGAACCTCGCACAGGTCGACCAGGCCGCTCAGCCGAGACGGGAGGTTCGCCCGGGCGGCACGGGCCTGCTCGAGCAC
>Ga0062383_10000395_pt1 | contig 11366 bp, 9 predicted proteins | sample DOMMetBare3Fresh_FD_59508 | JGI IMG/M metagenome (GOLD analysis project Ga0062383, IMG submission 59508) | Wetland sediment microbial communities from St. Louis River estuary, USA, under dissolved organic matter induced mercury methylation -... | ecosystem: Environmental > Aquatic > Freshwater >... | reverse complement strand
TGAAGAACGCCGACACCGCGATGTACCACGCCAAGGCGGCCGGCCGGAACAATTACCAGTTCTTCGCCGAAGAGATGAACCGGGTTACCGCCGATCGCCTGAACATCGAGCGCAAACTGCGCCATGCCATCGCCCGCAACGAACTGGCCTTGTGCTTCCAGCCGCAATACAAGGCCGACGGTTCGAAACCGACCGGCGTCGAGGCCCTGCTCCGCTGGCACCATCCGACCGACGGCATGATCTCGCCCAATCGCTTCATCCCGGTCGCCGAGGAAACCGGCATCATCGTCGAAATCGGCGAATGGGTGCTGATCAACGCCTGCCGCGAGATGAAACGCTGGATCGATGCCGGCCTCGTGCCGATTCGCATCGCGGTCAATGTCTCGGCGCGCCAGTTGCGGCGTCGCGATTTTTGCGAAACCGTCGCCGGCGCCCTGGCCGAATCCGGCTTGCCGCCCGAGTTGCTGGAACTCGAAATCACCGAAAGCTCGGTGATGGAAAACCCGGAGGAGGCCATCCAGATTCTGCAGCGCCTCGGCCGGATGGGCATTTCACTGGCCATCGACGACTTCGGCACCGGCTACTCCTCGCTCGCCTACCTGAAGCTGTTCCCGATCGACCACCTGAAAATCGCCCGTTCCTTCGTTGCCGACATCGAGCACGACCTCAACGACCGGGCCATCGCCTTCGGCACCATCGCCCTGGCCCATTCGCTCGGCCTCAACGTCATTGCCGAAGGCGTCGAGACCGAAGACCAGCTCGAACTGTTGCGCAGCAATGGTTGCGACGAAATCCAGGGATTCCTGCTCAGCAAGCCGCTCAATGGTGCCGCCGCCTTCGCCTTCCTGCACGCCCACGACCGCTCGGAGTAAAATCACGCTCTTTGACATTGCATCAGGGAGTTCACATGACTCAGCGCACGCTGGCACGCTACCTCACCGAGGAACAACGTAACAAAGGTGTCATCACCGCCGATCTGAAATTCCTGATCGAGGTCGTATCCCGCGCCTGCCAGGCCATTTCCATCGCCATCGGCAAGGGCGGCCTGGGCGGCGTACTCGGCGAAGCCGGCAGCGACAACGTGCAAGGCGAAGCGCAGAAGAAGCTCGACGTCCTCTCCAACGACATCCTGCTCGACGCCAACGAATGGGGCGGCCACCTCGCCGCCATGGCCTCCGAGGAGATGGACCTGCCGCACCTGGTGCCGCATCGCTTCCCCAAGGGCGAATACCTGCTCACTTTCGACCCGCTCGACGGCTCCTCCAACATCGACGTCAACGTTTCGATCGGCACCATCTTCTCGGTCCTGAAGTGCCCGGAAGGCGCCGACCTGTCCACCCCGGCCGCCGCCGAAGCTGCCTTCCTGCAGCCGGGCACCGCGCAGGTTGCCGCTGGCTATGCCGTCTATGGACCGACCACGCTGCTCGTCCTCACCGTCGGCAACGGCGTCGCCGTGTTCACGCTCGACCGCGAACAGGGCTGCTTCATCCTGACCCAGGACAACGTGCAGATCCCGGCCGACACCAAGGAATTCGCCATCAACATGTCGAACCAGCGCTTCTGGGAAGCCCCGGTCAAGCGCTACGTCGACGAAATGGTGGCCGGCAAGGAAGGTCCACTCGGCAAGGATTACAACATGCGCTGGGTGGCCTCGATGGTGGCCGACGTGCATCGCATCATGACGCGCGGCGGCATCTTCATGTACCCGATGGACAGCAAGGTCCGCGCTCAGGGCGGCAAGCTGCGCCTGATGTACGAAGCCAACCCGATGGCCCTCCTCGTCGAACAAGCCGGCGGCGCCGCCACCACCGGCTATCAACGCATTCTCGACATCGTGCCGGGTAAGCTGCACCAGCGCGTCCCGGTCATTCTCGGCTCGAAAAACGAAGTCGAGCGCGTCACCGGCTACCACGCTGCCTGATTTGATGTAAATTCGATCGACCCAACCATAGGAAGCTTGCCCATGCACCCGCGTACCCTTGCCCTGCTCGTTGCCGCCGCAATCGCTGCCGGCTGCGTCAGCAACGAAGCGAAGAAGGAAGACACTCCGCCCCCCGCCGCCAGCAAGGCGGCCGAGCCGGCCCCGCCGCCGGCCAAAGCCAAGCCGGAATGCCCGCCCGAACCGACCGCCAAAAAGAAGGCAACGTCCAAAAAGGGCAGCAAAAAGGTCGAAGAAGCCCCCGCCGTCGATTGCGAACCGGCCAAGCCGAAAGCAGCAGCCAGCAGCAAGGCCGAAACATCGCCGCCAGCCAAGGAAAGCCCGGCCAGCGGCAAGACCTGCAACCCGTGCGTCGTCAAGTCACGGGACGGCACCTTCGAAGGCGAGGTGTACGGCACGCCTCCGGCCAACAGCAAATGGGCCAAATTGCAGATCGGCATGGAACAGCCGGAAGTTGAGCGCATTCTCGGCGGCACCAGCAACGACGTGCGTACCATGCCGACCGGCAAAGCCTTCATCCCCTTCTATTACGGCACCGACCGTTACCGCTACGAAGTCGTCTATCACGGCCAGGGCAGCGTCTCCTACACCGGCGGCAGCTGGGGTGGCGGCCGCGGCGTGTTGATGATGATCAACTACGATCCGAAGATGTAAACCACCCTATCCGGCAGGCATCTTGCCTGCCGGATCGCAACTTCGCCCTACCCAAAGAAGGCCTTTTCCCGGATAATTTCACCTTTTCAGCAGGCTGGATTTCCGGATCATGAGCGTCAGCAATCCCCCCAAGTTTTCTCCCCTGACCGGCGCTATCCGCGCCCTGGCCATGGATGCCGTGCAAAAGGCCAACTCCGGCCACCCGGGCGCCCCGATGGGCATGGCGGAAATTGCGGAAGTGCTCTGGCGCCGTCAATTGCGCCACAACCCGGCCAACCCGCACTGGCCCGACCGCGACCGTTTCGTGATGTCCAACGGCCACGGCTCGATGCTGGTCTATGCCCTGCTGCACCTCACCGGTTACGACCTGTCGATCGACGACCTGAAGAATTTCCGTCAATTGCACGCCAAGACCCCGGGCCACCCCGAGTTCGGTTACACCGCCGGCGTCGAAACGACCACCGGCCCACTCGGCCAGGGCATCACCAATGCGGTCGGCTTCGCGCTGGCCGAAAAGGTGCTGGCTGCCGAATTCAACAAGCCCGGCCACGAGATCGTCAATCACCACACCTACGCCTTCCTCGGCGACGGCTGCCTGATGGAAGGCGTTTCGCACGAAGCCTGCTCGCTCGCCGGCACGCTCGGCCTGGGCAAGCTGATCGCCTTCTGGGACGACAACGGCATCTCCATCGACGGCCATGTCGAAGGCTGGTTCACCGACAACACCCCGGCCCGCTTTGAAGCCTACGGCTGGCACGTCATCCCGAACATCGACGGCCACGACTCGGACGCCATCGAGCGCGCCCTGCTCGCCGCCAAGGCGGTCACCGACAAGCCCAGCCTGATCTGCTGCAAGACCACCATCGGCATGGGTTCGCCCAACAAGCAGGGCAGCCACGACTGCCACGGCGCACCGCTCGGCAACGACGAAATCGCCGCCGCCCGCGAATACATCGGCTGGCATCACCCGCCCTTCGAAATCCCGGCCGACGTTTACGCTGCCTGGAACGGCAAGCCGCGTGGTGCCATCTTCGAAGAAAACTGGAACAGCCGCTTTGCCGCCTACCGTGCCGCCTTCCCGGCCGAAGCCGCCGAGTTCGAACGGCGTGTCATCCAGCGCCAGCTGCCCGCCTCGTGGGAAGCCACCAAGGCAGCCTACCTTGCCGCCTGCCGCGACAAGGCCGAAAACATCGCGACCCGCAAGGCTTCGCAGAACGCCATCGCCGCCCTGGTCCCGGCCGTGCCGGAAATCTTCGGCGGCTCGGCTGACCTGGCCGGCTCCAACCTGACCTTCGTCAAGGGCAGCAAGGGCGTCACCCGTACCGAAGGCGGCAACTACTGCTACTACGGCGTGCGCGAATTCGGCATGACGGCCATCGCCAACGGCCTCGCGCTGCACGGCGGCCTGATTCCCTACACCGCGACCTTCCTGGTCTTCTCCGACTACGCCCGCAACGCCATCCGCATGGCGGCGCTGATGAAACAGCGCCAGATCATGGTCTACACCCATGACTCAATCGGCCTCGGCGAAGACGGCCCGACCCATCAGCCGGTCGAGCACATCCCCAGTCTGCGCATCATCCCCAACCTCGATGTCTGGCGCCCGGCCGACGCCACTGAAACGGCCATTGCCTGGACTTCGGCCATCGACCGCGCCGACGGCCCCAGCCTGCTTGCCCTGTCGCGCCAGAACCTGCCGACCGTGACGCAGAAGATCGCCGATGCCGATATCGCCAAGGGCGGTTACGTGCTGTCCGAATCGGATGGCGAAGCCCAGATCACGCTGATCGCCACCGGCTCCGAAATCAAGCTGGCGCTCGACGCCCAGGCCGCACTGGCCGGCGAAGGCATCCCGGCCCGCGTTGTCTCGATGCCCTGCACCAACGTCTTCGACCGCCAGAGCGCCGAATACAAGGCTTCCGTCCTCGGTGCCTGCCGCAAGCGCATCGCCATCGAAGCGGCGCACCCCGATTTCTGGCGCAAATACGTCGGCCTGCACGGCGCCGTGATCGGCATCGACCGTTTCGGCGAATCCGCTCCGGCTGGCCAGCTCTTCGAACTATTCGGTTTCAGCGTCGCCAACGTAGTCAAGACGGCGAAAGAACTTTTGTCCTGATTTCTAAAATTAAACGAGAGAGGAAGCCCATGGCTATCAAAGTTGCTATCAACGGTTTTGGTCGTATCGGTCGCTGCACCCTGCGGGCAATTTACGAACAGGGTCTGCAGAACGAATTCGAGGTGGTCGCCATCAACGCCTCCGGCGACCTGACCACCAACGCCCACCTGCTGAAATACGACACCACGCACGGCCGTTTCCGCACCAGCGTCGAAACCGAAGGCGAAAACTGCATCATCATCGATGGCAAGAAGATCGCCTTCTACTCGACCAAGGATCCGAAGGGCGTCAATTGGGCCGACCACGGCGTCGACGTGCTGCTCGAATGCACCGGCGCCTACACCACCAAGGCCAAGGCCCAGGCCCTGCTCGACCAGGGCGCCCAGCGCGTGCTGATCTCCGCCCCGGGCGGTGACGATGTCGACACCACCATCGTCGTCGGCGTCAACGAAGGCGCCCTCAAGGCCGGCATGACGGTCGTTTCCAACGCCTCGTGCACCACCAACTGCCTGGCTCCGGTCGCCAAGATCCTGTCCGACAGCATCGGCATCAAGCAAGGCCTGATGACCACCATCCACGCCTACACCAACGACCAGGTCACCGTGGACGTCCGCCACAAGGACCTGCGCCGCGCCCGTGCCGCCGCCGCCAACATCATCCCGACCAAGACCGGCGCCGCCAAGGCCGTCGGCCTGGTGCTGCCGCAACTGGTCGGCAAGGTCGACGGTTTCGCGCTGCGCGTCCCGACCATCAACGTCTCGCTGGTCGACCTGACCTTCACCGCCGAGCGCGCCACCACCAAGGAAGAAATCAACGCCTTGATGACTGCCGCCGCCAACGGCCCGCTGAAGGGCATCCTCGACGTCAACAACGAGCCGCTGGTGTCGTCCGACTTCAACCACACCACCGTTTCCTCGACCTTCGACGCCACCCAGACCCGCGTCATCAAGGGCGAAGACGGTTCCGTGCTGGTCAAGGTCCTGGCCTGGTACGACAACGAGTGGGGCTACTCCTGCCGCATGCTCGACGCCGCCCGCGCCTGGATGGCCGTCAAGTAATTTAATGCAACGTTGAAAAAGGGGTCGCAAGACCCCTTTTTTTCGCCCCGCGCCGCCCACGAAAGGCGCGGCCATCCCTTGCCACCGGCCCCAATCAGGTCGCCTTGATCATCTCCTGGCGCGTCCCGGCCAAAGCCATCCGCAGCGCATCGGCAACGGCGCCCCCCTTTTCTTCCGCCGCCGCCTCGACCGTTTGCTTTGCCGCCGCCTCCTGCCCCGGTTCCGGTTTTCGCCCCAGCAGCTTCTCGCGGATGCGCTCGTTGATTTCCGCTTCCAGCGCCATTCGCTGTTCGGGCGGCATCGCCGCCAGGCTCTCTTCACTTAGCCCCAGTTCCTTCAGGACGGCATCGCGGATATGTTCGGCCGGGCTTTTTTTCAGGTAATCGTGCAACTCGGTCAGCATGGCCTGGCGCGCCGCCTCGATCTTTTCGCTTTTTTCCTGCTGTTTCTGACTCGCCGCCTTCTCGGCCTTGCTTTCTTCACCCTGTCCGGCAGCCGCCGCCGCTCGTTTCAGGGCCGCGGAAAACTTCTCCGCCTCCACCTCTGCCTGTTCAGCCGAGCGAAGGCGGGACGTCGGCGCGACGCCGGACAGTTCATTGACAATCTGCATGATTCGCTCCTCGACAAAGACAAGGAAAAAGCAATTAACGCACCAGCATAAAACCGAGCATCGCCTGACCAATCGGCCTGAATCGGCGAAATAGCGGCCTGGATTACGGCAGATATTGCCGGCCGACGATGCCGATTTGCCACAACAGCGCTCGGATTTACGCGCACAACCTTGTAAAATCTCCGGCTTCGATCACTTCGGATTGGCCCGCGTGCCCGGCACCCCTCGCCCTCTTCGTCTCGCCATCAACGGCTACGGCCGGATCGGCCGCTGTTTTCTGCGGGCGCTGCTCGAATCGCCGGTCAAGCACAATCTCCAGGTCGTGGCCATCAACGAACCGGCCAACCTGGAAAACATGGCCTATCTGACCCGTTACGACTCGACCCATGGCCGCTTTCCCGGCCTGGTCGAAGCAGTCGATGGCAAGCTGCTGGTTGGCGGCAAGGGTATCCAGGTCAGCCATGCCCGGACGCCGGAGGAAGTCGACTGGGCGGCCCATCGCCTCGACCTGCTGATCGAGTGCTCGGGGATCTACGGCCGCCGCCCCGAACTGAGCCGCTTCCTTGCCGCCGGCTGTCCGCGCCTGCTGCTCTCCCACCCCGGCACCAGCGGCGACGATGTCGATGCGACCATCGTTGCCGGCATCAACCAGCACAGCCTGCGCGGCGACGAACGCCTGGTTTCCGCCGCCTCCTGCACGACCAACGCCATCGTCCCGGTACTCGAATTGCTGGATCGCGAGGTCGGCATCGAGCAAGCCCTGCTGACCACCCTGCATTCGGTGATGAACGACCAGCCGCTGATCGACGGCTACCACCACGACGACCTGCGCCGCACCCGCTCCGCCATGCAGTCGATCATTCCGATATCGACCGGGCTGGCCCGCGGCGTCGAGCGCCTGCTGCCGCAACTGAACGGCCGCGTCCAGGCCAAGGCGATCCGCGTCCCGACACTGAATGTCTCGGCCATCGACCTGACCATCAGCACCCAGCGCCCGGTCTCCGCACACAGCATCAATGCGCTGCTGGCCGAGGCCAGTCGTGGCCGGCTGTCCGGGCTGATCGCCTATTCCGAGGCGGCGCACGCCTCGATCGATTTCAATCACGACCCGCATTCGGCCATCGTCGACGGCAGCCAGACCCGGACTGCCGGCACCCACCTGGTCAACCTCTTCGTCTGGTTCGACAACGAATGGGGCTTCGCCAACCGCATGCTCGAAGTCGCCGACCACTGGTCGCGGCAATGGCCGCCAAAGCACGCTTAATTTTGATCTGGAGAGAGAAACCATGAACGTCATCAAGCTCACCGACCTCGATGTTTCCGGCAAACGCGTCTTCATTCGCGCCGACCTCAACGTCCCGCAGGACGAGGCCGGCAACATCACCGAAGACACCCGCATCCGCGCTTCGCTGCCGTCGATCAAATACTGCCTGGAAAAAGGCGCGGCGGTCATGGTCACCTCCCACCTCGGTCGCCCGACCGAAGGCGAGCTCAACCATGAAGACAGCCTGATGCCGGTGGCCGTACGCCTCGGCCAGATGCTGCACACCTCGGTACGCCTGATCCAGGACTGGGTCGATGGCGGCTTCGAAGTCAAACCGGGCGAAGTGGTGCTGCTTGAAAACTGCCGGGTGAACAAGGGCGAGAAGAAGGACAACGAAGACCTCGCCAAGAAGATGGCACAGCTCTGCGACATCTACGTCAATGACGCTTTCGGCACCGCCCACCGCGCCGAAGCCACCACCCACGGCATCGCCCGTTTCGCGCCGATCGCCTGCGCCGGCATCCTGATGGGCGCCGAAATCGACGCCCTCGGCAAGGCCCTGCACGAACCGAAGCGGCCGCTGGTCGCCATCGTCGGCGGCTCCAAGGTTTCCTCCAAGCTGACCATCCTCAAGTCGCTGGCCAGCAAGGTCGACCAGCTGATCGTCGGCGGCGGCATTGCCAACACCTTCCTGCTCGCCTCCGGCAAGCGCATCGGCGACTCGCTGGCCGAAGCCGACCTGGTCAAGGAAGCCCACGCCATCATGGACATCATGAAAGAGCGCGGCGCCGAAGTGCCGCTGCCGGTGGACGTCGTCGTCGCCGATGAAGTCTCGGCCCTGGCCCGCGCCAACAAGATCTCGGTCGACGACGTGCATACCCACGACCGCATCCTCGACGTCGGCCCGAAGACCGCCGCCACCCTGTCGCAAATCATCGCCAACGCCGGCACCATCGTCTGGAACGGCCCGGTCGGCGTCTTCGAACTGCCCCAGTTCGCCGGCGGCACCAAGATGCTGGCCTCCGCCATCGCCCACTCCGAAGCCTTCTCGATCGCCGGCGGCGGCGACACGCTGGCTGCCATCGCCAAGTTCCATATCGCCGAAGACGTCGGTTATATCTCGACCGGCGGCGGCGCCTTCCTCGAATTCCTCGAAGGCAAGACCCTGCCGGCGATTGCGGTGCTGGAAGAACGGGCCAAGCACTGAGACGGAAACTGCCGGATGGCGGGAAACCCGTCGTCCGTCTCACACCATGTCCATGAACGATCCTGAAATCATCATTGTCGGCAGCGGCAAACTTGGGAGCGAACTGCTCGCCGAATTGCCGCATCTTGGCTTGCTGCGAGTCGGCGCCTGGCCCCCGGCCTCACATCATCAACCCGCGATCGTGATCCATACCGGATCGGGGCGCGCGCTTGAGGACGTCGTCCGCCATTGCGAGGCAAGCACCTCGGTCCTCATGGAACTGGCCACCGGCAGCGCCCTGGAAAGCCGTGCCACAAGCTTTCCGCTGGTGCTGTGCCCGAATACCAACATCCTGATGCTCAAGGCGATGAACATGATCGCCGGCAGCGGCGCCTTGTTTCGCAAGCATCCGGTGAAGATTTTCGAGTCGCACCAGTCCACCAAGACCTCGGTACCGGGCACCGCCGTCAGCATCGCCCAGTCGCTCGGTGTCGCGCCGACGGAGATCGTCTCCATTCGCGACCCGCAAGTGCAGCAAGAAGAACTGGGCATTGCCCCGGAAAATCTCGAACGCCACGCCTATCACCGCATCGAGATCGGCGACGACTCGACCCGCCTGCTCATTGAAACCCGGGTCGTCGGCAGCACGCCTTATGCCGCGGGGGTAGCCAGCATCATCAAGGCGATCCAGGCGAATGCGCTCGACAACAGGCTGTATCACATCGACGAATTTATCGCGCGAGGTTGGCTCTAGCAGTTCGAGACCATCGCCTGCCGGCCACCCCGCGTTCAACCGGAACAACGCAACAAAACTCACACCGAGGGAAAAATGACGCGCCATACCAAGATCGTTGCCACGCTGGGCCCTGCTTCCTCCACGCCGGAAGTCCTCGAACGCATGGTGCAAGCCGGCGTCGACGTCGTCCGGATGAATTTCTCGCACGGCACGGCCGATGACCACAAGGCCCGCGCCGACGGCATCCGCGCCGCCGCCGCCAAATTCGGCCGCACCGTCGGCATCCTCGGCGACCTGCAGGGACCGAAGATTCGCGTCGGCAAGTTCGAGAACGGCAAGATCACGCTGGTCATCGGCGATGCCTTCATCCTCGACGCCCAGTGCCCGCTCGGCAATCAGGAGCGGGTCGGCCTCGACTACAAGGACCTGCCCAAGGACGTGGTCAATGGCGACATCCTGCTCCTCGACGACGGCCGCCTGAAACTCGAAGTGACCGGCGTGCGCGGCCAGGAAATCCATACCCGCGTCATCGTCGGCGGCGATCTCTCCAACAACAAGGGGATCAACCGCCAGGGCGGCGGCCTGACCGCGCCGGCACTGACCGCCAAGGACATGGACGACATCAAGACGGCGGCCCAGATCGGCGTCGATTTCGTTGCCGTCTCCTTCCCGAAAAGCGCCGCCGATATGTACATGGCGCGCCAGCTGTTGCGCGCCGCCGGCAGTTCCGCCGTGCTGATCGCCAAGATCGAGCGCGTCGAAGCCGTCGAAAACCTGGCTGAAATCCTCGATGCCTCGGATGGCGTGATGGTTGCCCGCGGCGACCTCGCCGTCGAAGTCGGCGATGCGGCCGTCCCCGCCTTGCAGAAAAAGATGATCCGCATGGCGCGCGACAAGAACAAGCTGACCATCACCGCGACGCAGATGATGGAGTCGATGATCACCTCGCCGGTACCGACCCGCGCCGAAGTCTCCGACGTCGCCAATGCCGTGCTCGACGGCACCGATGCGGTGATGCTGTCGGCCGAAACGGCGGCCGGCAAGTACCCGGTGGAAACCGTCGAGTCGATGGCGCGCATCTGCGTCGAAGCCGAACGCTCGGCCGAAGTGACGCTCGACCGCGAATTCCTCGACCGCGTGTTCACCCGCATCGACCAGTCGATCGCCATGGCGGCGATCTGGACGGCCCACCATCTCAAGGTCAAGGCCATCGCCGCGCTGACCCAATCGGGCTCGACCGCCCTGTGGATGAGCCGGATGAACTGCGGCGTGCCGATCTACGCGCTGACCCCTGATGCCGAATCGGTCGGCCGCATGGTGCTCTACCGCGGCGTCTGCCCGCTGCCGATGAAGCAGCAGCACACCGACCGCGACCTGCTGCTGGCCGAAGCCGAGCAGTTGCTGATCGACCGCGGCGTGGTCGCCAAGGGCGACCTGATCGCGCTGACCATCGGCGAGCCGATCGGCTCGATCGGCGGCACCAACACGCTCAAGATCGTCCGGGTCGGCGAGCATCAAATCCTTTAAAATAGCGTAATTAGCTAAACACGTTACCGAACAGGAGTTCCCATGCCGCTCGTCTCCATGCGCCAACTGCTCGACCATGCCGCCGAAAACGGCTACGGTCTGCCCGCTTTCAACGTCAATAACATGGAACAGGTCTGGGCCATCTGCGAAGCCGCCAGCCAGATCGACGCCCCGGTGATCATGCAGGCCTCGGCCGGCGCCCGCAAATACGCCGGCGAAGCCTTCCTGCGTCACCAGATCCTGGCCGCGCTGGAAGCCTATCCCAACCTGCCCATC